>Ga0334882_1005402_pt1 | contig 10144 bp, 8 predicted proteins | sample GraSluR1_MG_5_FD_207226 | JGI IMG/M metagenome (GOLD analysis project Ga0334882, IMG submission 207226) | Sludge microbial communities from methane-producing bioreactor in Wageningen University, Netherlands - Granular Sludge_15_04-R1 | ecosystem: Engineered > Bioreactor > Anaerobic > Unclassified... | reverse complement strand
TGATATGTACAGGTCGTTTGATCTTGCGCGTGTTGAAAACCATTTCGAGTGGCGGATGATCAGTAAACATTGGATGCTTGAACTTTCCAACAAACCGGATTTTTTGTTTTACTCCTGTTTTGGCGACGAGCACCTCAAATATGACTGTACCCGGATCTTCTACACCCCTGAAAATGTGCGCCCCAATATTGATCGCTGCGATTACGCCTTTTCCTACGATTATCCGATAAATGAAAGAAATTATCGTTTGCCACTCTATCGACGCTGGCCGGAATATTCACGGCTTTTCAATTCTCGCGATCCTGATAAGGTAATGTCGCAAAATCGCAGATTTTGTAGTTTCATGGTTTCAAATCCGAAGGCACACGAAAGAATTAATTTTTTCAATAAACTTTCTGCATACAAAAGTGTGGACTCAGGTGGAAGATTTTTGAACAACATCGGATCACCAATCCAGGTTGGTGTGGAAAATAAGTTGAACTGGATGGAAAATTACAAGTTTAGCATTACATTTGAGAATTCGAGCTATCCAGGCTACACGACTGAAAAATTACTGCACGCTTTGATTACTGATACCATCCCAATTTATTGGGGAAATCCACTAGCGGGGTTGGACTTTAATCCAAAAGCATTTATCAATTGCCACGATTACAATTCGTTTGAAGAAGTTGTTGAATTGGTCAAGGAGATTGACCAGAACGACTCTTTGTATAGAGAGTATCTCAGTCAACCTTATTTGAAAGACAATGTTGAGACAGAATTCTGCAAGGAAGAAAACATTCTTGCCAGGTATGATGAGATCTTTTCATCAAAAAAGATATTTATCTCTCCCTTAAGAAAGAAGCTTCAGAAGGGGGAATATTTTCTGGCAAAAAAGAGAAAAGTGGTTTCCAAAGCAAAGAGAGTATTTTTTGTTTACTCGAAACATGCTCTACACAAGGATGGAATTCACTTCGGCAAAAAGAGTAAACCCTAACTTCCTAGCACTTTAAAAATGAGAATCATAACCATCACCTCGAATCATCCACCCTATCACTCTGGTGGGTATGAGCTCCGCGTAAAAGATGTCATGGATGGGTTGACTGCCCGCGGGCATGAGATTTTGGTATTGAGCACAAAAGCCCCACCAGGTTCCCGGAAGAGGCCAGAGATCTCTATCTATCCGGTCAAACGGCTATTACATAACCGTTATAATGCCAGATTCTTCCCTAAAGAAGTTTTTTTTGATTTGATAGATACAAAAATTGTGGGAAAAGTAGTTAAGGAATTTCAACCTGATGTAATTTACCTTGGTCACACTTATATTCTTTCCAAGTCAATTTTGCCATACCTTGCTGATCAAAGTTTGCCAATGGTTTATGACGAAGGAGGGGCTTGCCTGAAAGGCGCATGGACCGAGAGGGGCAGGTGGTTCAACTTCACTGGCGATTATCAGCCCAGATGGGCTTTCTTGAATAAATTCAAACCCTTTGTGACCAAACTGGTTTTGCTCCTGGGTAAAGGCAGAATTCAAGCTCACTGGCGCTGGCCTCAAGAAATGAAAGTATTTTTTAATAGTCAAAGCAGCCTCAACCATAGTTTAGGTTTCGGTGTGCCAGTTGAGAATGCTGATGTCATTCACTCAGGAATTGTTCTCGAAAAGTTTCCTTTCAAGCCCAAAGCAAGGATGGAGGAACCAGTAAAAATCATATGTCCAGGGAGGCTGGAACCTCGCAAAGGGCAGTTGGATGCAATCAAGTTGATCTCAAGGCTGAATGTTGAAGGTGTTCAGGTTAAATTGACCTTAGTAGGTGAGACCCCCTCAAAAAGTTATCTGGAACAGCTTAAAGGCAAGATCGCTTCGCAGGGGCTCGAAGAATCAGTCAGTATTTTGGGGATGGTTGGGCAGGATGAGTTGTCAGAACTCTATAAACAGTCAGACATTTGTTTCTTTACCAGCCATCATCCAACAGGATTCTCACGTACACCACTTGAGGCGATGGCTAGCGGTTGCGTTGTGATCTCCTTTGGGTGTGAAGGTTCGAGTGAAATCTTAGCTGACGGCCTAACTGGATTCGTCATTGAACCCGGAAATTTAGAAGGAGCTGTTGAAACTATCAATACGCTTTTAGCTTATCCAGTGAAATATGAAAATATTGTGAATGATGCACGGAGCTTTGTTGAAAAGAAATACACGTTCGAAACTTACATTGACTCAATTGAGAAATTTGTGCTTGAAACAGCAAATCAAGCATTCTGAGAGGGAAGAAACCTTTCATACATTTTCAGGTCAGATTCGAGGCTGTTTGAGTTTGTTTGTGTTTTTCTATTTACCCACAAACTGTTCAAATATTTTTAAAACAATATTTGGGTCAATATCTTCGTTGAATTTTCTTGCCCAAAAGTGTGGAGAGCTCATCAGGTTGTCATAGTCTTCCAATCGGAAAGTGTATGGTCTTTCCTTTTTTAATATTCTTTTAGACTCGCCAATTATTCTATTTTTGAAAACAGAATTCCAAGCCAAGGTGTGCAGAAATATTTCGTCAGCACACAGCGTGTATCTGTAAGTTTTCTGAATTTGATGTGTTTGGCTTAGAACAAATAATGCAAGATCATGGGTGATACTGAACCAATTAGTGCCTTTTTTGTATTCAAAACCTGTTTTTTTTATGCGGTTTATGTGAAAAATTTCCTGGAGTTTAAGTAATCCTTGCTCAATATAGAATAGTGATGGATTGTTTTCTTTTTTCCCTATAAATTCTTGGAGAAAATGAAATAATTGAATACGATCTCTGTAACTCTTTTTATCCATTGCCCCTTTATGGAAATCTAAGAATTCCCATCCTCGATTCTCTTCAAAAAAACTGTGAATAACGTCCTGGCTCTTAATTGGTAAATCGGAACCAGACAGCAAATGGTAATAGTCGTGATATTCTTTTGTAGCTACCTCGAGCAATCTTAATTCACAATTGATTTGGCTAAACGATCCCCAAGTGACTTTTTTCCGGTCAATGAATGTATACCTCGCTTGTTTTGTCATTTTAGCAAATTGGTTTTCATCGAAAGAAGTTGACTTTGAGTCAACATGAATATAGATGTCATTTCTTGGGTCGTCCAACAGCAAGATCAACTTTTTAAGTTGGGTAAATTGACTGTGTGCCATAATTAAATATGCATGTTTTGACATTTTCAGTGGTAATCCCCGATCGTTTTCATCTTAATCACTTCAATAAATTATAAAGCCTTGTCAGAGTTGTTACTAGAAATAAGAATTAACATTTGAAATTATTATGAATTCAAAAAAAATATTAGTCTCAATAATCTTACCAACTTATAATCGACTGGAATATCTGCAAAGATCTATCGGGTCTGTCTTGAGCCAAACTTATCAGGACTGGGAGTTGATTGTCTGGGATGATGGCTCTACTGATGGAACCAGCGATTTTTGTCAATCGCTTGGAGATCAGCGCATTCAATACTTTTGGCATGAAAACTGTGGGGTGTCATTTGCCAGAAATCGCGCAATCGAAAAATCAGTGGGCAAGTATCTGGCATTCCTTGATTCGGATGATGAGTGGCTTCCTGACAAACTATTGATGCAGGTGGAGGTCCTGGAGAAATTTCCTGAAATCGACATGGTCTTCAGTAATTTCGAAAACGTTAACTTGGTTCAAAATAGGCGTGGAGACAATTTCATAGCCTTTCAAAAAGCCTTCCAGATGCTGGCGACGTTAGAACTTGATCCGGGTTTTCTTGAGATTAAACATGGTTTTTTGGAGTCTCTTTCTTCAGGCAATTACATAGCGACTGATACGGTCACTTTGAAGAAAAGTGTCATCATGAAATACGGCGGCTTCAATGAGACCTTACGAAATTCAGAGGATTTTGAATTGTGGTGGCGGCTGGGCTTGAACAACGTTCGGATGGCATTTCACGAACAAGTCTTGATGACCCGATATAAACCACAGGGAAGCCTCACTAGTTTGTCTCCTGAAAGCGCTGCAAGCGCTCTCAAGGCTTTGGATCTGTGTGCTAGAGAGGCAAGATCAGCAAATCGGGCAGACCTGGTGGACTATCTGAGACCGGCTTACCGCAATGCCTGGCAAAATATGATCACTGCCTGTGCGATAGAGAATGATAAAAAGGGGATGATGACAGCTTTTAAAAACTCACTGAAATATGGCTTTCGGCCGGGCTCGTTACGGCTGCTGGTTGAGGGTTTGCTGCATACCGGAGGTTCCAGGTGACTGTCAGGGTCTTGCACATCTTCGCACCCAATTTCCGCCAGCGTTTTGGCGGACCGGTCTTCAATTGGCAGCTCTATTTTTCCAAATGGGATGACCCCTCGATCGAACATCTTGTTCTGGATACAGAAACAGGTCTAATTCTTCCTGCGCGAGAAGCCTTCGATTTCGACATGACAGGTGCTCAGAAGATTTCCGGTCGTTGGGAAAGATGGACCTGGGCAATCCGATTATTGCGTGATCTTAGAAGATTCAGGAATCGTTATGACTTATTGCATTTTCACTTGATCTGGTGGGGCAGCTTACTGGCTGCAAATTGGGCTAGCCGCAGAAGTATCCCCACGATTTACGAGAGTGTTCTGCTTGACTCTGACACTCCCGGTGCGATTGGCAAGGAACATTTCGGCAGGCTTAAGCTTCATTACCTGCAAAAGTTTTCCAGAATTCTGGTTATCTCAGATGGGATCGCAGAGGATTACCTGGATAATGGTTTTTCAGAATATCAGATTCACATGCAAATGAACGCGCTCGATACCGATTTGTTCAAGCCTTTGGGTGATCCGGCGGCACGTGATCACTTACGACACGGTTTTAAGCTGCCCTCCGACACCATAGTTTTACTTTTCACAGGCAGTCTTATCCATCGTAAAGGTGTTGATCTGCTCATCGAGGCTTTAATTGAAGTTGCCCAAAAGGCTCCGGAACTATTCCTCTGGCTGGTTGGTCCCAAAGATCAATCTGAAAATCCTTCCATGGATGAAGCTTTCGTGACTTCATTGCAGCAGAAGGTCGTTGAAGCCGGCCTGTCAGACCGGGTCAGATTTCATGGTATGATCGCTGATCGTCACAAACTGGCTGAGGCATATCAAGCTGCGGATGTTTTTGTGTTCCCCTCGCGGAAGGAAGGCCTGCCGAATGTAGTCCTGGAAGCCATGGCTTGCGGTCTGCCTGTGATTGTATCGGACCTGCCAGGATTAAAAAACGTCATCAAACCTAATGATAATGGTATAGTCTTTCCAGTGGGAGATGCTGTTCAATTGGCTGAGAGGTTTGATTTATTATTGCATTCTCCACCCCTTTTTGAACAAGTGGGTGGTAGAGCCCGGGAATATATCTGCCAGAGGCACAGTTTTGCGGACTGGCAGACTAAAATCACGAAACTATACCAGGACCTATTCGCATGAGTATTTTTGATAATTATTTAGGATCGATGAGTCAAAACCGAATAAAGGAAATAATCGCGCATGAATGAAACCTTGCTTACCATTCTCGGAGCACTCATTGCGATGGTTTTAGTGTTTCTGATCATTCGGCGTCCGGATCTGGGCGTTACTTTTACCCTTGCCAGTTTGCCTATTGTAGATTTGCTTCCCGAAATCCCCTTGTTTTCTTCAGTAGTTCCCTTGCTTGGCGGAGTGACTCTGGTCGTGTTTTTGTTCAATTCGAAAAAAGATAAGACCAAAAGTGCTCCCGGCTCTTCGTTGATTTTTATCTTAGGTATTCTTTTTATTGCATGGATGTTTTTTTCCAGTCCTGAAGCTGCCTGGAGCGGTAAGGATCGCAACTGGGTTTTTACTTTCATCCAGCTTTGGGTTCTTTTGCTTCTCTCCAGCCGCCTCCTGGACACAAAAGAGAAACATCACACACTTATGTGGATTTTTTCGGTCGTGGCAGTGCTATCCGCTTTTGTCGCCATTCAACAGGGTTACATCGCCGAAACTGAACAAGCGTCCTACGGCTCGAGTGGCTACGTTGATAATGCTAACGCTGCTGCCCGATATTTCATTGTGGCAATGATTTTTCTAACTCATCTCCGATCGGAGTCAAAAGAACCATTCCCGCGCTTTTTGATGTTGATAGGAATCTTCATCACTTATCTTGGCGTGTTTTTCACGGTGTCACGCACAGGTATAGTTTTGCTTTTCGCAGCCCAATTGATGATCTTCTTCTCTCAATCCTCTGGCAGACAGCGTTTAAACATTATCATTCTGGGAATTATTGGTCTGGTTTTGATCTGGCTTATTTCTGAAAATGCCTTCAGGCTGGCGGGAACTATTCTGCCGGCAGTATCCGAGGGTGAAGATACGATGGGCTTACGTTATGCGCTTTGGGAAGCTGCCATACGGATGTTTAAAGAAAGACCAGTTACAGGTGTGGGGATAGGGATGTATCGTTTCCTGGTACCCCTCTATAGTCGGGATTTGCCCTTTATCGCTGGTCGCTCAATTTGGGCTCACAATACCTATATCCAGATCCTGGTGGAAACCGGGTTTGTTGGTTTTATTCTATTCTTTGGTATGTTTATAAATAGCTTGTTGAACTTCCTCAAGGCGAAATTTCCGCCCAATGATGAGAGAACAAAATTAGTGAGAGTGTGGTTCATCATTTTCGTTGTCATGCTGATTGGAGGGCTTACCAAGAGTGACCATGCCGATAAACTTACCTGGGCGGTGATGGGTTTTAGCGTAATATTTGCCAATCAGTCCCGGTTTCTGGCTACGGAACCTGAGAAACAGAAAATTTCTCAGATGCAATCTCATAAACCTTTACCGACTGGTTGGCGTTATAGGATCAAAGAATGATAGATCAAAAGCCTATTGCGATCATTGCAGGGCAGTTGGTTGTTGGTGGAGCAGAGCGGCAACTTTATCTCTGGCTCTCCCACTTAGATCAAAGACGTTTCAAACCAGTAGTCGTCACTCTTCATCCTTACCATGACGACTACTGGGAAAAACCCATTGAAGAGTTTGGCATACCATTGCTGCGGGTTTCACAAAAGTCCAATAGGTTACAGAGATTATCGGAAATTGTAAAACTTCTGCGTCCTTTCAAGCCAGAACTTATTCATGGCTGGCACTTTTTTGCAAGTGCTTACGCGGGCTTGGCTGCCAATATTCTCAGAGTACCCTGTCTTGGCGGCATCAGAAGTAGTTACCAGGCTGATCAAAAAGGCCTGGAAACTTTTTTAGTGCAACGCTTTTGCGAGGCTGTTGTGGCTAATTCCAATAGTGCTGCTCAAGCCTATCGCTTATCAATGGGAAAGCGAAATCAGACTGTTTTTACAGTTCCCAATGCCATTGGGAACTCCTATAAAAGTCGCGAGATTGTTCGAGATGAGTTATCAGCACGTTTTAGTCTGCCAGGGGAAAAGTTATGGATCTGTTCGATTGGCAGGATGGACCCACTAAAGCGCTTTGACCTGTTGTTGGAGATGGCTGCGGGTCTAAAAACCTCTGCCGAGAATTTTCATGTTGTTCTGATAGGTGATGGTCCGGAAAAGACTCGTTTGGAAAGCTTGTCCGAATCCATTGGAATCAATGACCGGGTCACCTTTCTGGGCGAGGTGCCAAACGCTTCTGATTTGCTGAAAGGCATGGACATTTTTTGTTTTCCATCTACCAGTGAAGGATTACCGAATGTAATCATGGAAGCTGCCGCGGCTGGTTTGCCTGTCGTTGCTTGGAAGTTACCTTTTATTGAAGAATTATTGCCTGAAGAGTCGATGTCATTATTGAGCGAGCCTGGTGACTTGGATTCCATGCTGGAACACTTATCCGAACTTATAGACTCACAATCTATTCGAAGGAATATAGGGATGGCTGGTCAAAAACATATTCTTACAAACTTTGGCATTGAGCGGTATGTCAGAGAGATGACCTCAGTGTACGATTTGGTTATGGAGCAGGAAAAGAAGTAGTCATGATCTTTCTTTATCACCTCATTTTTCCTGACACAACCCCAAAAGATGCCTGGAACGCTGGGCTTGTGCTCAGAATGTCACAGTTCAAGCGTCAGATCTTATGGCTAAAAAAACGGTATCACATATTGCGGCTAGATGACTATGTCGCTCTCTATCGAGATAAACCCGAACTGCTAAAAGGTAAGGTTGCCATCACCTTTGACGACGGCTACCGCTCCGTGGTTGATCTGGTGGCACCGTTTTTTGAATTGCAGCAAATCCCAGCTACTTTCTTCTGTACCACCATGCATCTTGAACAGCAGGATCTACTGTGGTTTGTTTATCTCAATGCTTTGTGCAGTGAAAGAATTTACGACAAAATAACCTTTGAGGGGCGAGACTATTGTCTGGACACGCGTAAACCGGCTCTTGAAACCTGGCGGATGTTAATTCGTAAAGCAAGGGAGAGCGGTGACCCAATCGGCTTTGCCAGCGACTTAGCCCAAAAATATCCGCTGCCACCCCAGATTATCCGCAAATATGAAGGGGTGACAGAAGAACAGTTCAGGATGATCGCTAAAAGCGAAGCTCTCTCTCTGGGAGGACATACCCATAATCACCCGTACCTGGATCAGCTTTCCCTGGACGCCCAGTTTGAAGAGATGATGGTTAATAAACAGATTCTGGAAGATATGAGTCAAACCAAAATAACGAATTTTGCCTATACTGGAGGTGTTTATAACCAAGATTCGTTAACGGCAGTGCGCAGGGTTGGCTACGAAGCAGCCTTCGCGGTAAACCCAAGAAATCTTGGTGAAGACAGGATGTTAGAGATCCCCAGGACAGATATTTACTCTCCTTCACTACTTAAGTTCGAGTTGAGGTCATCAGGAGTTAGCAAAGTCATTAAAGGTTTGCTTCGGAGGGGATCATAGATAAGAATTGTAAAAAAATCCTCATGATTGGCAATTACCTAACTTCACCCCGCCACAACAGGAACGTGTGGCAGGCTCTGGCTGAGAGGCTGCCATCCATGGGTTGGGAAGTGCGGGTCACATCTTCAAAAGAGTCCCAAATTTTGCGCCTACTGGATATGCTCACAACCATTATAGTCAAGCGAAACCAATATGATATGGCTCAAATTGATGTTTTCAGCGGAAAAGCCTTCATTTATGCCGAGTGCTGCGCAAGGCTTTTGAAAGCTTTAAAGAAACCAATTGTATTAACTCTTCATGGAGGTGGCTTGCCTTCTTTTGCCGGCCAGCATCCTGAGAGGGTTACCAAACTTTTGTCTTTGGCTTTTGAGGTTGTTACACCCTCTCCTTTTCTGCAGAAAACCTTGAGCAAATATCACAATCAAATCAAGGTCATTCCAAATGGGATCGATATTTCTACAATTGTTTACAAAGCCCGCAAGTTCTTTTCCCCTGAACTTATTTGGATTCGTGCCTTCCACCAAACTTACAATCCCGAATTAGCTGTAGAGGTTCTGTCTAGACTGTCTACTGACTACACAAATGCCCGGTTGACCATGGTTGGACCTGATAAAGGCGATGGCAGCTTGCAAGCAGTAAATTCAATAGCCAAAAACCTGGGTGTTGACGATAAATTGACCATCTTGCCGGCTGTACCTTACGAAGAAGTGCCTTCCTTGTTGGACCAGGCGGATATTTTTATCAATACTACTAACTATGATACTGCCCCAAGGAGCCTTCTGGAAGCCATGGCTAATGGAGTTTGTGTTGTCTCAACCAATGTGGGAGGAATACCGTGGATGATCACCAATTTTCAGGATGGGCTGCTGGTACCACCTGAAGATGAATTGGCGATGGTCAATGCAATAAAAGCTCTTTTGGAGGATCCTGAATTTGCCATGCGCATTTCGCAAAGCGCTCGAAAAACCGCCGAAAGTCATGATTGGTCGAACGTGATCCCCGAGTGGGACAATCTGTTGAGTACTGTATTAGCAGGAAAACATGGGGAAAACTGACCGACTTTATAAGCGAAGTCCCCTTTGGTTGCAAAATGGCATGGTCAGCCTTTATGGCGCCTGGTGGCATTGGCTGCGGTTTGGCGGTGAATATTCCAAATATGAAAAGGATATTCGCCAGCGTGAGTTTTTTACTGGTTATCAGTGGAATGAATTTCAACAAACAAGATTAATCGACCTTCTCCGGATTTGTGTTGAAGATGTACCGTACTATAAGAATAACTGGAGCCAATCCCAGAAAGCATTCGCATT
>Ga0334882_1005398_pt1 | contig 10153 bp, 7 predicted proteins | sample GraSluR1_MG_5_FD_207226 | JGI IMG/M metagenome (GOLD analysis project Ga0334882, IMG submission 207226) | Sludge microbial communities from methane-producing bioreactor in Wageningen University, Netherlands - Granular Sludge_15_04-R1 | ecosystem: Engineered > Bioreactor > Anaerobic > Unclassified... | reverse complement strand
TCGCGCAGGATCTGCCGGTGAAGCCGCTCATGTCGCCAGTAGAGTGATTCGCCGTCCGCGGTGCCGGAGGGACGTGGCCCCGTATCCGGCACTGCGGCATCGTGCCAGACCGGCTTGAAGAGGCTCATGCACGGCGCCGCCGTCCCCGTCACGAAGTGCGTCGGAGCATCCTGGCGCAGGTGCGAGACCATCGATCCCGTCGTCTGCGACCCTCGCGCCGGGCCGAACCCCGCGTGAGCGCAGACCGTCGTGCCGATCAGGCCCCGATCCGGTCGCCACGCACCCTCGCCGTGATCGCGCAGCGCAGCCATCACCGTCGCCGGCGTGATCCGACCCCGCTCGGCATCCAACAGCGCCATCGTGCGCTTCCGGCGGCCGGCGGCATCGCTGAAGGTCGTGTAGACGAAGTCGGAATAGCAGCGCGCGAAACTGAAGTCGTCGCGTCCTTTACACCAGCCCCGGTCGATCGCATGCTGCACGAGATCAGGCGAGGCCGCATCCCACGTGTCGGTGATCGTCAGCCGGTTTGAGATCGTGTAGACGCCTTCGATGCGCCGGGCTGCCCAGTGAGGCCCAGCCGTCTCCAGGACCCACGCATCGTGAGGGTCAGCGATCAAGAAGCTGTTATGGTAATAGAGCTCGTGACGAAAGCCGCAGTTGCCGCTCTGTCCATACTCGGCGAGCAGCGTCGTGATCACGGTCAGCGCCTCCTCGGCGGTCGCTCCGCGCTCCAGGCCGAGGCGCAGCAGATCCATACCGATGAGCCCATCGGCCTTGCCATAGGGCACCTTGGTAAAGACGGCCTCGTTGCCGATCGCCACCCCGTGCTCGTTCGCCCCCATCTCGGCCCCCCAGATCCAGAACGGCTTGGCCAACAGCACCCCGTGGGTCCGCGCGACCTGCGGAATCTCGACGTAGGTGCAGCGCACCATCGCCGCGCCCGCAGCGGCGTGATCGGTCGCGGGCACGTAGAGCAGCTCGTGCGCCTCATTAGGCTCGCGGTCCGAGTTCTTGCCGAAGAGGGTCACCCCGTCCGCGGTGACATGGCCTGTCGCTACCAGGGTATCGCACATCGGATCATCCTTTCCCCGGCAGATGGCCCGGCAGAGTCCGCAGCATCTGTCGCAACACCGCCGCATCCTCCAGAAGCTGTTCGGGGCTATCCCCCCGGACGAACTCGATCATCGCACAGTGCGCGCGTCCTGTCTCGCCGACCGTAGCGAAGATCGTCTCCCACGTCTCAACCATCGTCGCCAGGGGAGCCCGAGCGCCCTCATGCGAAGCCTGGACGTGAAGGTGGTCCAGCCGCGGCAGCACCGTTCGCAGCCCCGCCAGCTGTTCCTCCGGCGGCACGCCCTCCCGCAGCTGCCAGTAAGTGCCCACGGCGGGATGATCCACAGCGCTCAGCAGACGCTGGGCCGCCGCGTCGGTGTCGGTCAGCGTGTGTCCATGATACTCATAGGCGATGCGCAGGCCCGCCGACGCGGCCAAAGCCGCGATACGCAGCGAATCGTCGATCACGCGCGACCAAGTGCCCGCGTCCGCCTCGCCCGATCCCCGCGTCCCGGCCCAGACACGGACCACCGGCGCACCCAGCGCCGCCGCCGTCTCCAACACCGCCTCGAAGGGCACCGGCTCGCCGTCGCCGACGCGGTAGTAGGATCCATACGAGGGGATCCGCAGCCCGACATCCAGCGTCATCCGGCGCACAGCCCGCGCCGTCTCGACATCGCCGTGGGGCACGTGCACATCCCCACCCCACTCAATCGCCTCGAGCCCTGCCTCGCTCGCCAACGCCACGATCTGCTCGGGTGCCAGCGCGCGAAACGTGACCGAGACCAGTCCTGAAGTGATCATTCCCGTCACCCCCTACGCCAGCTTCTTGAGCTGGGCATCGATCTGCTCCTTGAGCCGCGCGATCTCGGCCCTCACTTGGGCCTCATCCGCGTCGAGCTTGCGAAGCTGCGCCTCGGTTGCCTCCAACTGCTCGACATACTGCGTGCGCAGATCGCCCTCCTTGCCCGTCTGGCCCAGCACCTGCATATTGCCCTGAATCTGCTGCTGGGTCTGACGGATGCGGTCCCGCTCTCCCTGTAGGTCGCTAACCCGCTTCTCCTGATCGGCGACCTGCTCCCACAGCTTGAGCAGCTGGGTGAGCTTCTCCAGGTCCCTGGGCTTGAGAAGTCCCCGCTTGAGGTAGTCCTGCAGCCCGCTGTAGGATTGGCGCTGGATCTCCTCGTGGCGCCAGGTCAGTCGGCGCTCCCGAACCTTGAGCGTGGCTTCGCCCTGAGGTGGGACCTCCACCTCGAAGCGGACCTCATTGTCGGTGTGCTCTCGCGGCTCGGGCGTGTCAAAGATCGTCATGCCCGCGAGGCGCGGATGCTCGACGAGGACGACCGTCGCCTTGCCCGTGCTGTTGGTCAACGTGTAGGTGCGCGAGCGCACCTCCCACTCCTCAAAGCGCAGGTAGGCCCCCTGGATCTGCAGACCGCGCACCTCACGCGACGACCCGCTCTCCTCACGCACCTTCACGCCCAGCTCGACGGCATAGGGCACCACGATCTCCGCGCCCACGACGGTGAAGGGCAACAGCGCCTCGCCGACGTAGTCCCCGCCCTCGAGAACGGTGACGGGGCCGCGCTCCAGCGTCAGGTCGCTCTCGTTCTTCAAGCGCATCGTCGCCACGGGATGCACCGCCATCTTGCGCCCGTTGTAGATCAGGTCCTTCCGATAGGTCAGCGCCGACTGGACGATAGGCACCATCGCCGACTGACCGCGCCCGACCGTCACCGGCGTACCGATGTTGTACTGGAAGAGCTCGCCCAGCGCGGCACCCGTCGTCTGTACTTCGGCAGCCTGTTGCACCGCATCGATGTCGATCCGTGCGGAGCGCTGCCGCGCCACATCCATCCCTATGCCCATCGCTGCGCCCATCGCCATCGGCGAGGGCGCTCGCGCCTCGGGCATACGCGCCGCGAGGTCGGCTTCGGCAGCCTTGGGGTGCGCCGCACCGAAGGCCACCGGCGCGGCGGCGACCCGCGCCTCCTCCTCGACCACAGGACGCTCGGGCGTGAAGGGCGTGTAGAGGTCGTAGACGAAGGAGATCGGCATCCCCGCGACCAGCGAGAGCGCGATGCCCTCCAGGTCCTCCTCCAGGCGGTTGTCGAAGATCCCCCAGCCTTGCAGCAGCGCCCGGCCCCGCCCCTTCACCCCGGCATCGGCCTCGGCGACCAGGCGATAGCTCACCCGCCACGTGGGCGCGGGCGCGATATAGCTCACCGAGAGATCGTGCTCTCCCGGCGTCAGCCGGACGGTGACGTTGCGGAAGGCCTCCTGGCTCAACGAGGTCTTCAGGAAGAAGCGCAGATCGCCCGCCCCGCGTTCGTCCAGGATCTCGACCCCCTGCACCCGTCCCAGGCTCACCGTGTGCACCCGCTCGTCGCCGTCCGCCAGGAGAGAGACCAGCGCGCCGGCGAGCGGCCGGCGCTCCGGGGCCTCATCAAGCCCCACCAGCGTGCCGGTGGTCGCCTCGCCCTGATCCAGCTGCAGGGTCACGCGACGACCGCGCAGCCCGACCAGCAGGTCCTGCAGACTGCGATCGTCGCCGAGCCGGATCGAGCAGCCCGCCAGTCGCTCCTCGCGGCTCTGGGGCGTCGCATAATCGATGCCCAGCACCCTGCCGCCCCCCCAGTCGATGGCGGTGAGGCTCTTGAGGATATCGTTCATCTCCTCGACACGAAACGAGAGCTCAACCCGCTCCGCCGAGAGCTCGGCGCGGCGCTCAAAGAAGCCCACCCCATGCTTATACAGCGTCATCCGTGTGATCGGCAAGTTGACCATCGTTATCTCCTCTCTAGCATCCGCCCCTTCGCAAGCCTGCCCCTTCGCAAGGTTGCCCGGACCTTGCGAAGGGTGAACGGCAACAACCCCGCCGGCACACTCTCCCCGCTAGCCCCACCCTTGCGAAGGGTGGTCATCAGACTTTCGGGATCACTCGTTACCGGTTACCCGTCGCCCTTCACCCACGCCGCCAGGTAGTCCAGCAGCGCCTCCGTCGCCTCACATCCCACCTCCGCCGAAGCGTGAGCGCGCGGATCGATGCCCACGAGCCCGTAGTTGGGATGGCCCTCGTACGCAGGCGTCATCCAGTCGATCACCTCGTCCGGACCACCGAGGTCATTCTGCGGCCCCTGGTACAGCCGCGCCCGATCGACGAGTTCCGGGAGCAGATGCAACATGAACGACGTCTCGACCTTCGCCGCATGGTCGCCCCCGACGCCGGGCACCTCGTTTTCCACCAGCGCCAGCACGTCCATCGTCCCCCCGGCGTCCAGATAGGCCCGGCAAGCCGCGTCCAGGTAGACGCTACGGTTGGGATAGTGACCCGAGAGCAGCAGCGCCTTGCGATAGCCGTCGCGCTCGAAGCCCTGCAGCAGCTCTCGTACGATCTGCACCATGGGCGCCGCCGAGACCATGTAGGAGCTGGGCCACGCGGTATGCCCACCGCCCGAGCCGAAGAAAACCGGCGGATAGACGACGCCGCCCACGCGCAAGGCCAACCCCACCAGCTGCTCGTGCGCCTTGATCGCGTCCAAGCCCAGCGGGTTGTGATACCCGTGCCACTCGATCGAGCCGCAGGGCACATAGATCGCGGGGCGTGCCGACTTCGCGGCTTCGACGGCCTCAGGACGCATGCGCTCCAGGCGCACCTCGCTCGTGAGCCGATCAGTATAGTGTGCCAATGAAAGCCTCCTCGCTTCTCAAAGAGGTCACCACCGTGCGTGACGATGGACGAGTGGCGATGGACCCGGAGAGGTCCGATCACCCGCCACTCGTCACTCGTTACTCGTCACGCAAGGCTCTTCGCCCGCTCCCGGTCGATCGCCCACCGGAGCGGCTCGCCGGCGAGGTAGCGCCGGCACTCCTCGATCATATAGCGCCCCTGTCGGCGGCACTCCCGGTCAAGCGACCCCGCGATGTGTGGGGTCATGACCACGTTGGGGAGCGTATAGAGCGGCGAGCCTTCGACAGGAGGTTCGGGATCGGTCACATCGAGGACCGCCGTGAGATCGGGGCGCTCCGCCAGCACCGCGATCATCTCCGGCTCACGCACGACCGCCCCACGGGCGGTGTTGATGAACGTCGCACCCTCCCTCATCGAGGCAATGTGCGCCCCGGTGATCATACCGAGCGTCTCGGGCAGCTTGGGCGTGTGAAGGGAGACGACGTCGGAGCATCGGAAGAGCTCGTCCAGCTCGACCAGGCGCACACCGAGCGCGGCAGCCTCCGTGTCGCTGATGAAGGGATCATAGGCCACGACCTCAACGTCCAGCGCCTGAAGCCGCCTCGCCACCATCCGTCCGATCATCCCCAGCGAGATCAGGCCCACCGTGCTGCCATAGGCGCCGGGCACCGGTAACTTCGCGATCCAGCGCTGCTCCCGCTTGATCGCAAGGGCGTGGGCCCAGCCCCGCTTCAGCCCGAAGATGATCTGCGACAGCGTGTACTCCGTGACCGGCACGGCATTGGCGGCCCAAGCGCTACAGATGACGATCCCGCGATCCCAAGCCGCTTCGGTCGTGAAGCCACGGATCGAGCCCGCCCCATAGAAGACGGCCCTGAGCCGTGGAGCCGCCGCGAGCAAGGCCTCATCGAGCACCGCCATCCCCCAACCCGAGAAGATCAGATCCACCTCCGCCAGCACCTCGGGATGCTCGCGCACGCTCGCCGCGGTCTGCTGCGGCGCGACGATCTGCACCAGCGCGTCGATGTCGGCACGCTCCTCAGGCCCGTAGATCTTGCCGTAGGCATCGGCATTGAGTAAGTAAAGAGCATTCGGCATAGCTAACCCCTCCCCGTCTGATATTGTGACGAGTGACCCAGAGACTTCCGATCACCCGTCAATCGTCACTCGTTACTCGTCACTCTAGTTCCCCGCGCGATCTCCGCCACCAGCGCGAACTTCTCGATCGTTACGCCCGGCGGGCAGGAATCCGAGTTCGCCAATACAAAGGGCCCGCCCTGCCCATCGGCGATCACCTGCTCCACGTAGGGCCCCAACGCCTCCATCGAAAGCGACAGGAACTGCGTGGGCTCGATGCCGCCGATGATCGCGATGTCGGGGCCGAGCACCTCACGCGCCTCGCGCAACGAGATGTTGCCCGTCGGCGGCGGGGAGATCGACTCCACCCCCATCACGCCGCCGGCCTTCATCATCGGCAGCAGATGGCGCAGATGACCGCAAGCGTGCTGGATGTAGTGCGTGTCGTACGCCTCGAGCAATGCGCACCACTGCGTGATCTCCGGTGCGATGTAGCGCTCATAGTGGCGCGGCGCGTAGTTCTGTGTGCTGGAGTCCTCCCACGTCAGATAGTAGCCATAGCAGCCCGACTCGACCGCCAGCCGCGCGGCGACCAGGTCATTCGTCACCATCGCCGACCAGAGCGCCTCGACCGTCGCGGGGTCGTCCGCCAGCGCATAGACCAGCGCCTCGGTCCCCACATCGTGCTCGACCATCATCTGAAAGGCCGACTTGGACCGCGGGATCAGCATCCCAATCGAGAGTCCCTCGCGCCCGTCGCCGGCGAAGTGCTCGTGCACAGGACCAAGGTCCACCTCGAAGGTCGTTCGCTCCTCCACCCAGAGCCGGATGAGGAAGTCCTCCGTCGTCTTCAGCGGGTGCTCGATCAGGAAGTCGGTCTCGCCGTCATCGCTGCGACGTTTCACCTCGCTGAGCGTGCCGACCGGCGTGCGCGTCTCGACGCGCGTATCGCGGCCCACCCGGCGGCTGAAGACCTCGACCTCCGCCGGTAGGATGGCGCGCACCGGGCACGGCGCGCCACGCCACAGCGGCGTTGCGCCGACCCGCTGGTGAAAGGCCAGAGCGCCCGCCGCCTGCACCGCGCGGGGGAAGCTCTCCCAGACATAGGCCAGGAAGGGACTGAAGGGCAGGTAATCCACCGGTTCACCTGCCAGTGACGCGACGAGCCGCTCATATGAGGTCATGCCGGACGGCTTACGGATGGTCGTTCCCTCCCTAGCTCTCACGTGATCGATGTCGAACCCCCTAGAGGGCCCGACGTCTTAACTGACAACCGATAACTGGAAACCGACAACTCTCATCCGAGCCACCCCGTCATCTCCGCCAGCAACCGCGTGTACTCGACGAAGTCGGGCCACGCGATATCCGGCGGGACGCCGTGGTCACACCCGGGTATATACCCGCCGGTCGCCAGCAGCGGCGGCACGACGCGCTCGAGCTCCGCACGCATCACGTCGCCCCCCTTGGCGAGCGCCCGCTTGTCGATCCCCCCGCGGAAGGCGATGCGGTCACCGTACTCGCGGCGATAGGCGACGATGTCGTTGCCCGCGGCGACCTCCATCGGTGAGACGGCGTCAAACCCCGCCTCGATCCAGAGCGGCAGCAGCTCCGCGTTGTAGCCGTCGGAGTCCATCTCGACGACCGTCTCGGGGCTCGCCGCCTTGATCGCTTCGATCCACTGCTGCCAGCTGGGCATCAGGAAGCGCCGCGCCATCGTCGGCGAGATCATACTGTGCAGCTTGTAGGCCATGTCCTCGTTGACCACCACGTGGTCGGGCGGCGCCAGCCGCAGGATCGGCTCGAGCGTCCGCAGCATAAAGTCGGCCCAGAAGGCCTCCATCTCCTCCACGAACGCCGGCTGCTCCACCATCAACATGCAGAGCCCCTCCATCCCGCACCACTCACGCAGCTGCCAGAAGGCGCCGCTGAACGCGATGGACAGCACGTAGTCCCGCTCCCGAAGCGCGGCACAGCGGGCCTCGAAGTCCTCCGGGAAGCGCCCGGGGGCCTCCGGGTCGTAACGCCAGCGGAGCTTCTCCTCCCAATCTGCCCGGCTCTCCACCGGGAAGCTGTGCCACTTGCGCGTCACGAAGTCCTTGGCCTGACGGATGTAGGTGTAGTCATAGGTATCGGAAATCTCGGTGACAGCGCCCATCCAGTCACGGACGATGTAGTGTCCGTCCTCGTGCGCCAGCACCTTCTCCTCGAAGGTGGGGATCATAATGAAGGAGACGCCCAGGTCCACGCGAGGGCGCGTGACCTCTCTCTCGATGCCGAGCAGCTCCATCAGGTAGTCATACCAATGGACGTCCTCGGGCAGTCCCTGCGCGTGCCACGCTGCCAGCGTCGACTCGCGCGGTCCGCCCGGCTGCAGCGGCACCCTGTTCGGCTTGCCGAAGTGCATCGTCTCGAGAAAACGTTGTCGGGGTGTCATACTCAAGGTGTGATCCTCGTTTCCGGTTCCGGATAGGCCTGCCAATCAAAGGTCATAGCTCCGGCATCCCAAAGCTCGTCCGGTAGGGCCCCCACGTCCTCCCAGCCGGCATCCCGCGCGTGGGCATAGACATGCCGGAGCAGCGCGACGGTCCATGCCAAGCCTGTCTCGATGGTCCTCAGGAGGGCATAGGCGAACGCGCCGCCCTCCGCCAAGTATCCGCTTGCCTCGAAGCTCTCCCGCACCCGTTCCAGGTCATAGGGAACCGCGCGATGCTCAGCGTGCCAGCGCAAACCATCCCACGTCAGGATCACATACTGCGCGCGAGGATCCCCGTTGATCGGGCTGCCGACCGCGCCGGCATTGACCACCAGACGGTCGCCCTCGACCTGGGCCCACGGGATGTGCGTGTGACCGCAGACGATCACCGGCTCTTGCACAGGGGCGATCGTGTCTCGCAGCGCGGGCACCTCGTCCGGGAGGATCATGGCCCGTCTGAAGTGGGCCAGGGCCACCGCATCTCGATCCGGGTAGAGATGCTCCGCGATGCCCGACGGGGCGCCGTGGAGGAGCCGAATCGGATCGGCGCCGTCCATCCGGATGACCGCCTGTTCCGGCAACTGCCTCAGTTCCTGCAGCGTCGCCCTGGACAACTGATCATAGCACCAACGCTGGGGGGCCCACTGCTGCCCCGGACGCCGGACCGTCTCCGGCGTCGTGCCGTCCAGCGGGGCATAGTAGCGCTCGTGGTTGCCGACGATCGACCAACGCACCACGTCCCGTAGACGCGCGACGACCTCCTCGGCCCAGGTCCCGCTGGTCATATCACCGGCGGAGGCGATGGCATTCACGCCCTGCGCCTGGATGTCCGCCAACACCGCCGCCAGGGCCGGGAGGTTGCCGTGGACATCAGAGAGCACCGCCAACCGCAGACAGTCACTGACCATAGCGCCTACCCGCGCCCCGCCGCATCGGCCCGCGCCCGGATCAGCATCCGTGTCGGGTGCAGCTCCTCCGCCGGCGTGAGAGGCATCGCAGCAGGATCGCTCAGCGAGGCGAGGACCAGATCAAGGTAGGGCTTCCCCGGCTCGTCGATCTGCAACGGGCCCCGATCCCCGTCGTTGAGGACCAGGCGCGTGCGGGTACCGCCATCGGTCGACTCCAGGAAACCCTCGGTGCCGAAGATGCGCACCATCTCGTTGCCGTGCATCCCGAAGCCCGGCGGGTTGAGGTAGTTGCAGATGATGCCGGCGACGCCCCCGTTCGCCAGCCGTGCCATCATCGAGGTGGCCACACGCAAATCACCCTCTCCGGGGTTACCCAGTTGCGTGTCGATCGCCCAGATCTCGGTGATCGGCACGCCGGCGGTGAACTCGACGAAGCGCAACGCGTGAACCCCGACCTGCAGGATCAGCCCCCCATCCACGTCCTCGTCCTGGGGCCGGTTGTGTTGGAGCGGATACGACTTCTGCACCAGCACCTGGATAACCTCGCCCAGCGTGCCCGCCTGAACGATCTCGCGCATCGCCCAGTAGGGCTGATCACACGCCGAGCCGGTCCACATCTCGTGAAAGCTCCGCCCGGTCGCCTTCGTCGCGGCGATGATCGCGTCGAGCTCACCCTCGGTCATCGCGGCGGGTTTCTCGGCGTAGACGTGTTTGCCGGCTTCCATCGCGCGGATGGCCTCCTGGGCCTGATCGCGGCGACGGGGCGAGCAGAGCGAGACCAGGTCGATCTCCTCGTCCTGCAGCAGCTCGTCCAGCGTATCATAGTGGCGGATCTCCGCATCCGCCTGGAGCGGCTCAGGTAACCGCTCACGCGGAAACGCCGCCGTGGCAACGCAGACACCCAGCGGATGATCGATCAGCGCGTTGTGAATCTGATGTCCGTTGGTACCG
>Ga0334882_1005395_pt1 | contig 10156 bp, 12 predicted proteins | sample GraSluR1_MG_5_FD_207226 | JGI IMG/M metagenome (GOLD analysis project Ga0334882, IMG submission 207226) | Sludge microbial communities from methane-producing bioreactor in Wageningen University, Netherlands - Granular Sludge_15_04-R1 | ecosystem: Engineered > Bioreactor > Anaerobic >... | reverse complement strand
GCTGAGGCCATGAAAAGAGAGAAGCAACTGAAATCATACAAGGGTCGTCAGTATTTGAGATCCTTGATAATTAGATCAAACGACTCTTTGCCAAATGGATCCTGAATCGCTGCGCGACAGCCTCTGGAGCGCCCGCCCACCGGCGGGTTAATCCGCCGGCTGGCGGATTGCAGGCGAGTCCTGCCCGAGGAGCCAATAAAAAACATCACGGCCAGGGAACTGGCCGTTTTTTTATTTCGGGCAGGTCTCGAACCTGGAAAATGATGTATCCTTCATCTGTGGCTTTCTAATCTCGTTCCCCTCCCGGGGGAAACGAAAATCAGGGGAAAACGACATGCAAAAGCAGGACATGATCAATACCGCCATCGAGTTCACCAGAGTATCGAATGACAACATCATCAGCGAAACTGTCGCCCTGTCGGCATCAATGAAAGGGATCAGGATCTTTGACGAACCGATCTTTGCCTTCGCCAGTGCCGGGGATGATCTTTTCGTCTCTTTGAAAAAACCATCGGTCATAGGGGAACACTTTCGTCTTCCTGAAGAGTGGCTGGCAGGAGCCAGGACAGTCATATCCTTTTTCCTTCCTTTCAGTGAAGCCGTCAGGACAAGCAACAGAAGCGACAGAACCTGGCCATCGGATGGATGGCTCCACGGAAGGATCGAAGGGCAGGCTTTTCTGAAGAGTCTGTGCCTGAAGTTGCAGGAGGACCTCACCGAAGCCGGCTTCAGGTGCATAATCCCGTTGACGGACAGCCGGTTCTGGAGCAGGTCCGGCCCTGGGATGAACATGGATGAGGCAGGGAAAGGCGAACAAGGGATCCCTTATTACACAAGCAACTGGTCGGAGAGGCACGTCGCGTGGGTCTGCGGACTGGGATCATTCTGCCTTTCCCGTGGACTTGTTACTTCAAAAGGGGTTGCCGGAAGGTTCGGAAGCCTGATCACCGACATGTTTATCGAGCCGAACGGCAAACGTTACGACAATTTTCTTTCTTTTTGCAGCACCTGCGGCAAGTGCATAAAACAGTGTCCGGTCAACGCCATTTCATCAGAGCACGGCAAAGACCACGACATCTGTTCAAAGTTCCAGGATGAGATCAAGGAAAAGTACAAGCCACGCTACGGGTGCGGGAAATGCCAGGTGGATGTCCCGTGCGAGGTCACCATGCCTGGTAACGGAGAAAGGGGTTAGATAATAAAAGGTCTACTTTACCCGACCCCGGGAAAGGAACGGGACTTTTCAAGGAGCGACAGGGCGTTCAGGCCCCTGATCCTGGGAAGGGCTGCTTCATCAAGACCAGAAGAAGCGAACATCTTTTCGTACCTCTCCGCACCCAGCAGGGGGAAGTCGCTTCCGTAGAGGAGTTTGTCCCCCGCTCCTGCCGCTACTGCCGCACGAAAGACCTCGGGGCCGTAGAGGTATGGTGCCGCCGCGGTGTCGTACCAGGCGTTCTGCAGGGCCACCTTCATACCCGGCATGGTCTCGTAGGTCCATAACCCTCCACCCATGTGGGCGAACACTACCTGGACCTCGGGGTGGTTAGTGCAGAGTTCTGCAGCCTCGTTCGGGCCGACATCGCCCTTCCCCGGGTAGTCATGCCCAACCTGTTCGGCCACATGGAGCATCAGGAACATGCCCCGCTCATGGCAGGATGCGGCCAGCCTCCAGGTCTGCCGTGCATCGGTGATGTCAAAGACCTGGCCACAGGGAAAAAGTTCCCCGACGCCTATGAACCCGGCATCGTGACAACGGGCTATCTCGCTCTCGAAATCACGCGACATGGGGTTCACCACAGCCAGGCCCAGGATCCTGCCCGGGTACTTTCGAGCGGCATCCATCACGTAGTCGTTGCAGAGACGGCAAAGGCCCGGGTCACGGAATGCGAACCCCGTGACCCAGGCCTGGTCCAGATCGTCGATATCCATCTGGGCTATAACGTCTTCGGCGGTCCCCCACTTGTGAACCTTGCCGGAACATATTGCGGCAAAGTGGGGCTCCGTCTCGGAGATCCTCTTACAATCTTTTTCTATTTCAGGCGGATATACGTGTACGTGTGCGTCGATATGCATGAATCTATTTTACATGGTTTTCCAGTAGACAGTCCTCACGCCGGTACTGCCGGTAGAACCAGTTCCCGTTCCTGTTTCACTGAAATCGAGCACCCCTTCGATCACCCGGACCACGTTCCCATCTGCGTCCAGGATTATAAGGTTCCCCTCCGAGTCTATAAACATTGCAGCAAAAGCATTGTCGGGGTCGTCAATATATGCGTCGTCTGGGAGACTGACATTCCCTTTCCCTCTTAAAAGACCTGCAACGTAACCCATGTCGAGAGTGTAAAGTCGGCTCAACGTAGCATCCGTACTGTACAGGGCCTGGTAAAGGTAGTAGTTGGCAAATATGGGAGAGGCCGCCAGTTGTTCAAAATCATAGGCGTTTCCGCCTTTACCGGTCTGCAGTTGTACCATGGCAACCCCGTCCTCCATCAATCTGAGTTTCGTATCACCCGATTGGCCCAGGGCTCCCTGCGTATTAAGGTTAATTGTCCCTTCCTCCTGGATCCTTGTCAGATTGACTATGAGAAGACCGTACGTATCGTGGGGCGACCCCCAACCGGGATAGTCAAGTGGTGCCGTTGCTGCGAGATAGGTATCGCCGCCTATGTAGGCTATGTCAAAGTCCGTTATCGGCGGGGCCGGATATTCGTGCCCCGTATTGGTATAGACATTGAAGATCTTCTCGGGGACCGGGGCATCGATACCCGGCTGGCTCCAGTCGTACCTGTTCAGATCCCAGGAGTAGAATGTGCCGTTCGAGAGATAAATATAAACGTCGCTCAGGACAGGCAGACCGCCCTCGCCGGGGTAGGCGGCAAGTATCCTGGACGGGTACCAGTCCTCGAAGTTATAGCCATAGGTTTGTGCAGAGGGTAGGACCTCTACCGTCTCACCATCAAAACCATTGAACGTTTCCGAGGTGAAGATCTCCCCCGTCATAGGATCGGCGTTGATCCACAGGTACTGCCCGTCCTTGTCGACAGTTAACAAAAGGAGGTGCCAGGTCCTGGAACGCTCAGGAGTTTCGGTAAAACCTATGAGGGGCTTGGAAGTCATGAAATCAACGTTTTCATAAGCCCCAAAATTGGCGGTTTCAATGTTTACCCCGGGAGAAACAATATCAGGTCTTTGGACAGATGCACTTTCCGAGCGGATGCAGTTAATGTTAGTCACCGACCAGAGGGGTTGCGGGTTCATCGGATCTGTGACATCTATGGCGTAGATCCCGAATACCTGGCTGTCCCCTGTAACTGCAGGCGAACCGCCGGGCGATGGCGCCCCTTCGGCAACCCAGTTCGACCCTGTCTTGTTTACCTGTTCTGTCCCAAGACCAGTTGAGCCAACAAGAATGCGCTTCCAGTTACCGTTCTTGTCCTGGAGGTCATGGACATAGAGAGGACCGTCAAGCAGGGTCAGCCTTCCAAATTGCTCGTTGTTTTGATGGTAATAGACCTGGTTGTAGACAGCCTGCTGAAAGGCAGGGAACGGCGTCAGGGACCAGACCCGCGTTGCACCAGGGTAATCCGGATCGTCGGAAACCTCGAAGCAATTCACGATCCCCTGGTTGGTGGGAAGGAAAATGAAAACCTTCCCGGTACCATCGTTGTTGAGCCAGGCAGAAGGCACGGAGTTTTTGTCAACAAAAAAGGTCAGCCAGTTATCCTCGGGCCACATTGGGATAGGGGGGGCATGGCCGGAATCCTCAAGTTCAAATCCCGCGTCGCCTCTCAGGAAATCCATCCATCCACTGAAAGAGAACCATGAACTGTCAAAATCCTGGTTGGGATAATCTTGCGACACGTCGTTTTCAGTAATGGTCATCCAGTTTTCCATGTAAGAGGGGATTACCGCATAGTCCCTGAGATCATCAAGAATATCTCCCAGCGCCGAAGGAAAGACTTTCAAGGTGTTTTCCGCAATATACTTGTATGTTTGCCCAAAGCTGTCGAAGTTGGGACTTACCCTCGCGTAGGTCAGTTCTCCCGTTCGCACAATAACTCTTAAATCCGAGACAAAAAAGAAAGGGTTATTTTCTGAAAATAGATCAAAGGTTACCCAGGAAACCACATCGCGACCGATGCTAGTGAAGGAATAGGGTTCCCAGACGTTTGCATCTGTAGATTGTCGAGGCCAAATTGGCCACTTTGTAATATCGTTTATTTCAAGTGTCTCATCCCCTCCTAAGAATTCATAGGTTGTTGCACTACCTGCCAGAGTTAGGTCCTTATTCTTCAAATGAACAGTAATATTGGCCGGTTTCCTCCAACCTGTTACTTCAGAAAATGAAACTACATATTGGGTTTGACCCTCAACACTAACCGTTTGTCCAGATACATATTCCTGTCCTTGGATAATGAATCGGGCTGAACTTCTTACCCCTTCAGGGTTAATGATGACTGTCAAACCTACTACTTTTGCATAGGATGGTGTAGAAAATAACAAAAGGGCTACAATAGTAATAAAAAAGAGTTTTATTAGCTGATATGGGCAATTGCCAGAAAAAATCCCTCTAACATCCATTCTTCTCATTCTCTCACCACCACCATTGCTTCAATTGAAAAATCCTTCCCATCCTTGGAAGCGCTGGAACGGATCACAAAACGCCTTTCACCAGGCCCGCCGCCAAAGGGCAAAAACCTGCCCGGGTCGATTATTGCGGATGTACCTCCGGGAAGAGCGGATGTCCCACCCGTACCTTCCCCGGAACCTCCAGGGAAGCGAGGCGGGAGAAGTTTTCTCTCCTCATCTGAAAGACCGCTGAAAGAACCCGAAGAGAGTTCGTAGTTGCAGTCGAAGATCAGCACCTGGACGGAGATCCCGGAATCAACAGTGAACTGTATCGGTCCCAGGGGTGTCCCGTTGTCTTTCTGTGCGTAAATAGATGTAATGTTCCCGCTGAACACCAATGTATCGGTCTCCATGTCACTCCTGTTATCCCAGAGTGCCACCTTGCCGCGCTCTAGTCCTGTCAAGGCCGCGTTATAAAGCTGGGCATGATCCACGGTCTGTTTGGTGGTTGAGTAGAGATTCTCTACAACGTAAAGCGCTGCACCGATCATTACCGCCCCGAAGACCAGTAGGACCAGGACCAGTGGGAGAGCCATTCCTGTTCGGCTTCTTAAAGATCTCGGCGTTATCAATTTCTCACCCTCCAGCCCCTCCTGACAACAGAAAGGTAGTAATGACGGACATCATTCGGTATGTTGCCATCCCATCCAGCCAATGTCTGGGGTGATACCATTGCATTGTTCCTCCTGTCTCCGCGGGCAAGAACAGCCACTGTCAGAAGGCCCTCTTCTATATCCCAGGAAAACTGGCAGCCGATTATCCCTTTCACTACAGGTTGGGGGGATTGCCGGGTAACATCTTCGGCATAGAAAGTCTCGTTGGATACGTACCCCCTCAGGAACCGAACGTAATACATCTCGCTGTTCTCTCCCAGGTACCCGTCAAGCCTGGATCTCAGAGTAAGACTTGAACCCGAAATGGTTTCAACGGAAAAGGCCCTACCGAACGACGGGAAAGTCACCCAGCCTTCAGTCGATCTTGTGTAGTTATTGGCTGCCGAAGAAGCCGCAATCTTAGTAGGGTCAGGGGCTTCAGACAAGGCTACTGTGACAGTTCCATAAGCGCTGCAATCATTCGAGGTTACCGTAAAAAGGCCTGAAGGCATCGCATAGGCCAGGAGAAGTTCGTTATCCCCAATAATATTTACAGCATGATTGAAAGCCGAGAGGTCTGCAGATGAGGGGCCTGTAAGGAGATCATTAAAGGCAGTCCGAAAATCGGTTTCCGCCGAACCTGCACCCGGCATGCCAAGCGCGCCCTGAAGCACCCTGTTCTCAAGGTAGGTAACAGCCATGATCCCCCTCTGACGAGCAGTGGAGAGCTCGTTGGACTGAACAAAATGACTGGAAAAGGTGGAAGCCAGCATCAGTGCAGCACCTGATACTATAACAAGAATAACCATGGCAATCAGGAGTTCCACCATGGTAAAACCAACCATTTTTCTAAATATCTCATGCTTTTTCTGTTCTCTACAGTTCAAACTTGGCATATTCCCTCTCCATCAACACAGATCTTGTTCCAAGAACACCGTTCCATGTCACAGATACCTCAACGGTCTTTACATCGTTCAACTCATTAACTACCCACTCTCTTGTGTATTTGTCAACGTTGTCCGACCCATTTGCGATATCTTCATAATCCTGCTCAAGGTCATCCAGTTTCTCCCCTGCAAGGCTGACGGCAGTCTCCCTTTCCATGGTATGTGCCATCAACATCGTAGTTGATACTACCACTCCTGCAATAGCAAACAGCGCAATGGCAAGGATAACCATTGCTATGAGGACCTCTACGAGGGAGAACCCCTTTCTTTGTTTAGCAAGTCGAAACAATGCTGTGCTTTTCATGGGACAATTGTAATACTTTTAAGGTTTTTCCGCTACGTATTTTCTCTTATCCGTGTTTTCTTTTATTCGTCAATATCCAGAAGAAATGGAGTTTTTACCAGGAACCGGACACTAAAAAAGGGAGCCTGGTTTTCCCAGGCTCCCTTCGCAAACCACAAACGCGAAGAAGGAACTACTTGAGCTCGACTTCGGCTCCGGCTTCTTCGATCTTTTTCTTGACTTCTTCGGCTTCTTCCTTGGAGACGCCTTCCTTGACGGGCTTGGGCGCGCCGTCGACAAGGTCCTTGGCTTCCTTGAGACCGAGGCCGGTCAGCTCGCGGACGACCTTGATCGTCGCGATCTTGTTGGAGCCGGTGGTCTTGAGGATGACGTCGAACTCGGTCTTCTCTTCCTCTACGGGAGCTGCGGCGCCGGGCATCATGCCCATCATCGGCATGGCCATTGCAGGGGCGGCTGCCGATACGCCGAACTTGTCCTCAAGTTCCTTGACGAGTTCGGAAAGTTCGAGCACGGACATCTGCTCGATGGCGGCGATGATGTCTTCCTTTGAAAGGCCCTTGGATGCGGCTTTCTTCGCGGGCTTCTTCTCTTCGGTAACTTCGGTCACTACTTCTTCACCTTCTGCTGCCTTTTTGGCTGCGGTCATTTTCTGTTCCTCCTTTTTCATTTAAACCCGTTGTGTTTTGGTATCTGGTATCAGGCTGCCTTTTCTTCCTTCTGCTCTTTTATTCTTGAAAGACATGTCACGAGTCCGCGAGTGGTTCCGGAAAGCACCGTGACGAGGCCTCTTACCGGGCCTATCATCGTTCCTGCAAGCTGTGCGAGCAGGACATCCCTCGACGGCAGATCGGCCAGTGCCCTGACCTGGTCGCCTGAGAGGATATGATCTCCCAGGACGGCTCCCTTTATGACAAGGGCTTCGTTGCCCTTCTCCTTGGAGAAGTCCCTTATCACCTTTGCCACTGCCGCTACATCGCCCCTGGTAATGGTAAAGGCGTTGGGACCGGTCATCAGGGTGTCGGGTACCGGCATTGATTCCTGGACGAGGGCTATCTCCATGAGAGTGTTCTTCGCGACGTTCATCTCGCCGCCGGCTCCTCGTATTGCAGCCCTTAGCGCCGTGATCTTGGCTACATTCAGCCCCCTGTATTCGCATACGAAGACGGCTTCGGCTTCCTTGAGCTTCTCCCTCAGCAACTCAACCTGCTGGATCCTTGATTGCGAAGGCATACATTCACCTCCTTACATAAAAGATCTCCCGAACCCTCCGGGCCCGGGAGATCTGAACACACATCGATACATGCGTTCTTCGCTCATCCAGACCTCGGCGGGCAAGACATTAAGCGCAAAAAGTGCGCACCCGCTGTCTACGGTCGTTGGAACTTTGCAATTATAACAGCTGCAGCAGCAAAAAATCCAGTTATTCCATTATTCCGCCGAAGTGATCTCCTTCACGGCCGCGTTGGGCTCTACCTTGAAGGAAACACCCATGGTCGAGGTCACTGCCAGGCTCTTGATGTACTGCCCCTTGGCTGCAGGCGGCTTTGCCTTGACGATGGCACCCAGCAGTGCTTTCCCGTTCTCGTAAAGGTTATCGAAGGGGAAGGATGCCTTGCCGAAAGCATTGTGGATGATGGCGAACTTGTCGACCCTGAACTCCACCTTGCCCGCCTTGATCTCGTTGACGGCGTGAGCCACATCGAAGGTTACCGTGCCCGTCTTGGCACTGGGCATAAGGCCGCGGGGACCAAGTATCTTTCCCAGTTTACCCACGGACTTCATCATGTCGGGGGTCACGATGACTGCGTCGAAATCGAGCCATCCGCCCTCGATCTTCGGGACCATGTCCTCTCCCCCGACGAAATCGGCGCCCGCATCCTGGGCTTCCTTGAGCTTCTCTCCGCCGGCGATGACCAGGACACGCTTGACCACACCGGTCCCATGGGGAAGAACGGTTGTGCTGCGGACCTGCTGGTCTGCATGGCGGGGGTCGACTCCCAGGCGGACATGCATTTCGATGCTCTCGTCGAATTTGGCCGTGGCATTTTCCCTGGCCAGCGCGATGGCTTCCTTGAGGCTTCCCAACTGCTCTGCGCTAACTTTTTCGGCAATAGCGCGGTACCTTTTGCTTCTCTTCTTCACTGTTTTTACCTCCCTGTGGTCCTGGCGAACCCCTGAAGGGCTCTCCCACCGGATACGCCGGCTGATCTGCCGACGCTGGACCGGAAATTAACCCGGTCAGAACCTAGACAACCTCGATACCCATTGAAACGGCGGTACCCTTGATCATTTCCATGGCGGCCTCTACATCGTTGGCGTTAAGGTCCACCTTCTTGAGTTCGGCTATCTCGCGGACCTGGTCAAGGGTGACTTTTCCCACTTTTACCTTGTTGGGCTCTCCGGAACCCTTCTCGAGCCCTGCTGCCTTTTTGAGCAGGACGCTCGCAGGCGGGGTCTTGAGAATAAAGGTGAAACTCCTGTCCGCAAATACTGTGAGAACCGCTGGAATGATCATTCCAGGCTGGTCGGCCGTCTTGGCGTTGAACTGCTTGCAGAACTCCATGATATTCACGCCGTGCTGGCCGAGAGCCGGCCCTACAGGGGGCGCAGGTGTAGCCTTCCCTGCAGGAAGCTGCAGTTTGATCTGGGCTATTACTTTCTTTGCCATTTGACGCTTTCCCTCCTACATAGGCCCGGCACTTTCCGGGCTATAAAAAAAGACGCTGTTTCAGATCTTTTCGAGATCGGCGTAGTCGGACTCGACAAGGGTATCCCGCCCGAAGACGGTTACGGAGAACTTGACCTTGCCCTTGTCCGCGAGGACCTCGGCGACGGGTCCGACCTGGCCTTCAAAGGGCCCGGCCTTGACCCGGACCACATCCCCGGGCTTCAGGTCGATCTCGACCTTGGGCTTGATCTGTTCCTTGCCGATCTTGTTCATGATCTCGCTTACTTCGCGCTCGGTGAGAGGTATCGGGTAGCTCCCCGCTCCGACGAAACCGGTGACACCGGGCGTGTGACGAACGACATACCAGGACTGGTCGTCAAGGATCATGTCCACAAGGACATAACTGGGGAAGACCTTCCTCTTTGTTCGCTTGCTCTTCCCATCCTTTACAGTGACCCTTTCCTCGATGGGTACAAGGACATGGAAGATCTTCTCATCCATGCCCATTGTGGCAATGCGCTGCTGGAGGTTGGCCTTGACCCTGTTTTCATATCCTGAATAGGTCTGAACTATGTACCAGTGCCTGTCTCTCTTATCGATCATCACTTAAAAGGGGGCCTTGCCTGGCCCCCTGTCCTCCTGAGGAAGTGGCTCGATCATACTGCAAAGGTCTTCGGTCGTCCCCTACTGGATAACCCTGGAGAAGACCGCCGTAAGCAAAACGTCGACTATCCCAAGGTAGGCCGCGACCAGAAAAGTGACCGCGATGACGACAAGGGTGGAGTACCAGACCTGCTGACGGCTCGGCCAGGTGACCCTTTTAAGTTCTGCTCTCGCCTCGCGTATAAAACTCATTAGTTTCATAAAGCCTCGGCCTCCCGAACTTGTACATAATGGCAGGCCCGGCAGGACTTGAACCTGCAACCCCCGGTTTTGGAGACCGGTGCTCTGCCAATTGAGCCACGGACCTGCGCGCGAAAGGTATTCTACACTACTTCGTTTCCTTGTGCAAGGT
>Ga0334882_1005391_pt1 | contig 10164 bp, 6 predicted proteins | sample GraSluR1_MG_5_FD_207226 | JGI IMG/M metagenome (GOLD analysis project Ga0334882, IMG submission 207226) | Sludge microbial communities from methane-producing bioreactor in Wageningen University, Netherlands - Granular Sludge_15_04-R1 | ecosystem: Engineered > Bioreactor > Anaerobic > Unclassified... | reverse complement strand
CAAGTGGAAAAAATCCGTTTTATCCCTGAAAGAATACCTACTCACCGATAAAGAAGAAAAGCCCTCGGAATTTTCCTATGCTTCGCTCCATCTGGCCTATGGGGATTATTCCAGAGCCAATCAACTCCGGGAAAGACTCCTGCATCAATACCAGGGCAAAAACTGCGAAGACCTGTTTCCCGGGCAAATATGCAAAAATGACTACGGCCAATGCTACCATATCGAACATCGTATGCCTCTGGTCCCTTCTTCATGGAATGGAAAGGAAAAAACTGATCTGTTGAGTCATCTTGAGCTTATCCCCGGTATTGGATCCATCACCCGGCAAAAACTTCAGCTCGAAGGCTATCAGAGTATTGAAGATCTTTGTCGGCATCCCCGTTTTCAGCCATCAGCCCAGCGCTTTTTGGATGCTTACCGCCAGTCCTCGTTGGAAGATCTGAGCCAATGGATGGAACATCGTCTCCGGCGGTCCCATCCTGCCTGGGTCAAGCTTCTTTCCCTTACTGCGCCTGAAGATTGGGCTTTTATGGATATTGAAACCCTGGGCCTGTTTGCCCGTCCGGTCATACTCATCGGACTGGGCATGATTGAGGGCCAGGAACTGGTGATCCACCAATGGCTGGTCAGGCAAATTGAGGAAGAAGCCAGTGCCCTGATGGAATACTATCGCCTGGTTCAGAGAGCCAGGATTTTGATCACCTATAACGGCCAACGTTTTGATATCCCCTATTTACAGGATCGATGGTCTTATTATGGCATTCAAGCCCCTTTGAAATTGCTCAGTTTGGATATGCTGTATCCTTCAAGGTCGCTTTGGAAAAATACTCTACCCAACTGCAAGCTCCAAACCCTTGAAAGTGCCCTTCTTAAAAAAGAACGCTGCGATGATGTACCTGGCGCCATGGTGCCGGAGTTTTATCATGCCTATCTGGAATCATGCAACCCTGGCCCTTTGGTGCCTATCATCACTCACAACCAAACGGATATCGCCAGCCTCGCAGAATTGAGTTTCAAGCTGTATGCGCAATAGCTCAGACACGTCGCTGGATGCATTTTTAACAAAGCTCCTGGCTGATCCCTGGCACCAGGCAAGAATAAGCCATGTCGAAGAAATCCCTGACAAAGAAGCGGAGTATGCCCCCCTGAAACGCCCCTTGCCAGAAGTACTGCAAAACTGGATGCAACGCTTCCGCATCCGTCTTTACCAGCATCAGGCTGAAGCATTGCAAGCTTTTCGGGAAGGGAAGGATGTTATCCTCACCACGCCCACTTCTTCAGGAAAGACATTGAGTTTTAACCTCCCTGTGGTGGAAGCCCTCATCTCCGATCCAAAAGGCACCGCCCTGTATTTGTACCCCGCCAAAGCATTGAGCTTTGATCAGCTTAAAACATTGCAAAGCATGGAAAAGGAAACAGGGGTGCCCCTGCGACCTGCAGTATATGATGGCGACACTCCTCACAGCCTTCGCCCCGGCATCAGGAAAAATTCCCGCATCGTGCTGACCAATCCTTATGAATTGCACATGATCCTCCCCTGGCATGCCAAATGGGCATCCTTTTACAGCAACTTAAAAGCGGTAATTGTGGACGAGGCGCACAGCTATCGAGGGGTTTTTGGCTCCCACATGGCGATGGTTTTTCGTAGATTTCAGCGTATTTGCCATTTTTATGGATCCAGTCCCCAGTGGATTTTATCCAGTGCCACTCTCGCCAATCCAGAGGAATTCTCTAACAAGCTGACTGGAAAAAAATGCCAGTGGATTAGTAAAGATTCTTCGCCAAGCCGAAAAAAGACCTTTGTGCTATATAATCCTTTTTATGATGGTGTCGGGCTCATGTCCACCCATGACACAGCAAAAGACCTGATGGTGAGCCTGATGGAGCACGACTTGCAGAGCATTTGCTTCACTACCAGCCGGAAAATGGCCGAATGGATGGGGATGTCGCTCAAAGAAGAATCTGAAAGAAACAAAAAGATTAAAAGAGAGCAAATTGCTTCATACCGATCGGGCTATCGTCCCGAAGACCGTCGTTCCATAGAGCAGGGTTTGAAAGATCGAAGCCTACTGGGAGTGGTATCGACCAATGCGCTGGAACTGGGGATTGATGTAGGATCATTGGATAGCGTTCTCATCAGCGGATATCCCGGGACCCAGATCTCCACCTGGCAGCAGGCAGGAAGAGCTGGAAGAGGCAAGAAGGAAGCACTGGTGTTTTTAATTGCTTTTCAAAATCCTCTGGATCAATATCTGATGGATCATCCCCGCATCTTTTTTGATAAAAATCACGAGCATGCCATCGTCGATTTATCCAATCCATACATCGTTTCCGGTCACCTCCTTTGCGCCTCAGCAGAGCTTCCTTTGAAAGAAAGCTGTGATAAAGAGCTCTTTGGACTTGAAACCTGGACGGTGATGGAAGAAATGGAAAAAATGCACCTGGTCCGTCATACCCCCTCGGGCTGGGTTTATACAGGCACAGGCCGGGCAACGGATGTGGTCAGCTTAAACTCCATCGGATCAGAAAACTATCGCATCATCAGCGAAGGCAAGACTTTGGAACGACTGGAACGCGCTCAGGCCTACCGGGAAGCCCACCAGGGAGCAATCTTTCTGCACATGAACCAATCCTATGTCATCTCCGGCATGGATCATGAAAACAAAGTCATATCCGCCCATCCTGAGTCAACTGACTACTATACGGAATCCCTTAAGGAAGTTACTATTGAAATCACGAAAATACACCAAACAAGAGAGATCCATCAAATTCCTGTATTTTTTGGAGATGTCCTGAGCAGTGAAATGTATTATGCCTATCAAATGAAACGATACGACAAAATCCTTGAAAGAATGCCCCTTCAATTGCCTGAAATTCGTTTTGACACTCAGGCGCTTTGGTTTACTATTAATCCTGAGGTGAGGGATAGCGTGGTAAAATTACTGGGAGAAGAAGCTTTTATCGGAGGACTTCACGGACTGGAGCATGCCATGATAGGCATTTTTCCTTTTTATGTCCTGTGTGACCGTTGGGACCTGGGAGGCTTTTCCACGCCTCAGTTCTATCCTTCCATGCTACCTCATATCTTTATTTATGATGCTTATCAGGGCGGGATTGGACTGGCTGAAAAAGCTTATGAGCTGTTTTCTGATATCCTGTTGGCCAGCTATGACCTTATTCGTAAGTGCAAATGCGAAAAGGAAACCGGTTGTCCCGCCTGTATCCAATCGCCCAAATGCGGCAATGCCAACCAGATACTGCATAAAAGCGGCGCTTTGGCTTTGCTGGAAAAGTTATTGTCCCTTCGATGGGAAAAGGAGGATGCTTCGTGTATCGAAAATTGATCGCTTCTTTGTTATCTTTTATGTTATTTTTCTTCTTTTCTGTCAATTTCAATCATCCTGTAGCAGATGCTTCAGAAAATAATGATCTAATGGAAAAAGTGTTATCATCATTATCCATGAGTAAAAGCGATTTGCGCTTTACCGATGATGGAATCGAGCGAACTTATGGAAATGATCCCCTAAGACTTCCCTTTTTTAATCATCAGCTTCGCAATCCACTGGGTACCCCCGCTTTTCTTGAATCCAATGCACTGTATGTTGCGAGCCGCTATACCTCACTAAGAGACTTGGCCTGGCTGGCTGCCTTTCGCTTGGGCTACACCGTTTCGGCCTATCCGCAATATGAACCTGAGCTGGATCATCGACTGGTGGAAGACTATCCCATGCTTTATGTCATCTCGGATATTCATACCTTTCACCAGGAACCTTTAAGTTCTTATGCTTTCGCGGAGTTAAAAAACCAACTGGAAAGTATCTCCTTGCCAGTTCAGAAAGAAATAGCCAAAATCCTCTATGCCTCGCTCTATTTCAAAGAATGCCGGGATAAGGCCTTCAGCGCATTCACCATCGAAGAACAAATGCTGATCTTCCGCAATCCTGCCAAAACGCTGGTTCAGGACTATGATCCTTTAAGTCATCGAATGCTTTCTGAAGTCAATTTTGCCTTGCTTTATTTTGGAGCTATCCAATTGGTCAAAGCCCTGGACAAATCCCTTATGGAATTAGTAAAAATAGGATTTCCTGAAGATTGGGACTTTGAATGGAGTACCCCCATGGGAAAAATCATCCTGAAAGGAAATCAGGATCATCGCCATACGGCCAGAGAGGTTTTGTTCTGCATTGATTCCGGGGGAAATGATACCTATCTGGCCAGTCCTGGAGCTACTTCGTCCTGGTTCAATCCAGTGTCTCTCCTGATTGATGTGGATGGAAATGACAGCTACCTGCAATCAGAAGACGATGTCTATGCGCAAGGGGCTGGAGTCATGGGAGTGGGCGTTCTGATCGACTTGAAGGGTGACGATCAATACAGTGCAGTACAGTATGCGCAGGGTTTTGGGTGCTTTGGGCTGGGCATACTGGCGGATCACGCTGGGGACGACCGCTATGATTCGATGTATTTCTCTCAGGCCTGTGGTATCTATGGAATTGCTTACCTGATTGATCAAAGCGGAGATGACCGCTATGATGTTTATTCTTTTTCGCAGGGTTTTGGCTATGTCAAAGGATTTGGATGTCTTCTGGACTTAAAAGGGAATGACCAATACATTGCCAATGATGAAGATGTGGATGGATCCAACCCACAATCTTCCGATCACAATACCAGTTTTTGCCAGGGGGCCGGTTTTGGCCGAAGAGCGGACTTGTCCGAAGGCAACAGTATGTCCGGAGGGCTTGGCATACTGGTGGATATGGAAGGCAATGATACTTATTTCTGTGGCGTTTTTGGCCAGGGCACAGGTTACTGGGCTGGCACAGGACTGCTGTACGATGGAGCAGGCCATGACCAATACCGGGGAGTCTGGTATGTGCAGGGAGGAGCTGCACATTTTGCTATTGGAGCCCTGATCGATAAAAGCGGAGATGACCGCTATAATGCTTTGTTAAACATGGCTCATGGGGCAGGGCATGATTTGTCGCTGGGCTTTTTAATTGATTGCGAAGGCAATGATCACTACCTATCTCCCAACTTAGCGTTGGGGGGCGGAAATGATAATGGCATCGGGATTTTTGCTGATGGTGCTGGAAATGATGTATACGAGACCCGCAATCCCAATCGCATTAATCTTGGAAAAGCCAATTACAGCAAGCATTTGTGGGGATCATGGCGAGACAAGGATCTTTCCATTGGAATTTTCATTGATCGCGGAGGACAGGACCAATACCCGGAAGATCGAGGATCAAATAATGAAATATGGACCTACTTCCAGGATGGCGCTCCCTTGAGCAAAGGTGCTGGAATTGATGCCGAAGAGGGCCTGTTGCCAGGTTTTTTCAAGCCATGAAGCAAGCTGATTATTGTCTGGACATCGTCATCTTAGCTGGAGGTCCATCTGAACCACTCGAAGAAGGGGGGGCTTCGCTTCATCGCAGTCTGATTTCCATCAATGGAAAAACGGTCATGAAACATATTGTTTCGGCCATCAGAGCTAGCAGTATATACCGAAAGTTGATTATCATCGGCTCAGAAGATCTTAACGAATCAGCCTTTTCTACCTTGGCGGATCATTATCTCCCCACCCCACCTACTGCAAAGCTTTCTGAAAATGTATGCAAAGCCATCCGATTCAGTCAGGCCACTCATGTGTTGATTGTTGCAGGAGATATTCCCACTATTCGAACCGATATACTCGAAGATCTGGCACAGATCGTCCATGAATATGCCGAAAAAGACCTTTTAGCTTTCGTAGTCACCAAAGATAGTGTTGAAGCTTCTTTTCCCGGATCTCACCGCACCTATGGCAAAATCAAGGAAGGCAGAGCCAAGGTAGGCAATGTGCTGGCGGTTAAAAAAGAAGCTATGGATAAACTTGAGCCCTTGATAGAGCGTTTCACCAAAAACCGAAAAAGCGTCATTAAACTGGCTTTCAGCTTTGGCATCTGGAATGTCATCAAGTTGGCAGTCCTTAAGAATATTTCCATACCACAGCTTGAAAAAGCATTTGAGAAATCGACCGGTATTTCCGCCAAAGGCATTTTGGTGCCTTATGGCGAATTAGCCGTGGATATCGACAAGCCTTCCGACCTTAAAGACATTGAAGCTTATTTCAGGAAAAGGTCATGAGCTATCTGCAAGCATGGATCCTTTCGCTGGTACAGGGATTGACAGAGTTTTTGCCAGTAAGCAGTTCGGGGCATTTGGTCATTGTCCCCTATCTCCTGGACTTTTCCAAACCTCCCCTGTTTTTTGACATCCTGGTACATCTGGGAACGCTGGCAGCAGTAATCTTTTTTTTAAGGAAAGACCTTCTCAGCATTTGCACAGGGATCTTTCACCAAACCAAAGCCCATGAAACCTGGTTACTGATAGGAAAGATCGCTCTGGCCATCTTGCCTGCTGCTGCTGCAGGATTTCTTTTAAAAAATCAGCTGGAAGCGCTCTTTTTTAATCCTGGCAGTGTAGGATGGGCATACTTTGGAACTGCTGCACTCCTTTTTTTGATGATGCTCTTTTACAAAGGGACCAAAACTATGAAACAGCTCAAATGGTCAGATGCCCTGCTCATTGGCTTTTTTCAGTCACTGGCTATGGTTCCTGGTTTTTCACGATCAGGTTTTACTTTGTTTGGAGCATTGATGGTTGGAATGGAGCGAGTAGAAGCACTTCGTTTTTCCTTTTTAATATCGATTCCAGCCATCATTGGGGCTTTTGTTTTCGAGCTTCATGGATACGAGTCCTTCCCCCTGCCCTGGAGCATATCTTTGCTGGCATTAGTGGTTTCAGCTCTTTCAGGATTGCTGGCCATATTCATACTCAAGCATTTTCTTAAAAAAGCAAGCCTGCACTGGTTTGGCTTTTATTGTTTGCTTCTAGGCATAGTCATTGTCAATCTCCATTTTGCAGGAAAAATCTAATGTCAGCCAAAAAAACTGAAATCTATCATTGTTCAGCTTGCGGGGCAACCTCTCCCAAAATGCTCGGAAAATGCCCCATCTGTGGAGAATGGAATACTTATGCTCCTGTAATACAACGAAATTCTGACAAACGCCAGCCTGTCTCCGATGCTTCACAGCCTGTCTCGTATACTCTGGAAGACCTAAAGGCAAATCAACAAAAAGAGCGGATCGCTACTCAGCTTGAAGCACTCAACCGAGTCCTCGGGGGCGGCATAGTACAGGGATCTGTAGTTTTAATTGGCGGAGAGCCTGGAATTGGCAAATCAACCCTGCTCCTTCAGGTAGCCAACTCCATATGCCAGACCGGACGAAAAGTCCTCTATTCCTCGGGCGAGGAGTCTCCTCCCCAGATTGGCCTCAGAGCTGAAAGATTAAACATTGATACTCCGCATCTTGTTTTATCCTTTGAGACTGAGCTTGAATCGTTGCAAACCATCATGGACCCCTTGAAGCCTTCCTGCATGATTATTGACTCCATACAGACTGTCTATCGTTCCGATCTCCCGGGAAGCGCCGGAAGTATAGCCCAGGTGAGAGAAAGCACCAATTACCTGATTCAGCTGGCCAAGCGCACTCACACGACCATCTTTATCGTGGGACACGTTACCAAGGAGGGCCAAATCGCAGGTCCCAAGTTTTTAGAGCATTTAGTTGATGTCGTGCTTTACCTGGAGGGGGATAAAAACGGTGCCATACGCTTGCTTCGAAGCCAGAAGAATCGTTTTGGCGAAACCCAGGAGCTTGGTGTTTTTCAGATGACCGGAACGGGGTTGAAAGAGGTTAGCGATCCGTCTGAAATCTTTTTAACCGAAAAAACCAAACATGTTCCCGGTAGTATGATTTTTCCTTCCATGGAAAGCTTTCGGCCTTTATTTATGGAAATCCAGGCATTGTGTACCGCTTCCTTCCTGCCCGTACCCCGAAGAATAACAACTGGACTGGACTTTAATCGCTTGCTAATGCTCTTGGCCATCCTGGAAAAAAGATCCGCTGTGCCTATGGGGGGGATGGATGTTTTTCTCAATGTCACCGGGGGAGTTAAAATTATGGATCCAGCGCTGGATCTTGCCGCATGCCTGGCTTTGGCTTCTGCTGCCAAAGAGTTTACGTTTCCAGAAAGAGCTGTAGCCTTTGGCGAATTGGGCCTTGCAGGTGAAATACGCCCAGTAGCCCATACGGACCGGAGAATCCAGGAAGCCCTGAGAAGAAATTTCAAGCCTGTTATCGTCAGTCGAATCTCATTGTCCGATGAATGGCTGGAGCATGAAGATATCTATGCTGTCCACCACCTTTCCGAAGCCCTCACCCTTTTCTAATGGTCCACAGGGACGCTTTAATTGGCCCATTGAATCATTTGAATATATTAATAACATCAAGCATAAAATCTTTCATTTTAAAAGAGATAGCTTGAATGAAATTACAATACCTATTGTTTACCGTTGACAATGTGTTCATTCAATACTATAAAAAACTATAAAAAAACGGGAGGTATCTATGAAAAAACGCTTTAGTGTTTTGCGAATTTCCGCCCTTGTTTTATCATTGCTTATGGTTCTTCAGGCTTGCACCCCTACAAGCCAGACTGGCGGCCCAGGAGAAAATGGCCCAAAAACGATTAAAGCTGGGTTCATCTATGTAGGTCCAATTGGTGATTATGGTTGGTCTCACGCCCACGAAGAAGGTCGCAAATATGTGATGGAAAAATTTGACTGGTTAGAAAGCATTTATGTGGAATCTGTCGCTGAAGCAGATACCCCACGAGTGATTGACCGTTTGATTAATGAAGAAAAATGTGATGTCGTTTTTACCACAAGTTTTGGCTTTATGGATGCCACTATCGAAGCTGGAGAAAAGTACCCTGACAAGATTTTCATGCATTGCTCAGGATTCAAACAATCTCCTAATGTTGGCACTTACTTTACTGACCTTTACCAGATGTACTACCTCAATGGCTTGATGGCTGGAGCCCTTTCCACAACCAACACCATTGGCTATGTTGGCGCTTTTCCAATTCCTGAAGTAGTACGTCACATCAACGCTTTTGCTATTGGTGCGAAAGAAATCAATCCTAATATCAAAGTCCGTGTAAAATGGATCAATGCATGGTATGATCCACCCAAAGCCCGTGAGGCTGCTGAAGCTCTTATTATTGAAGGCTGCGACGCTATTGCCTTTACAGAAGACACCCCTGCAGTTATTGAAGTGGGAAAAGATCACACTGAAAAAGGTAAACCTATCTATACTTTTGCCCATTACAGCCCCATGCTTCACTTTGGGGAAAACACCGTGGTGAGTGGTCAACTTTGCGATTGGGGTAAAATGTATGAAGATATCCTGATCCGCATCTATACCGGTACCTGGAAAAGCTCAGACATGCTCTGGCTTGCCAAGGAAGAAACAGCATTGCTGGGTGGTGATTTTGATACCGTAATCAATCCTACTTTTGAGTCAGCACTAAAAGAAAAAATGGTAAATGACCCTATCTTTGGACAAGTTTCCATTTATGATCTTGTGATGAAAAGACTGGATCAGTTTAAAGAACCTACCATCCTTTTTGATCCCTTTACCGGTCCTATTGTAGATCAACAGGGAGTGCTCAAACTAAAACCAGGAGAAAGAGGAAACTATGCACAACTGTGGACGATCGACTGGTTTGTTGATAATGTTATTGGTGAAATTCCAAGAAATTAGTATTTGAAGCATTGGAAATCCTCACCTGAATGAAGCTTGTAGAGTCACTGGACCTGGTAGGAATCAGCAAAACTTTTCCCGGGGTTCAAGCCAATAAGGAGATCAATCTTCATTTGGAAAGAGGAGAAATTGTAGCTCTTTTAGGTGAAAATGGTGCTGGCAAAAGCACTCTAATGAATATCCTTAGCGGGATTATTCTTCCGGATTCCGGACAAATTCTCCTTAATGGGAAAGAAGTCCGGATCCGGAACCCAAAAGATGCCATCGACAAAGGCGTTGGCATGGTTCATCAACATTTTATGCTCATACCCACAATGACAGTAGCAGAAAATATTGCTTTTGGACTTTCAAGCTTGGATTTATTCTTTCCTCTTAAGAGGGTAAGTCAACAAATTAAATCCTTTTCTCAGTCTTATGGTTTTGACATACCACCCCGGGCAAAAATCTGGCAATTATCAATCGGACAGCAGCAACGGGTGGAAATCCTGAGAGTATTGATGCAGGGAGCTGA
>Ga0334882_1005388_pt1 | contig 10169 bp, 8 predicted proteins | sample GraSluR1_MG_5_FD_207226 | JGI IMG/M metagenome (GOLD analysis project Ga0334882, IMG submission 207226) | Sludge microbial communities from methane-producing bioreactor in Wageningen University, Netherlands - Granular Sludge_15_04-R1 | ecosystem: Engineered > Bioreactor > Anaerobic > Unclassified... | reverse complement strand
GAAGTGATGTCGCTGAAGCCAATAAAAATTTTGGGGTTGTTGCGAACCAGTTCGAAATCAATATAGCGCAGAATGCGCGCCGAGCCGTAGCCACCCTGGGTGACAAAGACGGCATTTACATCTTTTCTTGAAAACATTTCATTAAAATCTTCGGCTCTTTCCCGGTCGGTGCCGGCAGTAAAGCCTTTGCTGATATTGAGGTTTTTTGAGAGCTCTACCCTGTAACCCCACCGCTCCAGGGTTTCTTTTCCCCTTAGAACGTCGCTTTTTTTAAAAGAGGGGCTGGCAGGAGATATGACGCCTACTGTCCCTCCTTGATGCAGAACCTTCGGTTTAATCACTCTTTAGCCTCCAAACGTCCGTATATCGGGCACAGTATGCGAATATAGCTCATTTTAATATTTTTTCATAATAAAATCAATAGAAAAAAACCACATTTTTTAAAAATGCGGTTTAAATATTGTCAAAACTTATTTTTAAGGGATTAAATTATTAAGTTCTTTGCTGTATTCAAAGAGAACCTTTTTGCATTCTTCAATTTTATCCTGGTAGTTTTTATCCTTGAGGAAGGAGACTGCTGCACAGTGTCTCACTTCACCGCCATTACTAAAAATTGGTACGCCCACACCTACGGCCAGGGGGAATACTTCGTCATCGCTGATCACGTAACCCTGACGGCGTATTTGATCATATTCAGCAATGATATCGTTGTGATTGGTCAGAGTATTTTCGCATATTTTCTTGAAAGACTGTTCTTTTAGCAGCTGCTGAACCCGCTTGCGATCATGATAGGCCATCAGGCATTTTCCATAACAACCACGGTTCATCGGAAAAAAGGTTCCAGGTTCGTAATTGATACTGAGGGGTTTGTAGTTTTCAACTGAGAAGATCGCAATTATTCTATCACCATCCCTGCGGGCCAGGCCGGAGGAGACTTTAAGCCTGTTGCTCAACTCATTCAGTATTTCTGCTACACGGTTCTTGTAGTTGGCATTATGCAGATAGATACTGCCGAGATGATAGGCAAAGGGACCGATCATATATTCCTTTGTTTCCGGGTTTCTGATCACCAGGCTGTTTTTTTCCAGGGTAACCAGGATACGCGTAATACTGGTCCGGCTCAGGTTGAGCTCTTTTTCCAGCTCGCTGATCTTGTATTGAAAAGGTTTTCCGGCCAGTATTCTTAAAACAGCCATGGCTTTGTCAATTGTTGAACTGAGTGACCTGTTAATAATTGTTCACCTTCCACTGACTCTGCAGATTGATAACATTCTAACACTTGTATGAAAAAGTCTCAATCATGTGCATGACAACGGTGAGCATTCCTCTTTTATTTCCCTATTAATGAAAGTTGCGTTATAATATTTTCTGGACAATCACAAAATACTAGAGCAGGAAGAGGGATTTATCGATGTCAAAAATTAAAATCGCGCTGGTCGGTTTGGGAAACTGTTCAAGCGCTTTGGTCCAAGGAATACACTACTACAGGAACAAGAACGAAGATGATGCAATAGGGCTGATGCACTGGGAAATCGGTGGTTACCATCCCGGCGATATTGAAGTTGTCGCCGCTTTTGATATAGATAAGCGTAAAGTAGGCCGGGATGTAAATGAAGCCGTTTTTGCTCCGCCTAATTGTGCCAGGGTTTTTTATCCGCAGCTTCCTGCAGGCGGGGTTAAAGTTTTGATGGGGCGTATCCTTGACGGTTACTCGGAACATATGGGTAAATATGAAGAAGATTATACTTTTCTTCCCGCTGATTTGCCCCAGCCCGACAGGGATTCAGTAGTCGGGGCCTTAAAGCAATCCAGAGCTGAGGTGCTGCTTAACTACCTTCCTGCCGGCTCCGAGGAAGCAGCCCGCTTTTATGCCGAATGCGCTTTAGAGGCAGGGGTTGCCTTTATCAACAACATCCCTGTATTTATTGCCAGCGACCCGGCCTGGGAAGCCCGTTTTAAAGAAAAGAACGTGCCGATCATTGGTGATGATATCAAGTCGCAGATGGGAGCGACCATATTGCACCGGGCCCTGGCCGAACTATTTGGCAAGCGCGGGGTTACTCTCGACCGCTCCTACCAGTTAAATACTGGTGGCAACACCGATTTTTTAAATATGACCAACCATGATCGCCTTGCTTCCAAGCGTATTTCGAAAACGGAAGCGGTTCAGTCTGCGGCGCGAAAAAGGCTGGCCGATCGCGATATTCATATTGGGCCGAGCGATTACGTGCCCTGGCAGAAAGATAACAAGGTATGTTTTCTGCGCATGGAAGGCAGGGTGTTTGGCGATATACCGATCAACCTGGAGATGAGGTTGAGTGTTGAAGATTCACCAAATTCTGCCGGTATTGCCATCGATGCAATCCGCTGTTGTAAACTGGCGCTCGACCGGGGCGAAGGGGGCGTGCTGGAGGGACCTTCTGCATATTTCTCCAAGCATCCACCCCGCCAGTATGCTGACTACCGGGCCCACCAGATGACTGAAGACTTTATCAGGGGGTAAGAGACTGCATAATTTTTAAAGAGGAGTATTCCGGGTATGTTTCTAATCTTCATATCGTCACTGACTATAGCATTTTCCGGAGCAATGATGCCCGGCCCGCTGCTAACCTACACTATCAGGCAATCTCTGAACAACAATCCCTATTCTGGTTTTGTTGTTATTGCCGGCCATGCCCTGCTGGAGTTATTGTTAATTCTTATGATATTTTTAGGTTTCGACATTATTCTGCAGTCGGCCGCCATTCAGGTTTTGATCGGTATAATCGGGGGATTACTATTAATATACATGGGCGCTGATATGATCATCAGCGCCCATAAAAATAAAGTCGATATGCAGCCCGGGCCGGCAACCGGCCGGAACCGGGGCTGGTTTTTCTCAGGTTTTTTGATCAGTGCGGCCAACCCCTACTTTATTCTCTGGTGGGCTGTTGTTGGCCTCGGCTTCCTGGTCCAGGCTTATAAGCTCTTCGGTGTGGCTGGAGTTACCGCCTTTTTTATCGGCCACATCCTTGCCGATTTCATATGGTATGGCGCAATTTCAATGATTATCGGTAAAACCGGTCGTTTCATCAGGGCCGGTCATTACCGTGTGATTGTCGCTGCACTCGGTGCTGTGCTGGTATTTTTCGGAGGCAGCTTTTTCTACAATGCCTTTAAAATTATTGTCTGACTGCCTGCTCGCACCTTTATTAAAGCACCCTGCCCGTTTCAAACCCTTCACGGATTGCCTCGGTTAGTTTGCGCGGTTCACATGCGTCTCCGATCAGGTGCAGCTCGTTCACCTTGCCTTCGAGTTCTGCGGCAAGGGCATTGTTAGCCTGCGCCCCTATTGCCAGGATTACCGTATCCGCTGGTATAACCTCAACCTGTCCGCCCTTGTTCAAATGAACCCCTTCCCTGTCAATCTTAACAACGCTGCATTCATCCATAACCGTAACGCCCAACCGCCTGATGCATTTCATGGTTACCCAGCGGGTGGTTAAGCCAATATCGCGGCCGATACCTTTTTCCAGCTCAACTATAGTAACCTGTCTGGTACCTCTATTCAGCATTTCTTTCAACTTTTCCGGGGTTTCCGCTTCATGCTCCATTAAAAATTTCAGCGATTCGGCAGAAATGGAACCCATTTCGGCAATGGTTGCTGCTGTTTCGCATCCCACGGAACCACCGCCGATCACTACCGACTTTTCGCCCGGAATAACTTTACCTTCAAGAACATCAAGCGCTGTAACTACCTTTTCAGGCGCGTCAACCGGAAAAGGCGCTTCAACCGCCCTGCTTCCCGTGGCCATGATAACCACATCGGCCTTTTCGGCAATTATCTCTTCTGCCCTGGCTTCATGGTTCAGGAATATTCTAACCCCCAGGCGGGGGAGCTGGTATTCATAATACTTGATCAGGGTGGCAAATTCTTCTTTTCCGGGAGGAACTGAAGCGTTGAGTAAATTGCCGCCAAGCTGCCGCCCTTTTTCCCGGAGTGTCACCCTGTGGCCGCGTTCCGCCGCCAACCTGGCCGCTTCAAGGCCGGCCGGCCCACCGCCGATAATCAGGACATTTTTAGGTTCTTCTGCTGTTTGCATCTCTGTTTCCAGCTCACGCCCTGCCCTGGGATTAATAGTGCAGTGAACATCACGTAGGGCAAAAATGCTGTCAAAACAACCCTGGTTGCAGGCAATGCAGCGTCTGATTGCGTCAAAATCGCCGCTTGCCGTTTTTTTCGGCAGGTCGGGATCGGCAATTAGCGGGCGTCCCATGTTAACCAGATCCGACAGGTTAAGCAGCAGAATTTGTTCTGCAACCAGGGGGTCGTTGATCCTGTTGCTGGCCATTACCGGTACGCTTACCGCTTCCTTAATACCCCTGGCCAGGTAGGCGAATCCTCCGCGCGGCAGTTCACCGGTAATCTGGGGCACCCTGGATTCATGCCAGCCCCCGGTTACATTAAAACAGTCAACACCGGCTTGTTCCAGTTCGGTGGCAAAGAGAGCGATATCGTGGTTACTGTTGCCGCCCGGCATAAAGTCACTTCCCGAAAGCCTGACCAGGAGGGTGAAGTCAGGGCCAATCTGTTTCCTGACTTCAGCGATCACTTCCAGGCCAAAACGCTTCCTCTTTACCCGGGAACCGCCATAGCTATCTGTTCTTTCATTGGTAATGGGGGACAGAAACTGGCCAATCAGGTAACCTGCGCTGGCAATAACTTCAACCGCATCAAAGCCGGCTTCTTTTACCCTGCGGGCAGCCCTGCCGAAGTCTACTATTACCTGCTTTATATCCTCCTCGGTCATTTCACGCGGTGTCTCACGGGTTAACCTGGAAGCGATCGGGGAAGGCGCTATCGCCTGTTGACCGGTGGTAAAGCTAAAGGCGTATCGGCCAGCCTGATAAAGCTGGGCAGCAGCCGCTGCTCCTTCATTTTTAATCGCCCCAGCCAGCCTGGCCAGCCCGGGAATAAATTTGTCGTCGTGCAGGCCGATCATCATTGGTCCGGAACCAACTGTGTCGATCGAACAGCCGCCAATGGTTATCAGGGCAGCGCCTCCGTGGGCGCGCACGCGGTAATATTCGATCAGGCGCTCGTTTATAAAACCGTCACTGGTGTAGGAATGGTGTATGGCCGGCATGGCGATGCGATTTTTCAGCTTCAGGCGTCCTACATTTATCGGTTCAAAAAGTTTCAATTAAGGTCGCTCCTTCCGGAAAAAACGCTGGTTGTTTACATTTTCAAACTATTCGACATAACCAGGCAGTTTGCCTTTATTGTATTAGTGGCGGGAAGGAATTTTGCAAATTGTCTTGAATCAATAGGGAGGGAGGAGGTTATTTATGAACAATAATCCGCTGGAGCTATTAATGAACCCCCGTTCAATCGCTACTGTGGGGGCAGGTAATAACCCGATGAAAATGGGAACCATCCAGGCCCTGAGCATAGTTATGGATGGTTACAAAGGAAATTTTTATCCCGTGCATCCTAATGATGATCAGATTTTTGGTTATAAAGCTTACCGCTCACCCCTCGAACTGCCCGAAGCTCCCGACCTGGTGATGTTTGTATTACCGGCGCCCCTGGTGATTCCCATATTGGAAGATTTCGGAAAGATTGGTACCAGAAGAGCGATTATCATCACGGCCGGCTTCCGGGAAACGGGAGAAGAAGGAAAACGGCTGGAGGAGCAGCTGAAAGAAACTGCCTCCCGTTACGGGATTCGCTTTTTGGGCCCGAACTGCATGGGAATTATAAATACTGAAATATCTCTTAATGTAACGGTGCTGCCCCTCGAGGCCAAGCCGGGCAGGCTGGGTATGGCTTCCCAGAGCGGAACATATATTACCCAGACCCTGCCTTATCTTGAGAAGAGAGGAATACGGTTCAGCAAGGCAGCCAGTGTGGGGAATGAAGCCGATATTGGCCTGATCGATGTGATGGAATACCTGGGTGATGATGAACAGACCGGGGCAATTGCTCTTTACATTGAAGGTCTTAAAGATGCCAACCGTTTCCTTGAGGTGGCAGGCAGAATCACACCCCGCAAGCCGGTTGTTGCCCAGTACGTGGGTGGTTCCGATGCCGGAGCCAGGGCTGGGTCAAGCCATACCGGAGCCCTTGCCGGGCCTGACTATCTTTATGAAGGATTATTTAAACAGGCCGGCGTAATCAGGGTTGATACAATCGAGGAACTATACAACCAGGGTTGGGCTTTAGCCAACCAACCGCCCCTCAGGGGGCGCCGCATTGCAGTCCTGACCAATTCAGGTGGACCGGGAACAGCTATTTCTCATACCTGCAGCGAAGGGGGTTTGGATGTGCCCCGCTTTTCAGAAACCCTGCAGGGTGAAATTAAGAAGGTGATTCCCGATTACGGGTCGGCTTCAAACCCGGTTGACCTCACATTTCACATGGACACTGAAGCGATAGGAGCCACAATCCCGCGCATATTGGCCGAAAGTGGCGAAGTAGACGGCTTGATAGTTCATGGGCTGATGAGCAGCGGTTTTATCGGGGCTATCTATCCCCATGTTAACCGTCTGCTCGGTTTTGAAAGCAAAGAAGACTTTTTAGAGCATTTCAGTCCCGATCCGACAGAACAGGCAGCGATGAGTAAAGGGCTGGGTATGCCCATGGTCATATCATCTTTTTTTGGGCGAGAAGATGATTATACGCGTACTTACCAGGATTGTGGTATTCCTGTTTTTGACGCCCCGGAAAAGGCTGCCCTGGCCATGCTTGCCCTGTATCGCTATAATAAAATTCGTGAAGGCGGTTACCGGGATAACCCCGTGCTGCCTCTGTGTAATGAAAGTGCTGCTGCAACTATCAGTAATGCGCTTAACGGCGGATCAACAGTTCTTGACGAGTATCAATCGAAACAGATATTAGCTGCTTATGGCATTCCTGTTGTCCGGGAAATTCTGGCTGAGAGTCCCGGGCAGGCTGTGAAGGCAGCGGCTCAAATCGGTTATCCTGTTGTTCTGAAAGGTTGTTCGGCCCGCTTTGCTCATAAAACCGGCAAAGGTTTAATATATCTTAACCTGGAGAACGAAGAAGCTGTCAGGCAGGCTTATGATGCAATTATTGATGCAGCCGGGATGAAAATACCGGTGCTGGTAGCGGAAATGGTCAGAGGCGGTCGCGAGATGATGGCTGGGGTAATCGAACACCCGGGATTCGGCCCCTGTGTTATGTTCGGCCTGGGCGGTATATTTGCCGAAGTTTTGAAGGACAGGGTTTTCAGGCTGGCACCGCTGACTGAGGCAGATGCTCTGGCTATGCTTGAAGATATCCGGGCAGGTAAAATGCTCGGTTCATTCAGGGGATTACCGGCTGTCGAGCGCTCTGCCCTGGCCGGCATACTGAAGGAACTGGGCAACCTTGCTTTGCTTCACCCTGAAATAGCCGAAATAGACCTTAATCCCATCATCATCAGCGAAGCGAAACCGGTAGTGGTTGATGCCCTGGTTGTTCTGAAGCAACAAGGCTTAAGCGGTTCTCAAGATAAGTAAAAATCAGTAGGAAGAGGGTGAAACAGGTGGCAGCAATTGAGGTGAGAGGTTTTGGCAAGCTTTATTTTCTATTTAAAGAAAGAGGCTGGGATAACCCAATGCAATATCAGGTTGAAACGCCCCTGACGGCAGAAGATCTGCGGGAAAAGCTAGACATACCGGGGGAAAACGTGGAAGTGGTTTTTATAAACCGCCAAATTGCACCGCTTGACACTCTCTTGAAGGGTGGAGACCGCGTGGCGTTTGTCCCCCCCGGGGTGCCCAGCATCCACCGCTTTAACCTTGGCTTTTACGATGTAAAAAAAGAGACTTCCTGAAGCAGTTCCGGCAACGGTTCCCGTTTTGGAGGGCTGCCTGGAATACGGGGCAGAAGTTTGCTTGCCAAAAACAGGGTCATATGATACATATAACTAGAATGGTTCTGTTTTGAATCAGTGCGGGAGGAAAGCCGACGTGTGTGGAAGGTTTGCCTTGGCAACGGAAAAAGATATTCTCGACATGCTTTACGACCTGGAAAGCCGCACCGGTTTCGAGCTGCCGTGTAGTTATAATATTGCTCCTACCCAGCAGTCAGTACTGCTTCGTCTGTTTCCGGGAGAAGAACAACCTCAGCTGGCCTCGCTGCAGTGGGGCCTGGTGCCATTCTGGGCCGATGATCCATCAATTGGCAGCCGGATGATCAACGCCCGTGCAGAAACGATAGCTGTAAAACCCTCGTTCAGGGAAGCTTTTAAAAAAAGAAGAGCCCTTGTACCGGCCAGCGGTTTTTTCGAGTGGAAGAAAGAAAATGGGGGCAAGCAACCTTACTATATAACCAGGAAAGATAAACGGCCATTTTCCATGGCCGGTCTCTGGGAGAGTTGGAATAAGGGCGGAGATGTTCTTGAAACCTTTACTATCATAACTACTACAGCCAACAAGCTGCTTGCCGGTTTGCACGATCGCATGCCGGTGATTATTCCCGAAGAAGCTTACCAGCTCTGGCTTGATCACTCAACTGATAAAGAAAAAATCAGCTCCCTGCTTCAACCATCACCGGTGGAAGAGCTGACTCTATACCCCGTATCAAAGGCTGTTAACAGCCCGGCCAATGATCGTCCCGAGCTGATTGAACCTCTGCAATCGACCTGACCTCTTAAATTTTTATCCGATTGACTTTCCCAACCCATCAATTATACTGGATCTTTGGAGCAGTAAAATTTTTGCTGATTAACGATGGTTTTAACAGGCTGCTGAATAAGCAGACCCTGAGGATTTTTAAAGCAAAGGAGGAATTGTCTTGAGTGAGTTTTTCACAAGGATGGGCGATGGTTCCGGCGTATATATGACCGCTGAGGAAATTCGCGAAGACATCCTGAAAGGTGTTAAAGACGCCGCTGATCGTGGTAAAATTCCTGAACTGACTGCAGAAGAGATGGATTATCTTTTCGAGATAATAACCATGCCCGGCAATATTGTCGGTGTTGAGCGCGGCCGGGAGGTAGTGAGTACTTCCGATTCAGGAAGCTGTAAGATCACCTATCATGCCAACATTGCAATGGAACGTTCAATGGCGGTTATGGTCAGTGAAAAAGTGCTGGGTGCCGATTCTGTTGATATCGGCAATATGGATTACAGTTACAAGGCGGTAAAGCAGATTGTTCATAATGAGACTCCGGTTATGGAGCTGGCTCAGCTGAATGCGGTGATGCCAGTTCTGTATGGGTCAATGCCAAATCTTGGTCTTTATACCAAGCCGGATGGTCCCGTAGACAACTGGTCAGAACTGCTCCCCATGGCCAAGATCGATGAAGCCCGTGCCGCCCAGGAAGAAGCTGTCGAGCATGCCGTACGCGACATGGTTTTTGTCGCCGGCGAAATGTATGCTGCAGGGGCAGACGGTATCAACCTGGACACCTGTGGGGCCTCGGGAGATGCCGATTTTCTGGCTGGCCTGATCGCCACGGAAAAGATTAAGGAAAAGTATCCCGCCCTAGGTGTTGAACTGGGCGCTGCCGGCGAGTTTGTCCTGGGTATGCACGGTAAACTGAAGTATAACGATACGAAAATAGCGGGGCAGTACCCCCATGTGCAGGTAAAACTGGCTGAAAAAGCCGGGGCCAACATTTTCGGCGCCGTGGTGAACACTAACACCAACATGTCTTTTCCCTGGAATATTGCCCGTACAGTTACTTTTGTCAAAGCCTGTATCGAGGCGGCTGATATCCCTGTTCATGTCAACGTGGGCATGGGTGTCGGCGGTATCCCGATGAGCGACATTCCGCCGATTGATGTCGTCACCAGGGCTGATAAAGCCCTGATTGAAATCGGTAAAGCAGACGGGTTATAGATAGGCGTAGGCGATACATTCAGCCTTGAAGTGGCTCACGGAGTATCTTCCTGCATGAGCGGGATTCGCACAGCCGGAGATCTGGTTCTGCGGATGCAGCTGGCAAAAAGCATGAAGATCGACGAAGCCAAAAAATATGTAGCGGATAAACTTGGTGTTAAGCCTGTTGAATTAAGCGATTCGGATCTGATGACTGAAATCAGGACCAAGAATGGTTTTGGCCGTTCCTTCGATCTGAACAAAATGCCCAAGGGTATAGAAGCCAAATTTAATATTGCAAGAATACTGGATATTAAAATAAACTCGGTCGAGCTTTTCAAGGAAAGGGCCGGCATCA
>Ga0334882_1005379_pt1 | contig 10178 bp, 8 predicted proteins | sample GraSluR1_MG_5_FD_207226 | JGI IMG/M metagenome (GOLD analysis project Ga0334882, IMG submission 207226) | Sludge microbial communities from methane-producing bioreactor in Wageningen University, Netherlands - Granular Sludge_15_04-R1 | ecosystem: Engineered > Bioreactor > Anaerobic > Unclassified... | reverse complement strand
TTGATGGTTACAATGCTGAGGCCGACCTCGGACTGGGTTGCGGGATACCTACCGACTATGCAGGGATTAAAAACGGGGACTCAGTTCTCGATCTCGGCAGCGGCGCAGGGAATGACTGCTTCGTAGCTCGTGCCCTTGTCGGTGTTGAGGGTTATGTTACTGGACTGGACTTCACCGCTGAGATGGTGGAAAAGGCCCGCAGGAATGCCATAAATCTCGGATTTGATAATGTTGAGTTTGTTTATGGCGATATTGAAGAGATGCCTTTGGAGGGCAACACTTTTGATGTTGTTATTTCCAATTGTGTGCTGAATCTGGTTCCTGATAAGCGGAAGGCTTTTAGCGAGATAATGAGGGTGTTAAAGCCTGGTGGTCATTTCTCAGTCTCTGATGTGGTTATCAGGGGTGACCTGCCGGACAAGCTGAAGGAGGATGCAGAGATGTATGCAGGATGTGTGTCGGGTGCCGTGCAAATAGAAGAGTACCTTGGTCTTGTAAAGGATGCCGGCTTCAGTGATGTAAAGATACAGAAGCAGAGAAATATTGAGCTGCCGGAGGACCTGTTGGGTAACTATATGACAGGAAGCGAGATTCGTTCATTTATTAACGGTGATGCCGGAATCGTTTCGATAACTGTTACAGCTTTCAAAAAATAGTACTTGTTCATCAGAAGATTTTCAGAAGATTCTATAATTGTAAACTCTTAAGATCAAAAGCAATGGCAGAAACTTTTAAAGATGTTGTTATCACAGAAAAACCGAAAAAGAGTATCGGTGTTTTTGAGAAGTATTTAACAATATGGGTGGGGCTGGGCATTCTGGCCGGTGTTGGCCTCGGACTTATTTTCGGTGACGGCATAGAGGTAATAAGCCGTTTGGAGATAGCAAGGGTGAATATCCCGGTAGCAATACTTATCTGGCTTATGATCTATCCTATGATGCTTCAGATTGACTTTACCAGCATAAGGCAGATTGGAAAGAAGCCCAAAGGGGTAATATGGACAGTTATTATTAACTGGCTGATCAAACCATTCACCATGGCTTTCTTTGCATGGATATTCTTTGCAAAACTCTACTCGGCCTGGATTGACCCGGCGCTGGCAGGTGAGTACATCGCCGGTGCCATCATACTCGGGGCGGCTCCCTGTACCGCTATGGTTTTCGTATGGTCATATCTTACCGATGGCGATCCGAACTATACCCTGGTTCAGGTATCAGTAAATGACCTGATAATTCTTGTTGCATTCGTGCCTATTGTAGGCCTGCTATTAGGTATTACCGATGTTACAATACCCTACGATACACTTGTGGCAAGTGTTGTAATTTTCGTGGTGATTCCGCTGGTTGCAGGGGTTGCAACGCAGCGGCTGCTTCTCAGATCGAAAGGGGAGGAGTGGTTTAAGAAAGAGTTCCTTCCCAGGCTGAAACCTGTAAGCATTGTAGCCCTGCTGGTAACACTGGTGCTGCTGTTCGCTTTCCAGGGCCAGAATATTATCAATAATCCCCTGATTATCTTATTGGCAGCCGTACCTCTTGTTATTCAGACATACTTCATTTTCTTTATTGCCTGGTACGGAGGCAGAAAGTTAAAACTTAACCATGCCGTCTGTGCTCCGGCAGCGATGATAGGCGCCAGCAACTTCTTTGAACTGGCTGTGGCTGTGGCGATAGCACTCTTCGGACTACAATCCCCGGCTGCACTCGTAACCGTTGTTGGTGTTCTCGTAGAGGTGCCGGTTATGCTCTCACTGGTGGCCTTCGCCAACCGCAGAAAATTCCCCGACATCAGGTCATAAATGCATGTTGTGATGTTTTAATATCAAACATATATTTGTAAATAAAAATAACATAAGTTATCTTTGCATCAATAATGAAGAACGGTAAATGATAACACAGAAGGAACTTGGAAACCGGCTTGCAAGGCTTAGAAAAGCGAGAGGACTTACACAGGAAGAGATGGGGAAGATACTGGAGATATCAAGGCCTTCGGTAACTCAACTTGAGGCAGGACAGCGTGAAGTATCTGCTATCGAAATGCAAAAGCTTGCTGCATCTCTTCATTTCTCTATCGATGAACTGCTTTCCGATCAATACAGCATATTGTCTGAAACTGTGATCGGGAGCTCTGAGCCCACAGCTGAAGAATTTGTGGTGACAGAGGAGAGAATATCGGTTCCTGAATTGCATGAAGATAAGTTGAGAAATATTCTTCTTTATATTCTTGAACGTTGTGCCGGCAAACCAAATGTCGGAGAAACAGTGCTTTATAAACTCTTGTACTTCTGCGACTTCAACTACTATGAGATTTATGAGGAACACCTTACAGGATCACGTTATAAAAAGTTATCCTATGGTCCTGTACCCCAGAAATTATCCTCAATATTAAACAAAATGACTTCATCGGGTCAGTTACAGAAAGTTAAAACCGAATATTACGGTAAACCACAAACCCGCTTTCTTCCACTTATGAAACCTGATCTTACCAGGCTAAGCGCTGCAGAGAAGGATGTTATCGACTCAGTGATAGATCAAATGTCAGATTGGTCGGCCAGTATGATAAGTGATTATTCCCATAATGACAAACCATGGAAGGCAACAGAGTTAAATGACTATGTTGATTACGAGCTGGTCTTTTACAGGAGCCCCCCTTATTCGGTCAGGACGTATGACGACGACGAGCAGAGTAACATTTGATACACTACCGGAATTCAGTACTGATCTGAAAAAATTGCTAAAGAAGTACAGATCTCTTAATGACGATCTTGTGGTGTTACAGAAGGTTCTGACTGACGAACCCGGCGAAAAACCTCCTTTCAGCTACCGTATATCAGGCCTTGGTATTAAAACATGTATCATAAAAGTTAAAAAGATAGCTTGTAAAAGCCTCAAGGGTAAAGGTGTTAACTCCGGACTGCGACTGGTCTACGCTCATTTTGAAAGCGAGGAACGAATAGTTTTTGCCGAGCTCTATCACAAAAGTGATAAAGAAAATGAAGACCGGGAAAGACTTAAAAAGAATTTCAGGTAAGCCAGCAAGCTATGCCAAATCTGCATGTAGATTTCAAATCAAATAAAACCAAATCCTAAATCTGATATCCCATGCTCCATGCCTTATGCCCCATGCAGGGCGTAGCCCTAATTATGGCTTTATCTTCTCAAACAGAGCTGGCAGTGTTGTCTGGTAGATTTCTGCTATCTGAGCCTCAGAGGCGCCAATGGGTTTCACAGGAATAAGGTCGATAACCTCCTCGGGTTTCAGTCCGTGGTCATACATGATCTCGATGGCAGCGGCAAGTGTTTCCCTGATTGCCGTTACCGTCTCATCTTCTGTAAGACCCATTTTCGGACCAAGTTTGCCAAGTTCCACCCACTGGAACCAGAAATAGGTAGGCAGCATGGCCGACAACATGGCATAGGCTTCAAGTTTAGACTCTGCTACCTCAAAGGTATGTCCGAGCGGCGTCAGTAGTTCCATAATCACCTTCTTCGCTTCGGGCGTACATCCTGAAGCAATAGTGAGTGGATTGTAGCCTCTGTTGATATATGATGTGGCATTTGGAATCAGTCTTGCAATGTTCTTTGTCCCCAGTTTTGCAGCAATCTTCTCAATAGTGATTTTGGGTGCCAGTAATATAACGATTGTATCGGCCGTTACCGGTTCATAAATCTTTTCAAGAGTTTCCATTATCACCGGCGGATGAAGCGCTATAAAAACGACATCCTGTGATGCCACCGACTTCACATCAGTCGAAATTTCTATAGAGGGAAAAACTTCAGAAAGTTTGAATACCACATCTCCGCAAGTATCCGTTACCATAACCCTTTCAGGCATAGCCGATGCGTTTTGCCACGCCCTTAGAAAGATCTTTGTGACCCTTCCTCCTCCGATAAATCCTGTAGACAGTGTTTTCATGGTTTTATCATTTCGTTATTTAACGAAATAAAATTATTATTATTAAATTGCAAATGCAAATAAAGATAGAGCAAACTGCAAATGGTCAAACGAAACTTTACGGTTCATGATAAAAAGAATTGTAGAGAAAAATCTTAAAAACATCAAAGAGGACGAACATACTGATCTCGCCGGTTTGTTTGAGTCCACAGGTTTTATATCGGGTGGCATAAGGAATGTAACTCCGCGTCAGGCCTTTGAACTATGTAAGAAGGGTGCCGTTATGCTGGACGTCAGGCAGCCCTACATGACCGTTTACAAGGTAACAGACGTGCCGTTTTTAGTTTTCATTCCCTTCCACCAATTGCCGGAGAGGACAGAGGAATTAAAGAGGGAGAGTCAGATTCTATGTATCGATTCTGTTGGATTGAAGAGCCACGATACCTGGCTGATGCTCAGTGAGAGAGGCTTTAAGAATGTTCTGAATGTTGCCGGCGGTATTGTGGAGTGGGAGCGAGATGGCCTGCCGATGAAGATTGACGGGACCAAAATGCTTACAGGCTCGTGTGCTTGTCAGTTGAAGTCACGAAAGAGATAAAAAATCACTTTTGATTAGTAATTTAGATGCCAGCAAAATTATTAACGTTTTCCAGATTATGGCATCTCCAGTTTCTAACTACGATGAAGTCACTCCATCTGAAAGCATATTATTAACTCTCAGAATCCTCGTTGCCGGATTGCTGATTATACTGACAGGAATTGGGCTACTGGCCCAGGAGAAAGATTCGAAACTGTATTTCCGTTTTGAGCTAAGGCAGCGTTTAGAAGCCTGTAATGGCATGAACATGAAGAATTACGGCGATGACGGTCCCGGCGCCCTGGGTTCTCTCAACGACATACTTCTTTACCAGCGCATAATTGCAGGAGTAGATTACCAACCGTTCGGAAATCTGAAGTTTGTCTTCAGGATACAGGATTCGAGGGCTTTTGGCTGGTCGCTGAGTCACAGGTTTTATCCCGACCTGTTCAAAATCAGAGCTATAGGTACGGAGTCGCCATATTATATCATGAATCCTAATGAAGAGTACTTCGAGATAGGTGAAACCTACGCAGAGTACACGTTACATGCTGTCAATCTTACAATCAGAGCCGGCCGCCAGAATATCAAATACGGTGATTCCCGGATTTTCGCACCAGCTGATTGGATTAACACAGGCCGCTGGACATGGGATGCGGTTAAAATGTCATACAGACATAAAGGCAAATTCGTTGATGCCTTTTTTGGCGGAACCAAGACTCATGACCCGTTGAGACTGAATATACCATATACAGAAAGTGAGTTCATTGGGGGTGGTATCTACGGGCATCTCGAATTTGAAAAGGAACTTCCTGTCATCGAACCATTCATTCTCTTTAAAAAGGAGGGTACGGCTGATTACATCAGGGACAGGGATATCAGTAGGTATTGGTCGGGATTACGTCTTTACAGCAATGCTCAGGGCGGAATCGTATACGATGCTACTGCCGTTAAGCAATGGGGTAGTCAGGATGGTAAAAGCATTGATGCCCATGCGTGGGCGGTGAAAATTGGTTACAGGTTTGGCAGTTTGCCGGCAAGACCGGCTCTGTACTACCGGAATACGTTTGCATCGGGAGGATCAGCTGCCGGTATTAAGATCAGATCATTCGACCCGGCTTATGGTGGTAACTTCAGTTACAATGGCCGGATGAATATAATGCCATGGAGCAATATGAGAGATAACGAGATTGTTCTGGAGCTTACTCCATGGAAGGCGGCTTATGCCGAAATCGCACTTCATCATATAGGTATTCCTTCTCCGGAAAATACGAAGCTTTTGGGCACAATGGAGGTGGTTTCGGGAAACCATTTTGGGAATGAGATTGACATTTACCTCAGGTATACACTGTCGGACAAATGGCAGCTCACTTCTCTATTTGGCTATTTCCACCCTGGTAACCTGGCAGATATTAACGGATTACCACCAAAAAGCGCTTCACTCCTTTCATTTCAGGTGCTTTATACAAGATAGGCTATCCGGCGTCCGGTAATGGGCAACCGTTAACCATCAACCATCCTCCGCCAAGGCTACGGAGGGCGCAGCCAGCAACGAGCAACCCTCCTCCGCCAAGGCTCCAGAAGGCGCAGCCAGCACCCAGCAGCCAGCACCCAGCACCGAGACCGGCGAAAGCCGGGCGAGCTCACGACCGAAGGGAGTAACCGAGCCGCAGGCGAGCCCACCGCAAGCGAAGCTGAAGGTAAATCTGATATCGGAAACCTGATATCCCGAAGGGCACTATTTCCCCGGATTGTACATTTTTGTGTATGCCATCATTAGGTCTTCTTTGTAGAACTGCACATCCTTAAAGTTGCCAAGGGTATAGTCGAGAGCCTGGTTCATGAAGTAAGGTGAGTCGGGATCGCCGTTTACTCCACCTGCGAGGGAGCTCATTGCTGTTACCTTATCACCGAACTCAACGACCGCCACGAAGCTGTTGCCTCTTGTACCATATATCCTTTTGGTTCCCGGAAACTTAGACGCACCGAAGGCTGCCAGTGAACCATAGTTTGAAGATGTGAATGCCACCGGCAGACTGAATTCATTGTCATCGAATTTTCCGGCTATCTCGCCTGTGAGGCGCTGGAACCTGTTTATCTCACCCCAGGGTGTCTGCCATGTACCGAAATCCTCTGTAAGTCCGTCGACAGCTCTTTCGAGTGTTTCAACCAGTTGCCTCTCGCGTGAGACAGGAACCGTTGCCCTTCCTGTAGCAGCCCTTGGTGTCCTTGATTGCGAGTAATAATGTGCAAGTGACATAGGGATTGATTCAATCGAGTAGCGAAGGTCCCAGTTACGGAGAGCCTCAACCGGACCGGCCAGTTTTTCCCTGACGGTACGGTCACTCTTTGCTATGACGTCGTAGGCTGCAACTACGGCAGGGATGCTCTGCTCAAAACCGGGAAGATATGAGTCGTATGCTGCTTCGATAAGCTTGTCGAGGGTAAAATCGCTGCGATCGCGCAGGACCATGACCGCATGTATTCCCCTGGCGTTCTCGGAATCGTAGGCCATGTATCTGGGATAATCTTCCTGTTTCGGACTGAATTCAGCAGCTGCCGTGAAAGGAGTGGAGTTGCAGTTTTGTATCCAGCCGTTGCCAGGATTCTTTATTATAATCATTTCATCGAGTTCGTGAAGGCCTTGCCATTCTGTAGCTGATGTGCTGCCGTCAACCACGCCTGACCAGTCGAACTCCGGATTCCTGCGGGGCATGAAGTTACCGTGGTAATAGACAATATTGCCTTCAGAGTCTGCATATACGGTATTGTTTGATGAGTTTGTGCGCAACTCCATCGCTTTATTGAATTCCTCAAAATTGGTGGCCTTTGTCCTCATATATGATTGAGTGAGGGCGTCAATGTGTTCCACCATTAGTTTTATAGCTACCCATTTGCCGTTTTGCTCCCTGATTATCGGTCCGTGATGGGTGTAGTAGGCTGTTATCTCCCTGACGGAGAGGCTGTCACCGTCCTTGTAGGGCACGGGAATCACCTTTTCGATCATCGGTTTTAGTTCACCGTCGTACAGGTAAAAGAATTTGCCGTCTTTTTCTTCTACGGTTATAAGGTAGTGATCGATCACGTCGGCGCGGCTTGATGTATGCATCCATCCGCAGTTCTCGTTGAAGCCCTGGTAGATAAAGAACTGTCCCCACGTTACTGCTCCGTAGGCGTGCAGGCCCTCTTCCGATACCATTTTTAGTTCCGGACGGAAATAGAATGAGGTATGTGGATTGATAAGCAGCAGGGCGTTGCCCGTTTCGGTAATTGAAGGAGCAATTGCAAATCCGTTTGAACCTGTTGGTTCCCACTCAGCAACTTCTGGTGCCTCCTCAGGCAGTTCTTCGTATGCCGTATTTTGCGGGCCGTAGAAGGAACGCAGCTGAGCCGTGGAAATACTCTCGATATCTCCGCCTATGCTTCCCTCTGTGAATGTAAGAGCCATCCAGGGTTCGAAGCGTGTGATCAGTTTCGGTGTCACCTCGGGATGAGTATATAAATAGTAGTTGATGCCGTCGGCGAAGGCGTCCATCAGTTTTTTGAGCCAATCCGGACTCTCTTCATATTCCTGCTTTACAATTTCGGGATCGATGAAGAGTTTCATCCTGAGGTCGGTGTATATCTGGCTTTCACCCTCAACCTCAGCCATGCGGCCCATTGAATTGATGTAGTTGACCTCCACGCGGTTGAAATCGTCCTCGCACTGGGCGTAGATCATGCCGAATACCACATCGGCATCGGTTTTGCCGTAAATATGGGCAACGCCATAGTTGTCGCGGATAATGGTAACGTTTTTGGCGTGCTTTTTCCAGCTGGCCATTTCGCTGTTTCCGCATGAGGAGGCCATTATCGCCGTTATGGCCAGAATGGTCAGAAGTCTTAGATTGTTGGAGAGTTTCATAGGTTATATTTTTCTGGTTGGCACAAAATATTTGTATCACGATTCCAAATTTAAGAGTAAAAATCCAAAGAAGCCCCTAAAAGAAGCCAACTCTGCTATATAACAGTTTATGGTATAAGGTGTCCGGTATCGGGTGCCGGGTATCAGGTGTGCTCACATTCGGTCGCGAGCTCGCCATTGGCTCGGTTCCGTTTACCGGATACCGTTCCCCGTTTTATTTTCTACCTTTGCTTATTCATGTTTTAATACCATCAAAAAATCCGAAGATGAATTATACTAAGCTTGGTAAGAACGGACCTGAGATATCGACTGTGGGATTTGGTGCATGGGGCATCAGCGGGCGCGATTGGGGTGTGACTGATGACGAGAAGTCGAAAAAAGCTATACATGCTGCACTGGATGAGGGAGTGACATTTATCGATACAGCTGATGTGTACGGCTTCGGGCATTCGGAGGAGCTTATCAGGGAGGTTCTCGACGAAAGGAGCGACACCGACCGGGTGGTGATAGCCACTAAGGCCGGCAATAACTTCTATCCCTTTATCGGGCAGGAACATAAGGTGACTCCGGGTAATAACGACTATTCGGTAAAGCATCTTGTCTTTGCCGCCGAGCAGAGTCTGCGGCGCCTGAATGTTGAGGCTCTTGACATTCTGCAGTTACATAGTCCGGGTCTTGACCTATTGGAGAGGGATGAGCCCTGGCTGGCGCTGGAACGGCTGAAGCGCGACGGCAAGATAAAACATGCCGGGTGGAGTGTTATGTCGTTTGAGGAGAATGCACAGGCCCATATCCTTGAGAGGCACCATGAACTGATTGATGTGATACAGGTGAGATATAACCTTCTGGAGAGGCAGGCTGAAGAGGTTCTGCTGCCGATGGCTGAGAAGCATGGCACAGGGGTTATTATCAGAATACCTTTGCTGTTCGGGTTTTTGTCGGGTAAGTTTACAGCAGGATCAAACTTCGGGGAGAATGACCACCGGAACTTTAATCTGTCTCCGGAAAAGCTTGCAGGATATCTGAAGGATCTGGCAGCTTACAAGCCATTATTTGACAGGTTTTCAGGTTATTCAATGGCTCAGATTAGCCTGCGGTTCTGTATTTCTCATCCTGCCTGTCACGTGGTGATACCCGGAGGCAAGACCCTGGAACAGGTACGTGAGAATGTGGTGGCATCGGAGATGGATTTTATTTCGTTTGGTGAGTTTTCCATGCCAGGCAATTAGGGTGATTCCGAATCTATCCACAATATCTAAACCCAAAACAATAGAATTTACCTATTCTTTGTTACAACGAATGGCATAAATTACCCCCATTTTATTACATGGAAAGCGCAAATTACCCCCATTTTGTTACAAGAAATGGCGGAAATTACCCCCATTTTGTTACAAAGTACATGTTTCCAGAGAACCTGCAATGGCCAATCTACGGGATTCTCAGGTGAAAACAACGCTGGCGATTTTTTATTGCAAGGTGTAAAACGCGATATACCAACAATGGTGGTGGTTTTGGTGATGGTTCAGATCAGCCGGCGGAATTTGGTGGGAAGGGGTGATTCGAATCGCATCTTTTTATGGGTGACGGGATGGATGAAGGTCAGTACGCTGGCGTGCAGAGCCAGGCGGGCGATGGGATTGCCGGTGGCTCCGTATTTTTTGTCGCCGACTATGCTGTGACCGATCTCCTGCATGTGAAGCCTTATCTGGTTCTTCCTTCCGGTTTCGAGCTTTATCTCAACGAGTGAGTAGGCGGGCTTGCTCTTTATGACGCGGTAATGGGTAATGGCCAGATCCCCTTTCTCCT
>Ga0334882_1005372_pt1 | contig 10193 bp, 9 predicted proteins | sample GraSluR1_MG_5_FD_207226 | JGI IMG/M metagenome (GOLD analysis project Ga0334882, IMG submission 207226) | Sludge microbial communities from methane-producing bioreactor in Wageningen University, Netherlands - Granular Sludge_15_04-R1 | ecosystem: Engineered > Bioreactor > Anaerobic > Unclassified... | reverse complement strand
AACAAAGTGTATAAATCATTGGGCGGATAGTGCTAATTTCAAGGGCGTTACATTTAATAAACTTTGTAGCGGTTTGGCAGTAAAGTGCTTCGAAATGCCCAACGCTTCATACACCAACCGTTGTAGGCAATTTTATTAGAGCGGACACCACTAACAAAAACGGTTGAAAAAATGTGTACTTTAACGACTTCGCAAACCGACAAAAAACTTAAATTTGGCGAAATCTTAATTGTACGACAATGGAAAAAATAAAATTTATTGACCTATTTTGTGGCATTGGCGGTTTTCGGATAGCTATGGAAGAAGCGTGCAGGGAAAACGACCTCATTCCTGAATGTGTTTTTTCATCGGACATAGACACATTTTGTCAAGATAGTTATGAAGCCAACTTCGGACATCGGCCTACAGGCGACATCACAAAAGTTGACGAGAAAGATATTCCTGACCACGATATTTTGTTCGCAGGATTCCCGTGTCAACCGTTCAGTATTATAGGACAGATGCAAGGTTTCAATGACATACGTGGAACTTTGTTTTTTGACATTGCAAGAATTCTCAAACACAAACGTCCTAAGGCATTTGTGCTAGAAAACGTAAAGCAACTTGTTGGACACGACAAGGGTAGAACTTTAAAGATAATTATTAAAACTTTACAAGAACTTGGTTATCATGTTCAGTATGCAGTTTTAAATGCACTAGACTACGGACTACCACAAAAACGTGAAAGAGTAATAATTGTTGGACACCGAGAACCTATTATGTTTTCATTTCCATCACCAGTAAGACCATTCAAACCGCTTTCTGAAATACTTGAAAAGAAAGTTGACAAGAAATATTACGCATCGGAATACATAGTAAACAAGCGTAAAGCAAAGCATAAATCAGCATACAAACTTTCTATTTGGCACGAGAACAAAGCAGGTAACATTTGCAGTTATCCCTATTCGTGTGCATTGAGAGCAGGTGCATCTTACAACTATTTGCTAGTGAACGGTGAGAGAAGATTAACACCAAGAGAAATGTTTCGTTTGCAAGGTTTTCCAGATACTTACAAAATTGTTGTGAATGACAGCCAGGCAAGAAAACAAGCCGGCAATGCAGTTCCTGTGAATTTAGTTAAAGCAGTTATTCTGAAACTATTACCGTATGTTGCCTCCTCATTGGATATGACTTCGGTATTAAGAGAATACGAAGTAGAATATGGCAAAGGATAAATCACCGAAACTTCGGACAGTAAACAAATCTGTTTCAGCATTTCCGCTAAATGAATTTCCAAAAGACTTCCCATTTCTTTTAGGAAAAGAGTTGGTTTATCTTTTGGCTTCAAAAGGGAAAGCTGAATTAGAAGGTTCTGAATGGGAGAATATTTTCGCCAATTGCATTGGTGCAGATTGGAAACCATCAAATGTTGGGTTAGATGATGTTGTGATGGGTAACACAGCTTGGGGTGCAAAAACTGTAAAATCATCAAAGCCCTCAAATCAAAAGAAAGTAAGACTAATTTCGGGGCGTAACTCTCCTGTTTATTCGTTCGGTGAGAGAATTGATACATCGGCAGACCCAAATTTAATCGGCAAACTTGTTTTAGATATTTGGAACGAGAGAGTTTCTGCAATCAGAGAGAAATTTAAACATTTGCGTACAGTTGTTTTAATCAAATCAAATGACCTTTCAGAAGTAGTAGTTTTCGAGTTTGAAACTATTCGCTATGACCTCGAACTTTATAAATGGGAATGGAACAAAAATAACAATCTGATTGGCATTGACAAGAAAACGGAAGAGCATCGTTTTACTTGGCAACCGCACGGTTCACAGTTTACAATCATTGAAGAAGTTCCTGAAAAAAGTTTGGTAATTCGTATCAAGCAACCGAAAACACTCGACAAAGAACAGATTTTAAAAGCGCTTGGATTTGATAAATCTTGGATAACTGTAATCCAAAAAAATGGCTGATGTTTTTTCCAAAGAACAGCGTAGCGCAGTAATGCGACAAGTAAAATCAAGTCGCAACAAATCCACCGAGTTAAAACTTATTGACTTTTTCAAAACTAACAATATCAAAGGGTGGCGAAGGAATTACAAACTCTTTGGCAAACCAGATTTTACATTTCCGACTTTGAGAACAGTTGTTTTTGTTGATGGCTGTTTTTGGCACGGACACAATTGCCGAAATACAAAACCTCAAGTCAACAAAGAGTATTGGAATAAAAAAATTGAGAGAAACAAACAACGAGACAAAGAAGTAACACTGACTTTAAAACAAAAAGATTGGACTGTTATTCGACTTTGGGAATGCGAACTGAAAAACGAAAAGCTATTGACCAAACGACTGAAAGAAAAACTGCCTACAACAGCACCTATACGCAAGTGGGGGTTCTGTGCTTCGAATGAAAAATAAGTGCTAAATATGAAGAGTAGTTCTTCGTAGGAAAGTTTGGTTCGAGAAAGCCCCACCTGCGTATAGCTGCAAACCGTTACAGGCAAGCGTAAAAGACAGTGCAATCCTGACATTGACGATTGAAAACCGAGACTTTGCAAACAAAAAAGTAAACCGAATTTTACACGAATGACTGTTCATTACATATTTAAAAAGACCAACGAGCCGACACGCAAGCCGACTCGAAAGTTTTTAAAATTTTTCCCCACCGCATTTTTTTAAAAACATTTTATCCTTACCCGCATTGGCACATTTGATTTTTCCCGATACACTTTTCCGACCCTTCACAAAACTAAAAGAGCCAATTTTGCTAACCCGCAAAAAGACTGTTGAAAAGATTTTGACTTTTTTAGGATGCTATTTAACGACAACTTTGTATTTTTGGACATAAAATGACAAGTCAAATTTTTCAAGCATTGAAAACAGTAGGCGAACTAATACGGGAAGCAAGAGAAAAAAGGGGGCTACTACTAAGGCAGGTTGCCTCTTTTCTTGAAATTGACCAAGCCCTTTTAAGTAAAATAGAAAGAGGGGAAAGAAAAGCTACCAGAGAAAATATAATCAAGTTGGCTTCATTTCTTGAATTGAACGAAAAGGAACTCTTAGTTCAATACCTGAGTGAAAAAATTGCTTATGATTTGCAGGATGAAGATGTAGCAAAGGAAGCCCTGAAAGTAGCTGAAAAGAAAGTTGAATACTTAAAAAGACATAAATGATAAACGACCAACAAATAACCGAGAATGAAAACTGGTTAAATCCATTAGCTGATAGAGAATCAGTTCAACTTGAAGAATATTTGAATTTTTATAACAATAGAATTGAAGGGGAAGGGGGTAATAGAAAGCTGCATCATGAGAGCGAGATTCTTTTTGTAAAAGAATTTATGTTCCCAATTTTAGGTAAGGAAAATATCAAATATCTTATCCCGCAATATCCATTTCTGGATTCAGAAGGAAAAACCAGAAGAATAGATTTTGCAATTACTAAGGATGGGAAGAAGTTAGCACTTGAAGTTAATGGAGAAACATATCATGCAGAAGGTGTCATAGCAAGAGAGGCATTTGACGACAATCTTAATAGGCAAAACGAAATCTTAATCGCAGGATGGCATTTACTGCGATTCTCTTATAGCCAATTACAACATCCGGACTGGCGTAAACGAGTGAGCGAAAGCATCAGACGAATTATCTACAAATTATTTCCTGAGCTACTTTCCGAAACGCTGATTGAACCAAATCATTTACAGATTAAGGCATTAGAAGCTCTGGACTATTACAGAAGTTTCGGATGGAAAAAAGGAGTTGTAGTATTACCGACAGGAACAGGTAAAACTTTTCTATCGGCATTTGACACCAAGAAAGTTGAGGGCAGAATTTTATTTATCGTTCATAGACTTGACATTCTAAGCCAATCAAAAGAAGCCTTTGAAAAAGTATATCCGAAAGAAAAACTAGGATTGCTCACAGGAGAAGTAAAAGAGAATGTTAAAGATTCCAAAGTTCTTTTCGCTTCTAAAGACACATTGAGAAGTCCTGATACGCTTTATCAATTTGCACCTAATGAATTTGATTACATTATTGTCGATGAAGTTCATCACGGGCAAGCGCCAACCTATCAAATAATTCTAGAATATTTTCAGGCAAACTTCTTTATGCTCGGTCTGACTGCCACGCCTGACAGAATGGACAGGAAGGATATTTTTGAGCTTTTCGACTACCAGAAAGTATTTGAATACACTTTAAATGAAGCTATTGAAAACGGCTTTCTTGTTCCATACACCTATTACGGATTAAAAGACAATATAGATTATTCAAAAATCAGATACCAAGGCAACAAATACAATGTGAACGACCTTGATAAGTATTTGATAATAAAAGAACGTAATGAACAAATTTTAAAAGAATATATTGAAAAAGGAAAAGGTTATAAAGCCGTTGGCTTTTGTTGTTCAGTTAAACACGCAGAAGCGATGGCAAAATTTTTCAATGAAAAGGGGATACCTTCTTTTGCTATAACTTCACAAACTCACAACAGAGACGAACTGATTCAACAATTCAGAGACAACCAATTTACTGTTGCTTTCACCGTAGATTTATTTAATGAAGGTGTTGACTTTCCAGACTTGCGTGTATTACTATTTTTGAGACCAACCGAGTCAAAAACCGTTTTCATTCAACAGCTTGGCAGGGGCTTAAGACTTTGCACAGGAAAAGACAGAGTTGTAATTCTTGACTTTATCAGTAACTACAAAAAAGCAAATAACATAAGGGAGTACCTTTCAAAAGGAAAAAGCGAAAAGAAAAATTCTAAAACCGGCAGAGTAGAAAAAATTGTTTATGAGTATTCGCCTAAGTGTTCTGTAATCTTTGATGCAGAGGTTGAAGAAATTCTGGACAATCAAGACAAAGCAGGAAGAGAAATCACCAAAGAAGATTTAATTGATGCTTACTATACGCTGGCGGAAAAACTGGAACACAAACCAACACAACAGGAAATTAACGAACAAGGTGAATTTAAAGTTGGAAAATATCTATCTGTATTTGGTTCTTGGGTTAAGTTTCTAAGAGAAATTGGAGAATTTACAGAAGCCAGTTATCATTTCCCGCAAGGCGTACACCTCGGGCACATTCTATACATTTTAAAAACGCTTCAAAGCAATCGTTTAAAGAATACTCATCTTGACAGCAAATATATCCGAATAAGAGGAAATCTTGGAGAGGACAGATTAGGTGCTTTTCAGAGGCAGACAAAATACAAGTTGCAAGCTCTTATGGAACTTGGATTGATTGTAGATGATAGAAAGGTCGGAACAGATACCGAATACGTCCTTCAACTTACACCAAAAGGGAAACAATTAGCAGAAATTTTAAAACCTGTTTTCAAAAAACTTGACTTTGGCTTCAAAGATAAAGACAGCGATATTCCGTCTTGGGAAATGAATACTCAGCCCTCACAATTCAATGAAGCAATCAGCAAGTTCATAAAAGCAAACAAGAAACACGGTGCATTTATTACAAATGTTTTCCTTGAAATGCATGCGGTTGGCTTAATGCTGAATTATCTCTATCGTGTAGAACGTAAAAAATTAATAAATAAAAACAGCATTTATCAAGGTTTCTTCTCTGCTCCTTTTGTTGCAAACTATTGTGACAGAAACGGAATTGAAGCAGCAACCGAAGAAGGAGCAAAAAGGAGATGTCCGTTTCTTCTAAATATACTTGAAGCATTAGGCATTATTAAACAGGAAACAAGTTCAATTGAAGTATTACAATTTGTTCTGTCAAAACAGACCATACAATTGAAATCCAAAGAATCAGAAAAAGAAATATTTGAGCGAATTACTAAGATTGAGAAGAATCCAAAATCACTTTCAGACGAGGATGTCTCGCTGTTGAAAGAAGCGTTCGGCAAGGATTTTCTTACTGACAAATATTTTATTAAAAACTTTAAAACCGTAAAGTAAAATGGGAAATAAATCACATTACAATTCAGGGCATATAGCAATGAACAAGCTCAAAAAAAATGGGGTTGCTCATAGTAGTTTCATTGAATCTCAACTGCCGCAAAAAACTTATCACGGTTTATTCGTTGAGGACGCAGTTAAGTTTCTGAAAAAACTACCTGATAATTCGGTACAATTAATTTTGATTGACCCACCATATAATCTCGATTTGGCAATATGGGACACATTTAGCAATTATTTAGAATGGGCAAGGCAATGGTTGGACGAAATTTACAGGGTGCTTTTAGAAACGGGTAATTGCGTAATATTTGGCGGATTCCAATATCAAGATCTTAAAAAAGGAGACTTGTTGGAGATTATGCACTACACAAGACATAATACCGATTTGCGTTTCACTAATCTAATAATTTGGTATTACAAAAACGGAATGAGTGCGCACCGCTTTTTCGCCAACAGACACGAAGAAGCTATTTGGCTTTCAAAAACAAATAAATATTTCTTTGACTTAGATTCTGTTCGTATTCCGTTTGATGAAGAAACCAAAGAACTTTATAAGCGAGATAAGCGACTAAATCCTGAAAGCGTTGAGAAAGGCAAAAACCCAACTAATGTTTGGGAGATTAGCAGATTAAATGGCAATTCAGTTGAACGCGTGGGACACCCAACACAAAAACCACTTGAACTGATAAGAAGGTTTGTAAAAAGTCTTTCTTACCCTGGTTCTTTAGTACTTGACTTTTTTGCAGGTTCAGGAACTACGGGCCGCATTTGCATTGAAGAAAGCAGAAATTCAATTCTTGTGGACAGCGACCCAAAAATGTTGGAATATTTTGACTTACATCTAAAAAATATGAACGGCAGATTGTTTTCTGCACAGCATTGCATAAAAATCAATCCTGACTTGAATGAGTTTTTAGAGTTGGTAAAAACTGAAAGTAAAGTCGAAGCAGAATAATGCTATACCAAATTACTATATTAAATGAGAAACAAAATCTTCATAAGCCATGCCTCACCTGATGACAACGATTTTACAAAATGGTTGGCATTAAAGCTTATTGCGTTGGGTTATGAGGTTTGGTGTGATGTTTTGTTCTTAGACAAGGGAGCCGATTTTTGGAAAGTAATAGACAAAGAAATCCGTGAAGGGGCCATAAAGTTCTTACTGGCAACTTCTGAAATTGCCATTAAGAGAGATGGAGTATTAAAAGAAATTGCCGTTGCGGAAAAAGTAAAAAAACAACTAAAGGATGATAATTTCATAATTCCATTAATCATTGACGAAAACCTTTCGTATGATGACTTGCCGCCCGAAATCATTCGCCTGAATGCGATTGATTTTAAAAAATCATGGGCAACGGGTTTACAGGATTTACTGGATGCATTAGACAAACAGAATATTTCCAAAAACAGTCCCGACCCCGATAAAAGCAATGCCCTGTATCAGCAAATATTTCTGCACAACAAGGGCATAATTGAACGAGAAGAAATTTATGATTCCAATTGGTTCAGCATTTTATCCTTCCCAAAGGAATTACGCTTTCATGATTTTGGGAAACTGATGCCAAAAGGTTTTGATGTGAGTGAACTTACGTTTCCTGCGGTTTGCTATAAAAATTATCTCTGCACTTTTGCATGGGAATATGATTTCATGCACCAATTACCTACAACAGAAACATATAACAGCAGCCAAACAATTAGAATACCAACTGAAGAAATACTATCAGGCAAATACGATTCGCCATTCATTGGCAACTTTGAATGTCAACGGTTGATTGTTCAACTATTGAATAAGGCGTTTGAATTGAGAATGAAAGACAAAGGAGTTCGGGAATATCCTATGTCTAATAAAGTAGGTTATTGGTTTGAAAAGGGAAAGCTGGTGAAGGATAAGTTCAATAAAATACGGTTGGTTGGTAAGCAAAAAGATAAACATTGGCACTTCGGTATATCAGCAGCAGGTAAACTTTATCCGTTTCCCGTGTTGATGGTTTCATCACATATCTTTTTCACCAAAGACGGTAAAGAAATCATTGAAAGCAAAAACATACAACATGCAGCACGAAGAAGACAGGGTAAAAATTGGTGGAATGACGACTGGCGGAATAAGCTGCTTGCCTTTGTAAAATACCTGTCGGATGATGAAAGCAGTTTTTATCTGATGGTAGGAAGCGAAGAAAAAATTCATATTTCTAATAAGCCTGTTCAATTTATCGGGTATGTCAGCTATAACAAACCTGAGAAAAATACGCTGGAAGATGAAGCAGAGATATCAGATTTAAATGACCTGAATGAATTTGACGAAGAAATAATTGAAGAAGCCGATTCTGAATGAAGAAACTGATATACATACCTGAGCCAAATATACTCTTTGCCAATGGACAGAAATGTACAGACGCAAGGGACGGACTTGCTTTGTTTGGTCCGCTAACTAATATATATGGCATCAAAAGCGGTGTAGTAGGAACCAGAAATGGATTAAAAATTTTCCAAAATTACATCAAACGCATACAAAAGCCCATTTACAACGCTAATAATATTACACGTCCAATGTTTCCAGGTTTTGAAGCTGTGTTCGGTTGTAAATGGGACGCAGACCATGTGGTTTTCAAAGAAGTAACCAATGAAGAAATTGGGAAACTGCTATACACAGACAGCACCCACAAAAGGACGTATGATTTGGTTACCTTATTCATAAACAAAATAATATCCGCCAACAAAAATGAAGATGAAAAAGTAGATGTATGGTTTGTGGTGATTCCTGATGAAATCTATCAATACTGTCGCCCCAATTCTATATTACCCAAAGACTTAGTTCAATCAAAATCATTGATAAGCAAATCGAAGGCAAAATCATTTCGATATGAACCAACCTTATTTGAAGACATAAACAAGGAATTGAAGGAGCAGGAAAAAGAAGCGATAACTTACAAGTATGATGCCCAATTTCATGACCAGTTGAAAGCCCGATTGCTTGAACACACTATTCCAACACAGATTTTAAGAGAGAGCACTTTGGCGTGGCGTGATTTCAAGAACAAGTTTGGTGAACCCAAAAGAGACTTTTCAAAAATTGAAGGTCACTTAGCTTGGACAGTTTCAACCGCTGCATTTTATAAAGCTGGTGGTAAACCTTGGAAGTTATCAGATATTAGAAGCGGTGTTTGTTACCTAGGGCTTGTTTACAAGAAAATTGAAAAAGGTATGAACCCAAAAAATGCGTGCTGTGCAGCCCAAATGTTTTTGGATAATGGAGATGGAACTGTTTTCAAGGGAGAAGTTGGCCCTTGGTATAATCCTGATAAGGGAGAATTTCATCTAAAACCCAAAGAGGCAAAAGCATTATTGACACAGGCCTTAAAATCGTATGAAGAACAAAACGGAGTTTATCCTAAAGAAATTTTTATTCATGCCAAGACAAAGTTTAACAGTCAGGAATGGAAGGCATTTCAAGAAGTAACTCCTGAAGGAACGAATTTGGTTGGAGTTACCATAACCAAAACAAAGCCCTTAAAACTTTTTAAATCAGAGGGAAATTATCCGATAATGAGGGGTAACGCTTTTGTTGTTAACGAAAAGAGTGCGTTCCTTTGGACGGTAGGTTATGTTCCGAAAACAGAATCAACCTTGTCAATGGAAGTTCCTAATCCCATTTATATTGAAATTAATAAAGGCGAAGCAGACATTGAACAGGTATTGAAAGATATTTTAGCGTTGACTAAATTGAATTACAATGCCTGTATTTATGCAGACGGAGTTCCTGTAACACTTCGGTTTGCTGATAAAATTGGAGAAATACTAACCGCTTGTACAGACTTAAAAGCACCGCCACTTGCATTCAAATATTACATATAATCCAAAAAGCAAAAGCATACACATTTTGCAGCCTCGCGAATCAGCCCACAAGCCAAAACTGCAAAAAGAGTATGCATTTCTCCAACCCGAGAAAAATTGTTTAAAAAAAATCCCTTCCCTTCTGAAAAATTTTAAAAACGTCAACCCTCAAACCGACTCAAAAACAATCGAACAGGTGGTTGCAAAACTCAATAAAGACAAAGGCTGCAAGACACGGACGACAAAAACGCCAGCCTGTAACAGCGTGTATGTGGCAATAGCGGGTAAAGTGGTAAAACGAAAGGCTTTGCATCTAATAAACTTTGTGCTAAATAGACAGGTAGAAGCTTCTAATCCGCTACTGCACATACACGCAAACCGTTATGCCCCATATTATGACGAAGAATCGACATTTATTAGATATGATAAATATTCAAGATAATACTTATAGTTAATTTAATG
>Ga0334882_1005368_pt1 | contig 10197 bp, 9 predicted proteins | sample GraSluR1_MG_5_FD_207226 | JGI IMG/M metagenome (GOLD analysis project Ga0334882, IMG submission 207226) | Sludge microbial communities from methane-producing bioreactor in Wageningen University, Netherlands - Granular Sludge_15_04-R1 | ecosystem: Engineered > Bioreactor > Anaerobic > Unclassified... | reverse complement strand
CAATTATAACCTTGAAATGATAAATGTTGGCGGCGGACTGGGAATTGATTATGACAGCCCTGATCAACATGCGCCATTTGAAGAGTATTTATCTCTTATCAACGAATTGATCGTACTGAATCCAGGACAAAAAATCCACATAGAACCCGGCAGATCCATTACCGGCCAATGCGGGAGCCTGATCTCAAGGGTACTCTATGTCAAGAAAGGAGTTAACAAGACATTTGCAATAATTGATGCCGGAATGACTGACCTTATTCGTCCCGCACTCTACAATGCCAGTCATAAGATAGAAAACCTTACATCAAATGGACCTTTGCAGAGATACGATATTGTCGGGCCCGTTTGTGAGTCATCGGACACATTCGGGAAATTCATTGAGTTGCCCGAAGTGAAAAGGGGTGATCTGATAGCGATCAGATCCTCAGGAGCCTATGGTGAATCAATGGCCAGCAGGTATAACCTCAGGGATCTTCCCCGGTCAGTTTTTTCAGATGACCTGTAAAAACTGAAGCTGAAGGCTGAAGGCAATAAGCGGAAGGAAAAGCCTGAACCGAGGACCTGCATTGCGTGATAAACTCCGCCGGGCTTGCCGACTTCGTCGGACGTAGCCGACTATGTTGGCCGAAGTCCGAAGCCAAACGTTGAAACACTGAAACTATAAAAGTTAGTTCTGTCAGAATTTAAGAATGCCAAGGCTATATAAAAAGACGATGGCAATAGCTATCGGTGCCGCAAATTTAACGAGGAACATGTACACCGGCATATACCCTGCCCTCAGTTCTCCATCGTTTGTAAGCTCATCACGTGTCTTCTTACGGCTGTAGAACCAGCCGATGAAAAGAACTATAAAGAACCCCCCCAGAGGCAGCATAATATTTGAGGTGAGATATTCAAGCAATCCGAAAATGTTCCTTCCCAGTATTTTAATATTGCCAAGACTTCCCAGTGACAACACGGTAAGCAGTCCCAGCACCGATACGGCCAGGGTGGCTGCAACAGTCGCGTTCCGCCTTGTCATCTTAAGCTCTTCAACCAGATATGCTACAATAACTTCAAGCACCGAAATAGTCGATGTAAGTGCCGCTACTGCAAGAAGAATAAAGAATATAAGGGCAAAAACATCTCCGAGAGGCATCTTCTGGAAAATGGCAGGTATCACTATGAAAACCAGCCCCGAACCTGAAGCAGGAGAACCGCCGAGGGCAAAAAGAGCCGGGAATATTGCGATCCCTGCAATTATGGCAATCAATGTATCAGCAGTCACAACATAAAAGGCCGATGATGCAAGATTCTCCTTCTTCCTGATATATGAACCATATGTAATCAGGGTTCCCATTCCTATGCTAAGTGAAAAGAAGGCCTGCCCCAGAGCCTCAAGAATGACCTTTGGTGTGATCTTGCTGAAATCGGGATTAAAAAGAAAACGGAGTCCGGCACCGGAACCCTCAAGAGTTACAGATCTGACGCACAATGTTATAAGCAGGATGAGCAATAACGGCATAAGTATCTTCGTGTATTTTTCAATCCCTTTTCTAACGCCTGATAAGATTATCATGGCGGTGAATCCCATAAAAATTAAAAACCAGAGAAGGGGGCGAAATGAACCTTGCTGAAAATCATTAAACATCTGTGTCAGCTCACTGTCAGTCTTCCCGGAAAGGTTTCCTGTCAGCGCCTGGTAAAAATATTCAAGTGTCCATCCTGCAACTGTGGTATAAAAGGCCAGTATCATAAATGCTGCAGCAACTCCCATCAGGCCAATCAGAAACCATGGCCTGCCCGGAGCCAGCATCCTGAAGGCACCATAAGGATTTTTCTGGGCAGACCTGCCGATAACAAACTCCGATATCATTACAGGCAAACCTATTGCCATCACAAACAAAAGATAGATCAGCAGAAATGCTCCGCCTCCGTTCTCCCCGGTAACGTAGGGGAACCTCCAGATATTTCCAAGACCTATTGCTGACCCGGCGGCTGCCGCTATAACTCCGAACTTACTGGTAAAACTGTCGCGTTCGCCAGAGAATGGCTCATTCATACACTTATTGTATTAATTATTTATTTAATTGTACAGGACCTCTCAATTTTGGCGCTAAAATTATAAATAAAAGCATAAATTTACGGATCATTCAATTTAAAAACCTGTTTATTATGCTGAGGAAAATTTTACTGCTACTTCTGTCGCTGACTCTTGCCTGCTCACCCCTGAAGATGTATCAGGATCTTCCCGAGGTGAAAGCATGGGAAAAAGATATCCTGGAATTCGAAAAACTTGATGTAGCAAAATCCTACCCCTCCGATGCCGTTCTGTTTGCCGGAAGCTCAAGTATCAGACTCTGGTCAACCCTCGCCCAGGACATGCAACCATTCAATGTTATACAGAGAGGGTATGGCGGAGCTAAGCTGAGCGATTTCGCTGTTTATGCCGACAGGATCATCAATCCTCATAAATGCAGCGCCATTGTACTCTTTGTAGCAAACGATATAACGGGGAATTCGCAGGACAAAACTCCCGAAGAGGTATCCAGGTTATTCAGACAGGTACTTAAGACCATACGAAAAAAGCACAGGGACACCCCTGTTTTCTGGATCGGAATAACACCCACTCCGGCACGATGGGTAGTTTGGCAGGATATCAACATGGCAAATAATCTGATCAGGCATGTCTGTGAGACAACCAGAAACACATATTATATCCGGACCGACCATCTCTTCAGGGATGCTTCAGGGAAACCGAGGGAAGAGCTTTTTGTGACTGACAAACTTCATCTTAATGCCGATGGATATAAGATATGGACCGGCGTGATAAAAAATGAACTGATGAATGTTCTTGGTGACAGAATGCCTCTAAGATAATTTTCTATACCCTTTAATTTCGTGAAATGAGAAGTTTATTAACTCTTGTAACAATGATATTTGTTTCAGGCCTGACAACTGCGCAGGTACAGATAATAGGTCACAGAGGAGCATCATACCTTGCTCCTGAGAACACCGTGGCATCAGCAAAGCTTGCATGGGAACTCGGGGCTGATGCTGTTGAGGTGGATATATACCTGACCGCCGATAACAAGGTAATGTGCCTGCACGATGCCAATACAAAACGAACCACGGGAAGAGATCATAATATTAAGGAAACCTCTTCGAAGATCCTGAGGAAGCTGGATGCGGGCTCATTCAAGGATGAAAAATACAAAGGCGAAAAGATCCCTTTTCTGAAGGATGTTATTAAGAGCATCCCTGAGGGAAAAGAGCTGGTCGTTGAACTTAAATGCGGCAGCGAGGTACTGCCCTGTCTGAAGCGAGATATAGACAGATACGGAAAGAACAGGAGGTTTGTTTTTATTTGCTTCGATTTTCAGACTATTACCGATACCAGAAAAATCTTCCCCGCAAACTCATGCTACTGGCTATGCAGTAACAGGGAACTGTTTAACAAAAACCTGCCCCTGGTGCCAAAGGCTGATCTGCAGGGTGTTAGTCTCAGTTATAGCATAATCACACCTGAGGTTGCTGAAATGGTCAGTAATATGGATATGGAACTGTTTGTCTGGACTGTCAACAACACAGAAGAGGCACAGAGGCTTATCGGACTGGGTGTTAAAGGTATAACCACAGACCGGCCAGGATGGCTCAGGGAACAGCTGGCAGGACAATAAAAGGGGTACCGGGTACTGGCTTTGTCCACCGTAGCCTTCTTCGACAGCCGTAGCTTTAGCGGAGGCTGTGGCGAAGGTGGGGTACTGGGTACTGGGTAGTTAATTGTGTTCATTTATAAATCAAAACATATCAGAATTATGAAATCCCTTTTAACGCGACGCAATTTTTTCTTTAAAAGTATAGGGGCAGGTGCTGGCGCCTTCATTATGCCGACACTGGCTGCATTCACACAACAGGGAAAACCAAAGGGAACTACACCCCTGATAATTACCAGTCACACAAATGAGGCCGGGCATAATGCCATGGAGGCAGGGTGGGAAACCCTCAGGAATGGAGGGACTGCTGTTGACGCGGTGGAGAAAGCCGCCAATATCATTGAGGTTGATCCGGAGGACACCAGTGTTGGTTATGGCGGATTGCCCAATGAGCGTGGTGTGGTTCAGCTGGATGCATCCTTCATGGATGGTAAAACATATTCGGCAGGTGCAGTGGCATGCCTGGAAAACATAAAAACACCATCCTCGGTAGCCAGATTGGTTATGCAGAGGACTGATCATGTTCTCCTGGTGGGAAAAGGGGCGCTCGAGTTTGCAAGGGCATGGGGATTTCCCGAGGAAAACCTCCTGACTGATAAAGCCCGCAGGATATGGCTGAGATGGAAGGAGGAGCTGAGTCCGAATGACGACTGGGGAGAACCTGAACACCTTCAGAATATAAGTAAGATGGAGTCTTACTGGCGCGATTTCCCTGATATTGAACATCATTACGGCACAACAAATGTCCTGGCAATTGATAAAAATGGTGACATAGCAGGTTGTACTACTACCAGCGGATTAAGCTTCAAGCTCAACGGACGAGTTGGTGACTCACCGATCATCGGGGCAGGACTCTACGTTGATAACGAGGTGGGAGCCGCCGCCGCAACCGGAAGAGGAGAGGATGTAATAAAATCGTGTGCATCATATTACATGGTGCTGAGGATGAAGGAGGGGCGCACACCCCAGCAGGCCTGCGAGGATGCACTCAGAATGATCATCGACAGATATAAAAATGTAAATCCCGATTTCTATCCGAGTGAGAAATTTGTTGCAATAAACCGTTTCGGAGAGATTGGCTGTTCAACCATGAAGGGCAACCGCAATCCCCAGATGTCAACACGCACGGAAAAAGGATTGTTAACGTATGAAGGAACGATTGCTTTTCCGGTGAAATGATTTTGCGGTGTAGCAGAGGAGGGTGTATCAAAAGCCCGCTTCCTTTAAATCGCCCCTAAGTTCCGCCAAGGCGGAACTTGCTCATTATCTGATATTTAACGACCATCTTCTTCGCCTTCGCGTAGCCGCTACGGCGAAGCAAGGCAGGAGGCAGGGGGCAATAAAAAGGCTTTTGATACAGCCTTTACTATGCCAAATTTCAATCTATTCTTATACTGCGCTCATAAAGGGCTTCCCAGCCTTTGTCAGTCACTTCGGCACTCCCGGACCCTTTATCTGTTACTTTCCTCTCTAGCTTCCTGATAACAATTGATCTGTCACGAGCTGATTCGCCTTTACCGTTATCAACATAATCAACCCATGCGGTGAACCTGTTTATCTTGTTTGGGATCACTTCGTCCGTCCTGATGAAACCAATATCCTCAACTTTAAGTGCATAATTGTCGTGGTTCTCTTCCCATACATCAACATAATAAACATAAGGTCCCAGGTGTGAGAAAACAACAATACCATCATTATCGGTATATCCTTCTGCTTCCATACTCTTCTCATTCTCCCAGTCAGGAAGTGTAGGGTATAACCTCACACTGGCCCCGGGCACAACATATTCATCGTAATATTCAAGAACCTCTATCTCAAGAAGTGTTGGAATTTTTACGTCAATAATCAGCGAAGCCTGATCTGACAGACCCGTTGATGACCAGGCTGTCAGGATAACCTGAAATGAGCCTGTTCCGGTGTAAATATGTGCAGGATGTGGCGCATCGGAAATAAATCCGTCACCGAAATCCCATTCAAACCTGACAGCATTATCAGACTTGTTTGTAAAAACAACTTCCTCCCCTACTACCGGGTCACCCGGTGCTGCCGTGAAATATGCTCTGGGACTATTTTCGCATGCCAGAAGAAAAAAGGGGAGGACCATTATCATGTAAAACTGCTTTTTCATATCAGTAAGTGTTAATTGTAATAACAGATTAATCCAAATTGCGTGCCATTGTTATAAAGTCCGGATGAATTTTTGAGTGTTGCACCATTACCTGATTATTTGCCCGGATCAACATAAAAAAATAATAATTATCTTTGCAGACCTTTTAATAATGATGCTCATATATGATCAAAATAACTTTTCCTGACGGCTCCTTACGCGAATACCACAGGGGCATCAGTAGTCTTGAAATTGCGGAAGAGATCAGTCCGAGGCTGGCGGGTGAGGTCTTTGCAGCTACCGTTAACGGTGATGTATACGATCTTTCAAGACCGATTCTCAGCGATGCCACTCTGAAGCTTCACAAATGGGAGGATGAGGAGGCAAAGCATGCTTTCTGGCACTCTTCGGCCCACCTTATGGCAGAGGCGCTGGAATCCCTGTATCCCGGCATTAAATTCGGTATCGGCCCGGCCATTGAAAATGGTTTCTATTATGACGTTGATCCGGGCGACGGCAGGATGATCACCGATGCCGACCTGCCTGTTATTGAGGAAAAGATGAGGGATCTTGCAGCGATGAATCTCACCTATAACAGGAAGGAAGTATCAAAGGCAGATGCCATTAATCTCTTCTCATCGAAAGGCGACGAGTACAAGACCGAGCTGATAAGCGAGCTGGAAGACGGGACCATCTCTCTCTATTCACAGGGCGGTTTCACAGATTTATGCCGCGGGCCTCATCTTCCCTCGACGGCCCCTATCAAAGCCATCAAGCTCCTTAATGTTGCCGGCGCCTACTGGAGGGGCAACGAGAACAGGAAGATGCTTACCAGGATATATGGCATAACCTTTCCGAAGCAGAAAATGCTCGATGAGTTCCTTGTGTTCCTCGAAGAGGCAAAAAAGAGAGATCACCGCAGGATTGGTAAAGAGCTGGAGTTATTCACTTTTTCACAAAGGGTGGGGATGGGACTGCCTCTGTGGCTGCCAAAAGGATCTGACATACGTCAGAACCTCATTAATTTCCTGACAGGGATACTGAAGAAGAGAGGCTATAAGATAGTCACAACGCCGCATATCGGTAATGTGAATCTCTATAAGCTGTCAGGCCATTATGAGAAATATGGTGCTGACTCTTTTCAACCCATGGCTACACCACAGGAAGGTGAATTTTTTATGCTTAAGCCTATGAATTGCCCCCATCACTGCGAAATATACAGTGCAACGCCCCACTCCTACAGGGAGTTCCCGTTCAGAATGGCAGAATTCGGAACTGTATACCGTTATGAACAGAGCGGGGAACTTCACGGTCTTACACGGGTAAGAAGCTTCACCCAGGATGACGCCCACCATTTCTGCCGTCCGGATCAGCTCAGGGAAGAATTCAAAAACATTATCGACCTCATTCTCTATGTTTTTAAAATACTAAATTTCAGAGACTTTACAGCCCAGATATCATTGCGCGACCCTGACAACAAAGAGAAATACATCGGATCGGATGAAAACTGGGAAAAAGCACAGGAGGATATTATTGTTGCAGCCAGAGAAAAGAACCTTGAAACAACTGTTGTACCCGGGGAAGCGGCATTTTACGGGCCCAAACTCGATTTTATGGTCAGAGATGCCATCGGAAGGAAATGGCAGCTCGGCACAATTCAGGTAGATTATAACCTTCCTGAAAGGTTCGACCTTACCTATAACGGAAGCGATAACCAGAAGCACAGGCCTGTTATGATACACCGTACAATCTTCGGCTCCCTGGAGCGTTTTGTTGCGGTCCTGATAGAAAACAGTGCAGGGAAATTTCCGCTCTGGCTTGCACCCGAAAAAGCCGTTATTCTCCCGATTAGTGAAAAATTCAACGATTATGCATCAAAAGTTTTGGAAATTCTAAATAATTCCGATATTTGCACCTTGATTGACGACCGAAATGAAAAGATAGGTAAGAAGATCAGGGATAATGAATTAAAGAGGATCCCATACCTTCTGATCATAGGTGAAAAAGAGGTTGAGAACGGAACAATTTCTGTCCGTAAGCAGGGAGAAGGAGACAAAGGAAGCATGAAGATTGATGAATTTGTAACTTTTATTAACGATGCGATCAATCAGGAACTTGCAGACTGATTGAAATAATTAATTTTGGTATTAACTAAAATAAGGAGGACAGAATTATTACCGGACCATTCAGGCGAAGCCAGGGTATGAACATGCAGCCGGCTCACAGGATCAACAACCGTATCACCGCGAGAGTGGTAAGGGTTGTCGGCGAAGAAGTTGAAGCAAAGATCATGAGCATCCAGGATGCCCTGAGCCTGGCTGACAGAATGGAGCTCGATCTTGTGGAGATCTCACCAAATGCAGATCCCCCGGTATGTAAAATAATTGATTATCAGAAGTTTCTCTATCAGCAGAAAAAGAAACAGAAGGAAATAAAGGCAAAAACAACAAAAATTGTTGTAAAGGAGATAAGATTTGGTCCCAACACTGATGATCACGATTACAACTTCAAACTGCGCCACGCAATAAGGTTCCTTGAGGAGGGAGCGAAAGTAAGAGCCTATGTGTTCTTTAAGGGACGGTCAATTTTGTTCAAGGAGCAGGGAGAGGTACTCCTTCTGAGGTTCGCAAACGACCTCGAAGAGTATGGAAAAGTGGAGCAGTTACCAAGACTGGAGGGTAAAAGGATGATTATTTCATTTACCCCAAAGAAAAAGAAATAGAGATAGTAACTTTTTTGAAGATAATAAGATGCCAAAAATGAAAACAAACCCCGGTGCAAAGAAGAGGTTTTCACTCACCGGAACAGGAAAGATTAAACGGAAACACGCATATAAGAGTCATATACTTACCAAGAAATCAACAAAGCGTAAGAGAAATCTTACCTATTTCGGCCTGGTTGACAAAACGGATGAGAAGAACATCAAGCTTCTGCTAGCAATGAAATAGGCAGAGAGCCTGCAACCAAAACAGATTATTAACAGATTGTTCAGCTATAAAGAGTCCGTAAGAGGAACGCTGGCAGTCACAATGTAAAGATTATGCCAAGATCAGTAAATTCAGTTGCATCGAGGGCCAGGAGAAAAAAGGTTCTCAAACAGACAAAAGGCAACTTCCTCTCAAGAAAAAATGTTTTTACAGTAGCAAAAAACACCCTTGACAAAGGGCTGGGATACGCTTACCGTGACAGGAAGAAGAAAAAAGGAGCATTCCGGGCGTTGTGGATCCAGAGGATCAATGCCGGTGTTCGCCAGTACGACATGAGCTATTCAGAGTTTATCGGGAAACTCGATAAGAAAGGTATAGTGTTAAACAGGAAAACCCTGGCAGACCTGGCCATGAACCATCCCGAAGCTTTCAAAGCCATTGTCGAGAAGGTTAAATAATAATTACCTTATCCTCATAAACATACGCTTCAACCTGATCTTTCTCAGGCCGCTGGCTTCTTTGTCGAGTGAAAGCCAGATAAATTTTGGCTTACCAACTATGTGGTCCTCAGGCACAAAACCCCAGTACCTCGAATCTGCTGAGTTGTGCCGGTTATCCCCCATCATCCAGTAATAACCCATTTTAAAGGTGTAACTATCTGATGGCATACCATTGATATAAATAATGCTTCCTTCTGTTCTCAGGTCATTGTTCTCGTAAACATCGATAATCCTTTCGTACAGGCAGATGTTTGAGGTATCAATCTTCACAGTAACACCTTTCTCAGGTATCCATATGGGACCAAAATTATCCTCGTTCCAGCTGTAGGAAGGATTATATGGAAATATATGTGGTTGAAACTCGCCACTGCGCCCTAATATTGGTGCAACTTCCTTTACGTTCGAGAATTTTGCAATAGTGGCAGCATTGCTTCTTGTAAGTGGCAGAATGTAAGTTGATCCTGAGCTCATAGCCTGGTCTGCTCTTGAAATATTAAGCCTTTCAAAAGCCTTCGGGTTAATGGTGGTTCCGTTTGTGCTTACAAAATATGTAGTCTGCTGTGTCTCATTCTCAGGCACCTCTACCCCATTCACGAAAACGACACCGGCCATTATTCTGATTGTATCACCCGGTATCCCGATACATCTTTTTACATAATTATCTCTCCTGTCTACCGGCCTGTAAACGATATTGAATCTCGACCAGATCTCATTCCTTGCCATCGGGACATAATCCTGCCACGGCTTCATACGCGAATTACCGTAACTGTCCATGTTACGGAGCTCCCTTGCTCTTCTTCGGACTATCTCATAGTAGCTTGTCTCCTGTTCCTCCAGAACAACGGTATCACCTGCCGGAAAATTAAAAACAATGGGATCGTTGTTCTTTACCTTGCCCGTCCCTGCAAGGCGTCTGTAATCCCATTGAACCAGGTTTGACCACGATCTTCCCCCTGTAAGAGGCATGG
>Ga0334882_1005366_pt1 | contig 10200 bp, 5 predicted proteins | sample GraSluR1_MG_5_FD_207226 | JGI IMG/M metagenome (GOLD analysis project Ga0334882, IMG submission 207226) | Sludge microbial communities from methane-producing bioreactor in Wageningen University, Netherlands - Granular Sludge_15_04-R1 | ecosystem: Engineered > Bioreactor > Anaerobic > Unclassified... | reverse complement strand
GATGTTGTAATTATCGATACAGCCGGAAGGTTGCACAACAAAATAAACCTGATGGCAGAACTTTCGAAAATCAGAAGAGTAATTGAGAAGGTAATCCCCGATGCCCCCCACGAAGTGCTTCTTGTGCTTGACGGATCAACAGGCCAGAACGCCTTTGAACAGGCCAGACAATTCACGGCTTCCACCAATGTTACCGCGCTTGCCATAACCAAGCTTGACGGCACTGCAAAAGGAGGAGTGGTAATCGGTATTTCCGACCAGTTCAAAATTCCCGTGAAATATATAGGAATAGGTGAAAAGCTCGACGATCTCCAGATATTTGATCCCTATGAGTTTGTTGACTCACTTTTTACAAGTTAATATTCTGAATATCTGAAAGGCATACTGAAAAATGACCGGGAAGCATAAAATCAAAATTATCACCCTGGGCTGCTCAAAGAATGTGGTTGATTCAGAAAAGCTCCTGAGGCAAATAAAAGCAGGAGGCTGCGGAGTTGTTAATGATGAAAAGGATAATTCCGCCGATACTGTGCTGATCAATACCTGTGGTTTTATAAATGATGCCAGGGAAGAAAGCATTGACACAATCCTGCAGCAGGTCTTGCGAAAAAAAACAGGCAGCATTGGCAGTCTTTATGTATTTGGCTGTCTTTCACAAAGATACAGAGACCAACTCAAAACTGAGATCCCTGAAGTTGATGGCTGGTATGGGGTAGATAATGCCGGCGATATTCTTAAGGAACTGAACATCCGGTTTGTTCCTGAAAACAAGCCCGACAGAATGCTTAGCGGACCGGGCCACTATGCATATCTAAAAATTTCAGAGGGTTGCAGCAGAGCATGCTCTTTCTGTGCAATACCGCAGATAAGAGGCAGATATATTTCCCGTCCCGTTGAAGATGTGGTTGAAGAAGCATACATTCTTGCCGGAAAGGGAGTGAAGGAACTCATTCTTATCGCCCAGGACCTCAGCTATTACGGAACGGACCTCTATAATAAACCGAAACTACCCCGGCTGGTAGAGGAACTTTTAAAAATCGAATCATTTGAGTGGATCAGGCTGCATTATCTCTATCCTGCCGCCATTAATTACGATCTGATACCCCTGATAAAGGCAAACAGCAGGATTTGCAGGTACATAGATATTCCTGTTCAGCATATAACCGACAGAATGCTCGGGCTGATGAAAAGGTCGCATAACAGGAAAGATACCGAAGCCCTTCTTGTAACATTAAGAGATGAGCTTCCTGATGCTGCTATCAGAACCACGTTAATTGCCGGTCATCCCGGGGAGACGAAAGAAGATTTCAGTGAGTTGAAAAAATTCGTTTCTGACTTCAGGTTCAACAGGCTTGGCGTATTTGCCTACTCTCATGAGGAAGGTACGTATTCCTGTAACAGTTACAAAGATGATATATCGCCAGGGATAAAAGCATCAAGAGTGTCAGAATTGATGGAAATACAGCAGGAAATATCGGCCGGGATGAACAGGCTTTTGACAGGAAAAACGCTAAAGGTTATCATTGATGGGAGGGAAGGGGCATATTTTACAGGCAGGACTGAACACGACAGCCCTGAGATTGATCAGGAGGTTCTCATAAGTTCTGATTTCAGAATGGTTCCCGGAAATTATTACAACATCCGGATAACCAGGTCGGCTGAATACGATCTGTTTGGGATTCCGGTATGAATGACAGTCAATTAGTCAGGCAAAGTTGCTTATGAGACAGGCGGTGTATCCTCAGGTTTATTTTCGGCAGAAGGTTCTGTATCCTTTTTTTTGATTATTCTGAATTTTATTTCAGATCTGGCGGTATTGAACCCTGCATGAATAATATCTCCGGGTTTAAGCTCAGCTTTTATCAGAACTTCAGCCATCGGATCTTCAAGATATTTCTGAATGGCGCGTTTCAGGGGCCGGGCTCCGTAGTTTGCATCAAAACCCCTCTCTGCAATATAATCCCTTGCCGCATTCACAATCTTAAGCTGGTATCCTAACGAATTAACCCTTTCATATAATCCTTTGAGCTCCAGATCAATTATTTTATTGATCTCTTCTTTTCCCAGGGAATTGAACATGATAACATCATCTATCCGGTTGAGGAATTCTGGTGCAAATGTTTTCTGAAGCGCTTTCTGAAGTATGCTTTTTGTTTGTTCATCCTTGGAGGCTCTTCGTGATGATGTATCAAATCCCACTCCATGGCCATATTCAGCTATCTGGCGTGTCCCGATATTGGATGTCATTATCACGATGGTATTTCTGAAATCAACCCTTCGTCCCAGGCTGTCCGTCAGCTGGCCCTCATCCAGAACCTGCAGCATGATATGGAATACATCCGGGTGAGCTTTTTCAATTTCATCAAGCAGAACGACCGAATAAGGTTTTCTTCTCACTTTTTCTGTAAGCTGACCGCCTTCCTCATACCCGACATATCCGGGGGGAGCCCCGACCAGTCTTGATACGGAAAACTTCTCCATATATTCGCTCATATCAATTCTGATAAGGTTATCGGTTGTATCGAACAGAAATTTCGCAAGTATTTTAGCGAGCTGGGTTTTACCAACGCCTGTGGGTCCAAGAAAGATAAAGGTGCCAATTGGTTTGTTGGGGTCCTTCAAACCTGCCCTGTTACGCTGAATAGACTTGACAACTTTTTGTATTGCTTCGTCCTGGCCGATCACACTTCCTCTAAGCTCTTCTGCCATCTTAAGGAGGCGGGTTCCTTCAGTTTGTGCTATTCGCTGAACCGGTACACCTGTCATCATTGCCACAACCTCAGCCACTTTTTCAGCATCAACGGTTTCCCTGTTAACTGCCAGTTCCTTCTCCCACTTTTTCTTCTCCATGTCTATCATATCGAGGAGATCCTTCTCCCTGTCACGAAAACTTGCAGCTTTCTCAAAATTCTGGTTTTTGACGGCCATCATTTTTTCCTTTTTGGTATCTTCTAGCTGCTTTTCAAGCAAGAGTATCTTCTCAGGAACCACAATATTTGAAATGTGAACCCTTGATCCTGATTCATCAAGTGCGTCAATTGCCTTATCGGGGAGATGCCTGTCAGAAATATAACGGTTTGTAAGCTTTACACATGCGTCAATTGCATCATCAGTGTATGTAACATTATGATGCTCTTCATACCTTTCCTTTATATTATGGAGAATATTGACGGTCTCATCGATAGGAGTCGGCTCCACCATTACCTTCTGAAATCTTCTTTCCAGTGCTCCGTCTTTTTCGATATGCTGACGGTATTCATCAAGCGTTGTGGCACCTATGCATTGTATCTCACCACGTGCCAGCGCAGGTTTAAGCATGTTTGCCGCGTCGAGTGAGCCTGTTGCTCCTCCTGCGCCAACAATGGTGTGTATCTCATCAATAAACAATATTATGCTGTCGTTTTTTGTCAGTTCATTGAGGATAGCTTTCATCCTTTCTTCAAACTGGCCCCGGTATTTCGTTCCTGCAACTATTGAGGCCAGATCAAGGGCAACGACCCTTTTGTTGAACAATACCCTTGAGACGTTCTTTTTTGTTATTCTCAGTGCGAGTCCTTCAGCAATAGCTGATTTGCCGACACCCGGTTCACCGATCAGAACGGGGTTGTTTTTCTTTCTTCTCGACAGGATCTGGGCAAGTCTTTCTATTTCACGTTCCCTTCCGACAACGGGATCAAGCCGTCCTTCTTCAGCTGCTTTGCTGAGGTCTATTCCGAAATTATCAAGAACCGGAGTTTCCGATGAAGGTTTTGGTGAAGACGAGGGTCCTGAAGAATGGGATTTTCCAGGACCGCCGAAGCCCTGTCCCTCATCGTCATCTTCTTTTGGAAAATCAGCCCTGGCTGATGGATAGCCTGCCTCAACCACTCTTCTGACCGACTGATAATCCACATCCAACTCGGAAAGGAATCTGGTGACAAGGGCATTTTCATCTTTAAGAATGGCCAGTAACAGGTGCTCTGAATCAATAGTATCACTCTTCAACGCTTTAGCTTCAAGATAGACAAGTTTCAGTATCCTTTCAGTGCTCCTCAGCAGCGGAATGACCTCATGATCAGCAACCGGTACGGGAGAATCCACCCGTATGCTTTTTTCGAGAGAACCTTTCAGCATAAGGAGGTCAATTCCCTGATTTATAAGTATTTCCACGGCAATTCCCTCTCCATCCCTGAGTATTCCCAGAAAAAGGTGCTCAGGACTGATATGACTGTTTCCCAACCTTATAGCCTCCTCCTTGCTGTATCCCAGAATATCCTTTACCCTTTGTGAAAATTGTGAATCCATAGTTTGTTATTTCCGTTTCCTGTATATTGACAGGTCATTTTGTCACTTCATAACGACAATAATGCAGCAATATTACAGATCAAAGTTAAATCTAATACAAAATTAACATGGCAATTTCCGTGCCCATTTATAAACAACAGATGTTAACAAATCGCTTCTAATTCAGATCAAAAATAACCAAATATTAACTATTTTCGTAGATTCAAAACACTGGAAAGGATTATAGCACACATCTATTTAATTTTAAAGCTGTTATGTCAGAGAGAGAGAGAATCATCAAGGTCAATATCGAGGAGGAAATGAAATCGGCATACATTGATTATTCCATGTCGGTTATAGTTTCGAGGGCATTACCTGATGTGAGGGACGGGCTTAAACCGGTCCACAGGAGAGTACTATTCGGAATGTCGGAACTGGGTGTTCTTTCAAACAGAGCCTATAAAAAATCAGCTAGGATAGTAGGGGAGGTCCTCGGTAAATTTCATCCCCACGGTGATGCATCAGTTTATGATGCAATGGTAAGAATGGCCCAGGAATGGTCTCTGAGGTATCCTTTGGTAGACGGGCAGGGCAATTTTGGTTCGATCGATGGTGACAGCCCGGCTGCAATGAGATACACTGAAGCAAGGCTGAGAAAGATTGCCGAAGAGACACTGGCAGACATTGACAAGGAAACTGTTGAATTTCAGCCAAACTTCGATGATTCTCTCATTGAACCGGCTGTTTTGCCTACAAGAATACCGATACTGCTGGTCAACGGCGCATCGGGTATCGCCGTTGGAATGGCCACCAATATGCCACCACATAATCTCGCCGAAATAATTGATGCTACTGTTGCATATATCGATAACAAAGAAATCACACCAGAAGAACTTCTGAAATATATCAAAGGCCCCGATTTCCCTACCGGAGGAATTATTTATGGTGAACAGGGAATAAAAGATGCATGCGAAACCGGAAGGGGCAGAATAATCATACGGGCAAAGACTGAAATTGAGCATACTCATTCTGGACGCGAATGCATTGTAGTTACAGAAATTCCGTATATGGTGAATAAGGCCGAAATGATAAGAAAAATTGCGGACCTGATAAACGAGAAAAAACTGGAAGGAATTTCATATATCAACGATGAGTCGGACAGGAACGGGATGCGGGTCGTGATAATTCTGAAAAAAGATGCCAGTGCAAATATAGTACTGAATAATCTTTATAAGTGCTCATCGCTGCAAACGTCTTTTAACGTCAATAATATTGCCCTTGTCAGGGGCAGGCCGAGACTTCTGAGCGCTAAAGATCTTATTGACCATTTTGTGCGCCACAGGCACGATGTTGTCCTGAGAAGGACAACATTCGACCTCGACCAGGCTGAAAAAAGGGCTCATATACTTGAGGGACTGATAATTGCAAGTGACAACATTGACGAGGTCATAGCCATTATCAAATCTTCTTCCTCGCCTGACAATGCACGTGAAAGACTTATTGAACGATTTGAGTTTACAGACATTCAGGCAAGAGCAATTGTGGATATGAGGCTCCGCCAGCTTACAGGGCTTGAGCAGGAAAAGCTGAGAACAGAATACAATGAAGTTATGGAGCTTATAGCTTACCTTAAGGATGTTCTGGCAAGTGTGGACCTGCAGATGAAGATTATAAAAGATGAACTGCTTGAAATTAAGGAAAAATACGGAGATAAAAGACGCACAGAGATAATACCCAATGCCGAGGAGTTCATTCCCGAAGATTTCTACGCTGACGATGAGATGGTAATCACCATATCGCATATGGGATATATTAAAAGAACGCCTCTTACAGAGTTCAGACGGCAGAACAGAGGAGGAACCGGCTCAAAGGGAGGCGCAACCAGGGAAGAAGATTTCATAGAGCATCTTTACATTGCAACCATGCATAACACAATGCTCTTTTTCACAAGTAAAGGAAAATGCTACTGGCTCAAAGTGTATAATATACCTGAAGGATCGAGAACCTCAAAAGGACGGGCCATGCAAAACTTAATCAACATAGACCCCGACGATAAGGTCAGAGCCTATATCAATGTCAAAAACCTTAATGATGAGGAATATATAAATAACAATTTCATTGTTCTGTGTACAACAAAAGGTGTAATTAAGAAAACTTCCCTCGAAGCTTATTCAAGACCCAGGACCAGCGGGTTAAACGCGATAACTGTCAGGGAAGGAGATGAGCTTCTCGAAGCCAGGATGACAAACGGAAGGCATCACATAATGCTTGCGGTGAAATCGGGCAGGGCGATACGCTTCCCCGAGCAGTCTGTCAGGCCCATGGGCAGAACTGCATCAGGAGTCAGAGGTATAAAACTGGCAAATGAATCAACCGATTATGTTGTGGGTATGATCACCGTTGAGAATAAGGAAAAGGATGTTCTGGTGGTTGCAGAAAAGGGCTACGGCAAACGATCGGAAATTGAAGATTACCGAATTACCAACAGGGGAGGGAAGGGTGTTAAAACAATCAACATAACTGAAAAGACCGGATTTCTGATCGCCTTGAAAGATGTTACCGATAGTCACGATCTGATGATCATTACACAATTCGGGAACATACTCAGGATACCTGTCTCCAAATTGAGGGTGATGGGAAGAGCCACCCAGGGCGTAAGGCTTATTCACCTTAAGGAAAATGACACCATAGGGTCCGTAGCCTGTGTTCATGTAGACGGATCTGATGCCATTGATGAAACAAACCCCGTGAACCTGGATGAAGAAAACATACAGGCTGATAATGAAACAATAAATGAAAATGGCAAAGAATTTGATGATTAAATAGTAATGTATTAAATTTGGAAAATTATTTTGACAATTAATTAAAGTTTTATAATCATGAAAAAGTTTTTTCTGCTGATAGCAGTAATAAGTATTTCTGCTGGAGTTCTGGCACAGAAAGGAAAGGTCGCCAGCGCTTTGACAATGATCGATCAGGGAGCCCTTGACAAAGCCAAGGAAGCAATTGATCAGGCTATGTTGCATCCAAAAACCATGAACTGGCCCAATACCTATTTTGCCAAGGGTAAATTGTGTCAGGCTGTCTTCCAGACAGATAATTCAGCTTTTAAATCCTATTGCGAAGATCCCCTCGGAGAAGCATATGCAGCATACGAGAAAGCAATAGAACTCGACCCCAAAGGCAGCACAAAAAAGAAAATCATTACAAATATGATATATAATTCCCTTGCTCTTGATCTGTACGAGCAGGGAAGCACACAGTTCGAAGAAAGTAAATTTGCCGAGGCCCTGAAGTCATTTGAAACACAGATCAAGATCACGGAGAGTGACAAATTTGCAGGCGCTATCGACACAGGTATGTATTACAATGCCGGCCTCGCAGCAGTAAATTCAGGCAACTATGACGAGGCTATACAGTATTTTGAAACATGTGCCGAAATGCAGTACATGGGTATTAATCCGTATTATCAGATCTATGAAAGCTATCTCGGAAAAGGTGATACACTTAAAGCTGAGTCAATACTTAAGGAGCTGCCTTCAAAGTTTCCCGGTGACAAAAGCATAACACTGCAGCTTATTGACCTCTATATCAAGAGTGGAAAAAATAAAGAGGCTCTTGAAAATCTGAAGGTCGCAAAAGCTGATGATCCTGAAAACTTCAGCCTTTATTTTGCCGAGGGCATCATCTATCTGAACCAGAACGAATATGATGATGCTATTTCAAGCCTGACAAAAGCAGTTGAACTTAATGCAGATGTTTTTGATATTCAGTACGGACTGGGAGCAGCTTATATAAATAAAGCCTCAGATATGTTTGCCAAGGCCAATGATATTATGGATGTAAATAAATATCAGGTAGCAGTTGATGAAGCTATGGCGGTCTTTGCAAAAGCTCTCCCTTATATGGAAGCCGCAAGCAAAATCAAACCCGACGACATTTATGCCCTGCGAAGCCTCAAAGAGCTTTATTACAGACTTAAAATGCCTGACAAATACGATGTTGTGAATGCCAGACTCAATGAACTTGAACAGTAACAATCCCAGGACTGCATGACATAAGATGTTGTTGTTAACATAGTTATACATAAGCACAGCATTAAAATTCTTTATGATACAGAGACTGTGTCAAAAGTCGCCAAAAGGTACTTTTTTGATACAGTCTCTTTTTTTGCAATAAAGGAATATAGCTTCCGTTTAAAAATCAGCCAAACGCGTTATTGAAATGAAAAAAATTCTTTCTTACTCTATTATACTTATAATAAGCCTTATGCCAGGGTGTTCTGAAAAAGAGGAGCCAGTTCCCGATGAGGAGGGAAAGATCATTGTACTCATGTACCACAGGCTGGTGGAAGGCGAAGCTGAAAATCTATATGAAAGAAGCGTTGAAGATTTTGAAGCCGATCTTAAATACCTTATTAACAATAATGTAAATGTAATTGGTTTCGATGATCTGGAGATTGTATCAAAAACCGGAAAAATGCCCTTGGGAAACTCAGCAATAATAAGTTTCGACGACGGGGATAATTCCTGGTACATGCTTGCTGCACCTTTGCTTCTCAAGTACAATATGAAAGCCACATTCTTTCTCTGGACCTACATGATAGGGAGCAACAGTTTTCTGACATGGGAGGAGGTCGAGTATTTATCCAATTACACTCTCCCCGGAGGTAAAAGACCTTTTGTTTTCGGATCACATACATTTTCGCATCCATTTCTATATCAGAGACGAACAGGATTCAGCACTTTTGAAGAATACAATTCATTCCTTGATTACGAACTGAGGGAATCAAAACTGGCAATAGAAGCACATACACCCGGGGAGGTTAATATCCTGGCTCTTCCATATGGTGATGGAGCAGGAGATCCTGATATAATTGCTGCTGCCGAACGGAATGGCTATAAATTCATTCGCACATCAATTTGGGGAGCAATCGACAATCCGGATATTAATAATTTCGTCATTCCAAGTTTGCCAATCCTTGACAGCACATCACCTGATGAAATAGGCAGGTATCTGGCGAAATAAAAACTGGTGAGCATTCTCCATAAAAAACAAGTCAGCACTTTTGATCAGTCTTTCTCAAAAAGGGGAGAGAACTTTGGATGTTTTTATACTATTATTAAATTTCTATTTGACATAATATTAATTATAGGCAAAATCCCGGGAAAAAAAGTTCCTTTGTCCGTACGTATTCATGGTCAAATCAACAACAACCGGAGTTCTGATAAACCTGATCCTTTTCTGGCATCTCCCGCAAAAAAACCGTTCCTTATCTTTAAGAACTTTCTTTAATAAAAATTCATAACACAACCAGAATAGTTACCCATTTAACAATTCTTTATTTAATCACAAGATTATGGATCAAAGAATATGTACGTCATAAATAATACACAGAGTTGTTATCACTTTTAACAATTCAGGATTATATTCAAGCACCAAAGCTTAATATGGAATTAGCAACATATCATTTGACAGGCTTCCTGAAATCAGCCCGGAAAGCGCCTTAATGTCCATAAACCTTCACCTTAACAAATACTGAATATTGAATATATTATATCATTAATAAAGAGCATTTTAACGAAGTAAAATCTTGACCATATAATATTCAAAAGATCAAAAGATCTGCTGCTGCCATATCTTATTGATTTACAACATGAAGAATTCTTTTGTGTTTATCTGAACAGAGCCAATAAGGTCATCAAAACCCGGCAGGTTTCAAAAGGAGGTATCTCCGGAACTGTAACAGATGTCAGGATAATTCTCAAAAACGCAATCCTGGTCGCCGCCTCCGGACTGATTGTCGCCCATAATCACCCTTCCGGCAACCTTGCTCCTTCTGAATCTGATTCCAGAATAACGCAGAAGATCAAAGAAGCCGGTGCACTTGTGGATATTCAGCTTCCGGACCATTTAATCATCTCAGGAGACGATTAC
>Ga0334882_1005365_pt1 | contig 10200 bp, 7 predicted proteins | sample GraSluR1_MG_5_FD_207226 | JGI IMG/M metagenome (GOLD analysis project Ga0334882, IMG submission 207226) | Sludge microbial communities from methane-producing bioreactor in Wageningen University, Netherlands - Granular Sludge_15_04-R1 | ecosystem: Engineered > Bioreactor > Anaerobic > Unclassified... | reverse complement strand
CCCTCTCCTACAGCACCTCCAAGGCGCTGGGAAGCACCTGGCACTATCGTGTTCGGGCCTACAACACGTGGGAGTTCAGCGACTGGAGCGCCACCCGAACGGTCACCGTCAGGCCTGCTCAGCCCACGCTCGACCCCATTGCACGCGCGGGCGCGCCCGATGCCTACCGCATCAGCTGGTCAAGTCCCGCTGGGGCCACCGGCTACCGGCTGCAGGAGTCGCCCGACGCTGCGTTTTCGTCCGCTGAGACACGCTATCTCGGCGCGAACACGGTGTACACGGTCACCGGGCAGCCGGCAGGTCTCTGGACCTACCGAGTCGAGGCCTTCAACGCCGGAGGCACTAGCACACCGAGCATTACAAGAAGTATCACGGTGACAGCGCCCTCGATACCAGCTCCGACGCTGCTCGCGATCGACAACGACGACGGGGATGCAGAGTACGTCGTCCAATGGACCTCTGTCGCTACCGCCACCGGTTATCTGCTGGAGGAGAGCGCATCGCCCTACTTCGAGGCGCCGTTGCTCATCGGGGGCACTCCCCTGACACCGACCTCGCACACGGTCTTCGACCAGCAGCCGGGCACCTGGCACTATCGCGTGCGCGCGGTAACCTCCGCAGGCGCCGGCCCCTGGAGCGGCACAGAAGCGGTGCTGGTCCCCGGCTACGCCTTTCTGCCGCTGATCATGCGGGCGAGTCCCTGAGGGGGTCGAGATGACCCAACAGAACAACGAGTCGCGCATCCTGGACTGGCAACGTGAGGAAGTACAGCCCTTTGCGGGCTGGGACTTCTACTACCTCGAGGGCAGGATGATCGAGGAGCAGCCGCCATGGTCCTATCCGGATCTCGCCGCCGAACGGATGCGGCGTGCCTCGGCGATGCTGGATATGGGGACCGGCGGCGGCGAGCGTCTCCTTGCCCTGCGCGACAGGTGGCCTCCCAAGGTGACCGTCACCGAGGATTATCCGCCCAACGTCGTGCTGGCACGGGCGCGCCTGGAGCCCTTGGGGGTGCGGGTCGAGGTGGTCACCCTCACCCACGATGCACCGATGCCCTTCGCCGACGGCGCGTTCGACCTGGTGCTCAACCGCCATTCGGGCCTCAACTGCAACGAGATCGCGCGGACCCTGGCCCCGGGCGGCGTCTTTCTGACGCAGCAGGTCCATGGCCTCTGGGCCCAGGATCTGCTCGCGGTCTTCGGTGCTCGTCCCCCGTGGCCTGACTCAACACCGGAGATCTACGTCCCCCGCCTCGAGCGCGCCGGCTTGACCATCGGGCGGCAAGAGACGTGGCACGGTCAGCTGACCTTCACCGATGTGGGCGCCATCGTCTTCTATCTCAAAGCCGTACCGTGGCTGGTCCCCGGATTCACCGTGGCCCGGTATGCCGAACAGCTGCTTGGACTGCAAGACCGTTTGGACAGCGGCGAAGCCCTGGCCTTCGATGCGCGGCTGTACCTGATCGAGGCACACCGACGCGGATAACGTGCGCCGACCCGAGCCTCGAAGCGTACAGCTGAAAGCTTGCAGCCCCCTCGTCCGCGAGGGCCCCGTCCCGGGGCGTCGGACGCGGCGAGATCTGCGCTGAACAGCGTCGTGGGATGCCGGCAGGACGGAGAGGTCCGCCTTCGGCCATTCGACAAGTCCCTGCCGCCGCGTATAATCCGGGTGGATCCTAGCTGCATCCTTCACGAGACCCGGAGGTGATGATGGCAGAAGCTCAGTACATCGCAGCGCTGGACCAGGGAACCACGGGGACACGCTGCATCCTCTTCGACCACAGCGGAACGCCCGTCATCTGGTCCTACGAGGAACACCGGCAGCTCTACCCGCAGCCCGGTTGGGTCGAACACGATCCGATCGAAATCTGGGCCAAGACGCGCAGCGTCATCCAACAGACGCTGACCCAGGGCAATATCCCCAGCGGCAGGATCGCCGCGGTGGGCATCACCAATCAGCGTGAGACGACACTGGTGTGGGACCGACGGACGGGACAGCCACTCTACAACGCTATCGTCTGGCAGGACACACGCACCAAGGAGATCTGTGACGCCCTGGCGGCGGAGGGGGGCCAGGACCGTTTCCGCGACAAGGTCGGACTTCCGTTAGCGACCTACTTTGCCGGACCCAAACTCGCTTGGATGTTGCAGCACGTCCCGGCGGTACGTGAGGCGGCGGACAAGGGCAACGCGCTCTTCGGCACCGTCGACAGCTGGATCATCTGGTGGCTGACCGGCGGACCGCAGGGCGGCGCGCACGTCACGGACGTCACCAACGCCAGCCGTACGCTGCTGATGGATCTACGCACCCTCGATTGGGACGACGAGATCTGCAGCATCCTGGGCATCCCCCGTTCGATGCTGCCCGAGATCCGCCCTTCGAGCGCTGCACGTCCCTACGGCTTCACACGCAACGACGGCCCTTTTGGCGAGAGTATCCCAGTGACGGGCAGCCTCGGCGATCAGCAGGCGGCCTTGGTCGGACAGACCTGCTTCACGCCCGGGGAGGCCAAGAACACCTACGGCACCGGTTGTTTTATGCTGCTGAACACGGGCACCGAGATCATCCCCTCCGAACACGGATTGCTGACGACCCTGGGTTACCAGTTCGGAGACGAACCGGCGGTCTATGCCCTTGAGGGGTCGATCGCCATCACCGGCGCCCTGGTCCAGTGGCTGCGCGACAACCTCGGCTTCTTCACCCGCGCGCCGCAGATTGAGGACCTCGCGCGCCAGGTAGACGATGCGGGGGGGATGTATGTGGTCCCGGCCTTCTCCGGGCTCTTCGCCCCCTATTGGCGCAGCGATGCTCGGGGTGTCATGGTCGGACTGACCCGGTACATCACCAAGGAGCACATCTGTCGAGCAGCCCTTGAGGCGACAGCCTACCAGACCCGCGACGTGCTCGAGGCGATGGAGCAGGACGCGAAGGTCGAGCTGAGGACGCTGAAGGTTGACGGGGGCATGGTCGCCAACGAGCTCCTGATGCAGTTCCAGGCCGATATCCTGGGCGCGCCGGTGGTGCGTCCCGTGGTCACCGAGACGACGGCGCTGGGCGCGGCCTACGCAGCCGGCCTTGCCGTCGGCTTCTGGTCGGACATCGATGCCCTCCGCAGCAATTGGGGCGTCGACCGCACCTTCGAGCCGGCGATGGACGCAGCGAGGCGAGAGACCCTCTACAAGGGCTGGCAGAAGGCCGTGGCGCGCACGCTCGAGTGGATCGAGGATTGAGGACGATGACCACCAGAACGACGATCAACAACGACGGAGCACCTCGCGACTACGACATCATCATCGTCGGCGCGGGCATCGTGGGCGCCATGGTCGCCCGCTTCCTCTCGCGTTACGACCTGGACATCCTATGGATCGAGAAAGAAGCCGATATCTGCACCGGCGCGACATCAGCCAACTCCGCGATCATCCACGGAGGCTACGACGCACTGCCCGGTTCGCTGAAGGCCGAGCTTAACGTCCGCGGCAACGCGATGTGGGATCAGCTCGCCGAAGAGCTCCAGTTCAGCTTCGAGCGCTGCGGCACCTACGTCGTGGCGATCGGGGATGAGGAACGGGAGGCGCTGGACGAGCAGGCCGAACGCGGGCGGGCCAACGGCGTTCCCGTGGAGATCATCCCCGGAGAGGAAATGCGCCGCCGCGAACCCCACATCAATGAGGCCGTCAGCGCCGCGCTCTACTGTCCGGTCGGCGGCATCTGCGATCCCTGGGGCGCCACCCTCGCTGCCGCGGAGAACGCGGTCAGCAATGGCGTGACGCTGATGCGCAGCACGGCCTTTGAGGACTTCCTATGGGCCTCCGATGGCCCCTCCGGCAAGCGGCGCATCACGGGGATCAAGAGCAGCCACGGCGATCTCACAGCACGCTGGGTCATCAACGCCGCGGGACTCTACGCCGACGACGTGATGCACAAAGCCGGCACCCGTCTTGAATTCCACATCACGCCGCGGCGTGGCGAGTACTATGTGCTCGACCGCAATCAATTCGAGATGAACTCTGTGCTCTTCCCGGTTCCGAGCAAGATCAGTAAGGGCATTCTGGTCACGACGACCGTCCATGGCAACACCATCGTCGGACCGAACGCCGAGGAGCTGGAGGACAAGGAGGACACCGCGGTCACCGCCTCCGGGATGCAGGAGATTTGGGACGGCGCCTGTAAGTTGGTGCCGGACCTCAGCCGGCGTCACATCATCGCGCTCTTCGCGGGCCTCCGACCCGGCGGCAACGCGCCCTCCTCCAACCCCGTCCTTGACTACCACAAAGACTTCATCGTGGAGATTCCTACGGAGGTCGCCGGCCTCGTCAACCTCGGCGGTATTGAGTCGCCCGGCCTTACGGCAGCGCCGGCGATCGCCGAGCGGGTGGTCCGGCTGCTTGAGGGGGCCGGTGAGCCCCTGCAAGTGAAAGCCGATTGGCTGCCTAAGCGACCGGCACGTCCTGTCTTTCGCCATCTGAGCCGCGAAGAACAAGCTGCGCTGGTGGCGCGCGATCCGCGCTACGGACGCGTGATCTGTCGCTGCGAGATGGTGACCGAGGGCGAGATCGTCGCGGAGATCCACGCGCCGATCCCCGCCGACTCCTACGATGCGATCAAGCGGCGCACGTGGTTGGGCACCGGGCGCTGTCAGGGCGCCTTTGACATGCCCCGCGTCGTGGAGATCCTCGCCCGTGAGTTGGCCATCGATCCGCTGACGGTGAGCAAGAAGGGCAGCGCATCGGAGCTCCTCGTGCGCCGGACCAAAGACCTGGAGGTGGGATAAGATGTCCATCCGAACCGGCACGGCCCACCGTTACGACGTCGTGGTCATCGGCAGTGGCCCGGGAGGCCTTGCCGCCGCCATCGCCGCCAAGAAAACAGGTGCCGACGATGTCCTCATCGTGGAGCGCGATCAGGAGCTGGGCGGCATCCTGTTGCAGTGCATCCACAACGGCTTTGGGGTGGAGGTCTTCGGCGAGGACCTCCCCGGCCCCGGCTACGCCCAGCGCTTCATCGACGATGTGCGGGCGTTGGACATCGACACCCTGCGTGACACCATGGTCCTGGAGATCGACCGTACACCGGTCCAAGGAGAGGCCCGCAAGCTCTACGTCACCGGGGGACGTGGTGGGTTCTCTGAGATCGAGGCCAAGGCCGTAGTGCTGGCGATGGGGTGCCGCGAGCGCACCCGCGCCCAGATCCGCATCCCCGGTATGCGCCCCGCAGGCGTCTACACCGCCGGGACGGCACAGCGCTGGGTCAACGTCGAGGGCTACATGCCCGGCAAGCGTATCGTCATCCTGGGCTCGGGCGACATCGGCATGATCATGGCACGACGTCTGACCTTCGAGGGCGCCAAAGTCGAACGGGTGCTTGAGGTGATGCCCTACCTCACCGGCCTCAGCCGCAACTACGTCCAGTGTCTCTTGGACTTCGACATCCCCCTCCAGCTCCGCCACACCGTGAAGCGCATCCTGGGCAGGGATCGCGTGGAGGCCGTCGAAGCCGTGGCCGTGGATGAGCGCTGGCAGCCCATACGCGGCACCGAGGAGATCATCCCGTGCGACACACTGCTCCTCTCCGTCGGCCTGATCCCGGAGAACGAACTCTCGCAGAACGTCGGTGTGCGGCTCGACCCCGTGACGGGCGGCCCCTACGTCGACGAGAGCTACCAGACCAACCTCCCTGGGATCTTCGCCGCCGGCAATGTAGTGCATGTCTACGACCTCGTCGACTGGGTCACCGAAGCCGGACAGGTAGCGGGAGAGCGTGCCGCCTGCTACGCGATGGGCACGACCTGCGCCATCGTTGCGCCGCCGATTCCCACGCGCGCGGGCGAGCACGTCCGCTACGTGGTACCCCACACGCTCAACCCTGAGCAGCTGACCCAGGCCGATGTACGGCTGCAGATGCGCGTGACCGAACCGCTGGAACAGGCGGTGCGCATCGAGGTTCACGATGGAGAGCGCCTGATCGCGCGGCAGGGCGCACGCTACGCCCGCCCCGGCGAGATGGTCAACATCACGCTGCGCCGCCGCGACTACGACACGGTGAGGACCGCCCGGGAACTCCGGGTCAGTGTCGTACCGCGTTAGCCTAGGAAAGGACACAGATACCGGATGGCCCAGGTCACAGAGACACTCATCTGCATCACGTGCCCGATGGGATGTTCCCTTGAGGTCACGCACGAGGGCGACACCGTACTCAACGTGGAGGGCAACACCTGCAATCGGGGGCTCGCCTACGTCGAGCGCGAGCTGACGGACCCGCGCCGCATGGTCGCTACAACGGTCCGCGTCAAGGACGGGCTCCACCCTCTCGTCCCGGTCTACACGCAAGCGCCCTTTCCCAAACCCTTGATCTTCGATCTGCTGGCGGAGATCCGCCAAATTGAGATTGAGGCCCCCGTGCATACGGACCAGGTCGTCCTTCACGATGCCCTGGGCACCGGCATTGACGTGATCGCCAGCCGCGAGATGCCGCGACAGCCGGCCTAACCCGCCCCGGGGAGCCCCAGCGAACGAGAGGAGATAGCACAATGTCCACGAAACTGACAGGCCCGGAGTATGAGGACACTCGCACGAAGGAGATCCAGCCGTCGAAGGTCCCTGATCAACCCTACAACATCGTCATCATCAACGCCGACACCTACCGCTACGACAATCTCTTCGACTGGGCCGCCGCGCAGGAGGGCCACCCTGCGGTAGCCACACCGCACCTTGACGCCTTCGCCCGGCGTGCCGTCCGTATGTCCCGCTTCTACACGGGGAGCTTCCCCACCATCCCCGAGCGCACCGATCTGATCTCAGGTCGCTATGCCTGGCCCTGGTATCCCTGGCGGCCCTTGGATGAGGCCAATCTCATGCCGCAGCTGCTCAACCGCGAAGGGTACGTCACCCAGCTCATCTGCGACTGCCCCCATCTCTTCAACATGGGCTTCCACCGCGTCTTCCACGCCGCCTACCAGGTCCGCGGACAAGAGGGCGACATGCCGTTCCTGCACCTCAACGACCCCATCGTGCCCGTGATGTCACGTGACAAGACGCGCACCGGGCACCACTTCCAGGATCACATCCTGGTCGACCTCCACCGCTGGACCAACCGCTACTACCGCTGCGAGGAGGAGACCTTCCCCTACCGCACGGCGCAGCACGTCTCCCGCTGGCTCGAGGAGAACGACACCTTCCGCCCCTTCCTGCTCTGGGTCGACTTCTTCGATCCCCACGAACCGTGGGACCCGCCCGAGTATATGGTCAAGGCATACGACCCCGATTATGACGGTGACCCCATGCTTCACCCCAACTACGGCTATGCGAGTGACTACACGCCGGCAGAGCTGCGCAACTTGCGAGCACACTACTGCGCGGAGGCCACGCTCGTGGATCGCTGGGTCGGGCGCATCTTCGAGAAACTCGATGATCTGGCCCTTTGGGACAACACCATCGTCATCTTTACCACCGACCACGGGATGAGCCTGGGCGAGCACAACCGCACGGGCAAGAGCAACATCAACGAGCAGGATCATCGCCGCTGGCCCCTCTACCCCGAGGTCGCCCATATCCCCTTCCTCATCGCAGCCCCGGGCGTGCAAGGCGGGCGGACTGTCGACCTGCTGGCGCAACCGGTGGACATCCTCCCCACGTTGCTGGACCTGAGCAACCTCCAGGTCACGCCGCCGGTGCCCTTCCACGGTCAGTCGTTCGCCCCCAGCCTAAGGGGCGAGATGCAGGCCCCAATCCGCGACTGGGCGACCTGCGGTTGCTTCCTGCGTAACCAACAGGGGTCAGTATCCGACACCGCCACGACGCCCGTCGTCTACGCCGACCGCTGGGCCTATGCGCCGATCGGACAGGATGGAGGGGCGGAGCTCTACGATCTTGAGGCCGATCCTTATGCCGAGGTCAACGTCATCGCCGACCACGGTGACGTCGCCGAGGAGCTGCACGCTCGGTTGTTGCAGTGGTTGGAGGAGATCGAAGCCCCCGGCGATGCGATCGAGGTCTATCTGCAGTAGGCACAACGCGCCTATGTGCGGATTTGTCCGTTTTGGGTCTGTGGATTCACTCTAGAGAGGAGTCGCCATGTTACCTCTGTCCTTCACCACCCTGGGGTGCCCGGGTTGGACGCTGCGCGAGATCGTGGAGAACGCCGCCGCGATGGGCTACGACGCCGTTGACCTCCGCGGCCTGCTGGAGACGCTGGACGTCACGAAAACACCGGAGTTCACTTCCGAGCTCGCCACGACCAAGCGGCTGTTCGCCGACCACGGTATCGCGTGCTCGGGCATCGCCACCTCGGCACGCTTCGCCGTCGTCGATGCCGATGAGTTGGCGCAGAACTTCGACGAGGCGCGCCGCAACCTCGCGCTGGCCGCCGAACTGGAGGCGCCCGTCCTGCGGGTCTACGGCGGGCGCGTACCCGAGGGCCACACCGTGGACAGCATTCTGCCCACCCTCGTCGAGAACCTGCGGGCCATCGGCGATGAGGCCGAAAGCTACGGGGTCACGTTGGCGCTCGAAACCCACGACGATTGGACCGACTCCGCCGTCTTCGCCCGCCTGATGCATGAAGCCGACCATCCGCGAGTCCGGGTACTGTGGGATCTCCACCATCCCTATCGCACCAACGGCGAGGACGCCGCTTTGACCTACCGCAACCTCAGCCCCTACACCGTCAGCACCCACGTCAAGGACTCCATGCCCACCGCGGACGGGGGACATGAATACGTCCTGCTCGGAGACGGCGATGTGCCGCTGAAGGCGATGCTCGACCTCCTGGTCACCGGCGGCTATCGCGGCTACGCCATCCTGGAGTGGGAGAAGCGCTGGATCCCCGACCTGGCCGAACCTGAGGTCGCCTTCCCGCAGTACGTGTTGAAAATGCGGGAATGGCTGGGACAGGCGTAAGGAGAAACGACGATGCCGAGTAAGCTGGGAATCCATGGCATTATGCCCGGAGAGACACCCGCCGTCATCCAACACCTGCTCAAGAGTGGCGCAAGAATGACCACGGTCAAAGCGATTGTCTCGGTCGGCTGGCTCAAAGACATCAAGGAGCTTGACGAGCACGTGCAGACGGTGGGACGTTTTATGCGCGGCACCGATCCCCGTGTCAACGTAGAAGGGCCCGAGCTCTACGGCGATCTCAAGGAAAGTGCGCAGAAGGTGATGCACAGCCTGCTGCCGAAGTGGGAGCCGCACCGCGACTACGTCGACTACTGGGAGATCATCAACGAGCAGGATCCCATAGGAACGGATGGTCACCGGCGCCTCGCGGAGTTCATGATGCACTGTATGGACATCGCGGATCGCGAGGGCTATCATCTAGCCCTCTTTTCCTACAGCATGGGCGTGCCCGAGTGGGAGGAGATGAAAGCCATCGTCGAGACCGGCGTCTTCCGTCAGGCGAAGGCCGGTGGACACGCGCTCTCGCTGCATGAGTATGCCAACCCGATGGACCGTTGGTATGGGGAGCCCCTACCGGGGCGCCCGACCTATCCGAATCGCGGCCCACTGGCGTGCCGCTATCGATGGTGGTATGAGGATTTCCTCATCCCACGCGACGAAGTGGTTCCCCTCTTCCTCACCGAGGTCAACATCGCCAAGGACCTGCCGCTGCTCACCGAGAAGGAATGGCTCGAGCAGATGGTCTGGTACGACGAGCGATTGCGTGAGGACCACTACGTCGTCGGGGCGCACCTCTTCACCCTGGGTAGCGCGGGATCATGGGACAACTACGACTTCGCGCGGTTCCTTCCGGGGATGATCAGGCATATGGTCGCCATCAAGAACATCCGCGACGCCGTGGCGCCCGAGAAGCGCGAGCCTGCGCCTAAGCCGACCCTCCCGCCTGTTCCGACCCCGCCCCCTATCATCACACCACCGGAAGAGCGACCCGACTGCAAGCCGCGCACGGCTTACAGCCGCCACTATCTCCTCTTACCCCAGGATGCGACGTGGACGTGGATTGCCGCCTGCCGTCGCTATTGGGAGACCTTCAAAGTGACCGTCGGCTTCAGCCTCGATGATGCCGCCTACGGACCGGGCCTAACCGACCGCACGGTCACCGTCGTCAATCCACATCTATGGCAAGAGGACATCGAGGCCTTCTTTGACAAGTACTACCCGGGCACCCGATACGACCCCATCGAGGCGAGAAACCCCCTCGAACTGCAGGCTGTGCTCAACCGCAGGGTCGATCGAGGAAGGCGCT
>Ga0334882_1005343_pt1 | contig 10229 bp, 17 predicted proteins | sample GraSluR1_MG_5_FD_207226 | JGI IMG/M metagenome (GOLD analysis project Ga0334882, IMG submission 207226) | Sludge microbial communities from methane-producing bioreactor in Wageningen University, Netherlands - Granular Sludge_15_04-R1 | ecosystem: Engineered > Bioreactor > Anaerobic >... | reverse complement strand
GAGTGCAAAATGAACGAAAAACTTAAAATACCTAGTATAATATTAAAACCTTTTGAAGCTAAAAGCAAGAGGCTAAATTTTCTAACAAAACCTTCAACATTGAACAAATTACAAGAGTTATCAGAAAAATATAAAATGTCAGTTAATGAGTTTATCAATGAAGTTTTAGAGCAGGCAATAAAACAAGATTTATAGTATTACTTGAAGTACTACCAAAACAGAGCAAAAACAAACATAATTTTAGCTTAATTCTATCATATTTTATAAGTTATTGAAAAGTAAGCACTTACACAAAAGCAGTTTAAGAAGCGAACAAGCCTTATTTTGATAAAAACACACAAACTTTAAAAAACACTTACCAATTGAGCTTTTAGACATATAAGCTATTGTTAGGCATATTATAAGCCTTGTACTGTGTTTGTCTAATAATGAAGCAATGACGAACTATGTTTTTTTGATGATACTATAAATATTGTAAAGTAAAAAGAATAAACAAGCATACTTGACATTACATTGAGTGTAAAAAAAAATAAAAAAACCTCTTGACAAAATTCACAATTCTGTTATCTTATAAATATAGATATTAGAAAGGTGGAAATTGAGATGAAAAATTTAATACAAAAAACAGATATTACAACCGCAGGACAAGCAGAAATTGACGAATATTTAAATTATCTTGATGTGAACCGCAAGACAAAAAACAATTACTTCAACGCACTAAAAAGCTTTACTTTATTTTTATCTGATAATGATATCCACCAGGTAACAAGACAGTCAATTTTAGACTATAAAGAGTATTTACACCAGAACAAGAAAAATTCAACAGCTAATACTTATCTTGTAGCAATAAAGTCATTCTTTAATTATCTTGAAAAAAAGCACAACACAGAGAACCCGACCGCAGACATTAAGAATTTCAAGACAGACAAGACATTTAAAAAGGATATAATAACACCAGACCAAATAAAAAGCATAATTCATTCTTTACCTGCCAACAACGAAGAAGACCGCAGGAACAAGGCTATATTTATTCTTTTAGTGTTCACTGGACTTAGAACAATAGAACTTGAACGGGCAAATGTTGAAGATTTAAGACTAATTGGAAACGCAAGTTATGTTCTTGACATTCAGAGCAAGGGAAGCACACAAAAAAACGACCTTGTCAAAGTTAGCAATTACCCTTTATCTGTTTTGCAAAATTACCTTGAAGAAAGAGGAGCAACACCAGGCGAACCGCTTTTTGTTTCTGTTTCAGATAGATGTAAAAATAAGAGACTATCAAGTCAGATGATAAGCCGAATTATAAAGGCTATTTTCAAAAACAATAACCTGGACAGCGAACGATTGACCGCACACAGTTTAAGACATACAGCAATAACCCTTGCTATTGAATCAGGTGCAAAAATCCACGAAGTAAAGGCAATGGCAAGACATTCTAATATTGAAACGACTATGATATATGTTCACCAATTAGACCGCTTGAAAAATAGTGCAGAAGACCAATTAGCAAGCTTTTTAGCAATTTAGGAGTTAATGTGTATCAAAGCAAAAGACAACAATACAGAGACCTTGACCCGATTGTAATTGACAGTGAAACGCTTCAAAGCTTGCCTTTTTTCTCTATCTGCCAGACAGGAAAGAGTTACATATTAGATTATGATAATTATAATAATAAATTGAGGTTATCCGATGAAGCAGGAAATTTTGTTGCCGATGTCAACGCTTCTTTTTTGAAAGCTAACTATATCAGAACATTGATAAAATTAAACCAAATAAATAAAATAAAGGAGTAAGAAATGGATTGGAACGACATTAACAAGTCAAGTAAATTTGTTGTAGAGCAAAGAGTCAATGAAATAATACCTTTAGTCAGTGTATTGCAACGCAGAGAAATTATCTATTATTGTAATGTCAAGCAAGGTTGGAATTTGACCACCAGGCAAATTGATAACTATATTTACAAGGCAAGAGATGAAGTGAAAAAAGAATTTCTAAAGCATAAAGAGACCTCCGCAGAAAGCATTTTCAATAACAGAATGCACATTTACAAAAAAGCACTCAAAAAAAATGATTTAAACACTTGCAGGCTGATTTTATCAGATATTGCTAAGATGACAGGCACAGACACTCAAAATATAGATGTCACTTCAAAAGGTGAACAGATACAGGGCTTTACAGTTACTATTGAAAAAGAAGAAAATTAAATAAAGGAGTAAAAATTGAGATACGAAAAACAAGCAGAAAAACAAGTCAACGCAGAGCAATTAAAAGAATATGCTAAAGCTAACAAGCTTGTCATTGACAACCAGGAAGACAAAATTTTTCTTTTAGATGAAGAAGGTAATTTAGTCAAAATAGTTGAAAAATTAGACGATGACTATTTTTTGATAAACGGACTAAGAAACAAATTATAATATCAAATTCAAATTGGAAAGGAGTTTAACTATGGAGGAATTATTTAACACTCAGGAAGTAGCAGACAAGCTAAAAGTAACAGTCAAAACGGTTAGAAATTACATTGAAAGAGGACAGTTGAAAGCTAGCAGACTATCAGGCAGGAAATTTATAATAAGAGAAAAAGACTTAATTGAGTTTTTAGATAATTTAGAACCTGCAGAACAAAAGCAGAAAAAAGACTAAAACCAAATGTATTACACTTTTTGTTTTAAAAGTTGTAATACAAATTAAAGGAGTAAAAAATGTATAAAGAATTGATTGAAAGCTTAGAAGGAAAAACCTGGACTACAGAAATGACAACAGATGAATTAATGGAAACATTGGAAGAGAAAGGGCTAATCAGTATTGAAAATTTCAATCTGCATTACTACACTAATGAAGAGATTCTGACAGCTTATAACTATGATGAATTTCAAGACAGACTTGACAACGCTTGTGTTTTAGAAGCCTTAAAAGATACAGCGATTGACATTAACAGACTTTACTTTTTCTATCTGAAAAATAATATAATACAAGACACCACTATTTTCAGAACAGCCGATGACAGAACACTCTTCTTTTTTGAACCGACCACAGCAGAAATTGAAAATATATTCTTTTTCAATAAAGAAGAAAAACAAATAAAATTTGAATTAATAAAATAAAAAGTAATTAACCAGGCAGGGCAACACCTGCCTTTTATTTTTTATCTGCAAGACCTGGAGGAGCAATGACAAATAATATCAAAAACAATATTGAGAAAACACTCATAACTAGAAAGCAAGCAACTGTTTTTCAATTGAACACCTTTGACAATATCAACAAGCAATTTGACTATTTAAATTCAGATATAGCACTTTTAAAACTTGTCTATATAGACAGCACCAGGAAGAAGGCGAAAGGCTACAGCCTCCAGACAAAGACAGATAAGATAATAAGCTTTTTTGACGATGACGAATTACAGAAAAAAACAGAACTTAGAATTTATCGCTTAGGCAGTTTAAACCAAAGAAGAGATTATTTGTTGTTACTTGACCGACTTGATAAAAAGGTTTGTTTTTATAGAAATACCAGTTTAGAGGAGTTTAAAAAAGATACAGTTGACCGATTAAAAGACCAGGCAAAAGGCTTGAAATTGTATTATAACAGTAATATTTTTAAACGATTTAAAAAAAGCACATTCTTGAATAAGATGAAAGATGTTTTTTCTTATGAGCAGATAGAAAAGAAAATTGATATTGAAGACTTATATTTTGACTATATTATAGACCATTTAAAAGCCTGGACAATATGCCGAGTAAGACAAGACATTATTTTTATTGATATGAATGAAGAAGAATTTTTCAAGAATAAGTCAATGGCATTCATAGACAGAAATAGAGTAGCATTTTGAAAGAGGTTATTATGAAAAACACCACCAGAAGCGATTCAAGAGACTGTTTATTTTTATCTGATGTTGTACTTGTCTTATTGAATACAATGCAGAATACAACCAATTACGAAGCTATTGAGAGCATTATTGAAGCAGAATTGCAGGAACTGAGAAGATTAGAGCTGAGAGTATAGAAAGTGTCAAAGCCTACACATTGACTAAACGATTGATAATAAGGCAAATAAACAGTAAATATCTGAATTATTTTTAATGCTAGATGTAGGAATAAAAAAACTTAAATATCATTTATTTACAAGCCAGACTTTAACTTGTTTATACTTTTTTACACTTTTTTTAATATTCTTTAACATTTTTACATAAGAAAATATATTTTAATATAACTTGAGTTAAAAAAAAACAAAAAAAGACTTGACTTTTTTCAGTAATATCTTATAATAAAGTCAAATTAATAATAAAGGAGCTTGAAATGAAAGACAAAGCATTAAAAAACAAAGAATTAGACAAAGAATTGAGAATTTATGAAGTTGAAGAACTTGCCGATATTCTGAAAATTGCCGAAGTTACTGTTAGGAGATATGTCAGAGAAGGCAAAATTAAGGGCTTTAAACAAGGAAACCGAGTTTTTGTAACTGAAGATAATGTTAAAGAATATCTGAAAAGCTTGCAGAACCAGGAGGACTGATGAACAAGAAAAAGAGCAACCCACCAACAAAAATAATATCAAGTGTTGAAATATTGATAGGCGAACTTGCAGAAGAATTAGAAAATCAAATTGATTACTCTTTTTTTCTATCAGAGCAACAAGAAGAAATCAAAGAAAAAAGGAAGCAGAGAAATGAAGCTTTAGAGAATTGGGAATTGGGCATTGTGTCTCAAAAATCAGATGAGTTTTTCGAAACCGTAAAAAGATTTTCTTTGCAACAAGAATATGCTAGAACAAGAATCTCAAAGGAAAACAAGAATTTTAATGAAAAAATTGAAAATGTCAAAAGATTAATGCAAGACTTTAAAGCAGAAAAAGGGAAATTTTTTGACAAGTATGAGCAATTTTCTTATTCTGAAATATGGTTAAATCTTTATCTTTATAGCACACCAGGCAAAGACCCGATGACAAAAGAAACTCTTAATCTTCTAATGCAAGAAAACCCCGAATATGACTTTAAGGAAGAAACAAGAGAACTTTTCTATGAAAAATCACCTCTTACAAAAATTAAAAATAAAATTGTTAAACTGAACCAGGAAATTAATGAGTTTATCAAGAATAATGAAAAAGTTAATCTTTATCAGTCAAGAGCAAGTTATCAATGCCTAAAAGCCTCTAAAAAAGCAAAATATAAAAGAAATAATGATAAATGTTTAATTGAGAATGAATTCAAAAATGGAGATACATTCACACTTGTTTTCAAAAGCACTGGAGAAATATCAAAATTAAAGAATTTTTCTAAAAAAACATTGATGTATATTAATGAAATGATTTACAGTCAGGGAAACCAAACAATAATAATTGATATTGACCAGGCAAGCAAAGACTTCGATATTGACCCTAAGTATATAAGACACTTTAAGAGTAAAATGCTAAAGGCTTTAACCCAAATATCAGATATTAGACTAACTTACGAATTCAAAGATAAGAAAACATTAAAAAAACTGCCTGGAATTATTTTTGACAGGTTTGTTTATAATGCTAAAAGCTTACCAGATAGTAACAAAATTAAGGTGAAAACAGGTGATTCATATTTTGAATATCTAAAAAATAACGGCAAAAAGCTAACAATGGCAAGAGATATTTTAAAAATTGATGACAGACTTTACAAGCATTATTTAGATTTTTTTAATATAATATCTGAAAGCCGAATGATGAACAAAGGCAAATTAAATGAAAATATTATTTCACTGAAACGGTTGATTGATGAATGCTCAGAGCTATCAGGTCACGAATATGTCAAAAGGTCAGTTAAAGAAAATATATTAAAACCGACATTCAATAATTTAGATATTTTACAAGAAATAGACAATTCTTTTTTTTACAAGCTATATCTGAAAGACAAAAACAAGAAAAAATATATTCAAAAAGACGATGTGAATAATGAAAATTTAGAGCAAGTTTTTATTGAATTTGGAGCAAAAAATGAAGCTTAAAAAACAGGTTTTTTGTAATCAGAAAAGTAACATTTGTAATCAGAAAAGTAACATTTGTAATCAGAAAAGTAACAAGCCAATTTTCAAACTATTGAAACTCAATGACTTACAAGGGCAAAAAACCTCTAATATAATATTTAATATAATTATTAAATTAAAAAGGCTTAAAAACTCAAAATTTTTTAAGCTTTTTTTTGCTTGTTTTTTTGCTTGTAGAAAAAGAAAATTTACAACCGAAAAACAGACAACCCAGAGACAAAAAACACACATTAAAAAGTTAAAGCTTTTTTTAAAGTTTTTTCTGAATCACGAAAATAAAGGAGTAACAAATGAAAAATTTTATTCTATCAGGTAAAAGAAAAAAGAGCCTGGACAACCTGCGAAGTTGCCAGACTCCAAACACTTCAAATAACATTGACCAGGTTATCAAAACTAACCCAGATGTCAAGAGTTATTATACTATTAGCAGAATATCTTATATTAAGCCGATATTAACACTTTTAACCTTTAGGCAGTTGATGACACTGCTTAATAAACTAAATGCTTGTAATGAGCCGAATATCGAACAAATTTTAGAATTAGGAGAATACAATGGAATTAGATAAAAGAGAATTAAACGAGTTGAACAATAGACACATTGAACATTTTTTACTATCAGAATTTGAAGGCACGACCAATAAAGGCAACTTCAAATGCATATTGCCAGGACACAAGCACGACCGAAACCCCTCAATGAGTTTTAATGACGAAGCAAGCAAAAAATATGTGAAATGTTTTACTTGTCACTCAGACAAAGAGTATTTAGATTTGTTTGGGCTTGTAAGGTTAAAATATGGTTATGATAATTTTATTGACCAGGTTAAGTTTATTTGTGAAAAATATGGAGAAAAGATAAACGGACTTAATCTAAACGGCAAAAAGAAAGACGAAAATAAAGCCTCTTATTTACAGGCACCTAAACCGCAAGACAAAGCACCAGAGCCAATAAACAAATTAAGTTATGTTCTTGATTATGCAAAATGGCAGAAAGAGACCGCAAAAAATAGATATTGGCAAGATGTCAGAGGCTTAAGTCAATCAACAATTGATTATTTCAACTTAGGCATTAACCTTTTTCAAGAAAACGGCAAAGGCACGATAAAAACGGCAATAATACCAGTCAATGACAATTACTTTATTGCAAGACTGATTGACCCCGAGCAGATAAAAATTTTTGGTAAATATCGAAACTGCAAAGGCAAAATGCAACCTTTTAACATTGAAGACTTGACCAGAATTGAACACGAACCTTGTTTTGTTTTAGAAGGTGCTATTGATTGCCTTACTATATTTGACGCTTGTTCAAATTTCTATTTTTGTTCACTATCAGGCAAGAGTTTAACAGCTATTGAAGAAAGAGTAAAGCATATAAAAAAGCCTCTTGTTTTTGTGTTAGATAACGACCCCGACCGTAAAGATGAAAAAGGCAATATTATTCAAACAGCTGATGACATTCTTCACGAACGCAAGAAGACAATTATTGAAAAAATGACAGAGTTAAATTTATCTTTTGTTTTTGCAGATGAAACTTTTGAACTTTTGAAAAGATATAAATGTAAAGATTTAAATGAGTTTTATAATTTGCAAGACATAAGTATTAAAGAAAAAAAAGAATTGCTAATAAATGCTTTAGATTACGATAAAAAACAAGCATTGAACCAGAAGAACGAACAGCTTAATAATTATATAAACACCTACAGCTTGAAGCATAAAGAACATTCTTTTTTACAAGAGACTAAAAACCCTAAACCACTGTTAAAAACTGGACTAAATAATTTAGATTCTTCATTAAATGGCGGTTTAGCACCTGGACTTATTGTGTTAGGTGGTTTGTCAGGTTTTGGAAAAACTGCCTTTGCATTACAAACAGCTTGTAACATTGCAGAACAAAATAAAGATGTATTATATTTTTCTTTAGAAGTAACAGATAATGAAATACTATCAAGAATAATTTCAAGAATGTCAAGAGATACGAAGTTTAGACGTAACAACAATGAAAAAAAAGGAATAAGCACTCACGAAATATTGTATAAAATGAACGCATTTGTTGTGCAAGATGAAGAATTATTAACAAAGCATTTAGATGACTTTTTTTCATTAACTGCAAAACATTTTTACATTGTTGAAGGAATTTTTAATTTAAATGTTTTAAACATTGAAAAGCGTATCAAAGACCATATCATAGCAACAGGAAACACACCTTTTGTTATTGTTGATTACCTGCAAGGTTTAGCACCTTATAATGAAAAGCTATCAGATAAACAAAATGCGGACTTTAATGTAAGAAAATTGAAAATGCTATCTATAGAATTAAGTACTCCAATTTTAACTCTATCTTCATTCAACAGGTCAAGTTATAAATCTGATGAGCCTTTGTTATCGGCATTTAAAGAAAGCGGAGGCATTGAATACACAGCCGATCTTGTTTTGTCTCTGTTTGCTGAAAAAGACAGCATAAAAGACATAATGGAGTCAGAGACAAGAAGCATTCAATTGCATATTTTAAAAAATAGAAATGGAGCAACAGGAAAAAAAATTGACATTGAATATAATGCACGGCTAAATTATTTTCAAGATAATGAAATTTAATATTATAAAGGATATAAAAAGGCTTATGATTTACCATATTAAACAAGCAATTAAAAGTTATATCAAAGAGATTATAACAAGAAGCACTAAACATAATATAAAAGATGTTACTTTTTATCATATAAAAAAGATTACATAATATTGAGAAAGGTTTATTTATGATAGTTTTATCGGTTATTAATCAAAAAGGCGGAGTAGGTAAAACCACAACCGCACAGGCTTTAAGTTTTGGGCTTGCTAATTTGAAAAAGAAAGTGTTATTGATTGACCTGGATAGTCAAATGAATTTAAGTTTTGCCGTTGATTCAGACTTGAAAAAGGTTAATATTTTTGATGTTCTGATGAATAATATCCCTATATCTGAATCAATTCAGACTTTAAATGATATTCATTTTATACCTGCAAGCATTCACCTTGCTAATATTAATTTGACTGTTACAGGCAAACTGAAAGAAGCACTACACCAGGTAAAAAGCTTTTATAATTATGTTGTTCTAGATACTCCACCACAGCTAAACATTATAACAATAAACGCATTAACTGCCAGTGATGAAACGATAATTACAAGTCAAGCGGATATATTCTCAATTCAAGGCATATCACAGCTAAACAGCACTATTTTATCTGTTAAGAAGCATTCAAACCCTAGTTTGACAATTAAAGGCATATTGATAACCCGATATAATTCAAGAACCATACTAACTAAAGATATGATTGAAATATTAAAAAATGTAAGTAAAAAATTAAACACAATTATATTTAACTCTAAAATCAGAGAATGCACAGCAGTAAAAGAAGCACAAGCAAAGCAACAAGACATTTTTACATATTCTGTTAAATGCAATGCTTCAAAAGATTATAAGAATTTTATCAATGAATATATTAAAAGGAGTATATAATGGACAATAGCAAGAAGTCATTTTCAATACCTGCAGATACATTTTTTCAACAAGAACAGACCGCACCAGAACCAACAACAGAAGCAGTCAAAAAGCAAGATAAACGCTTTAATTTAAAGAAGAAAGAGCTAAAAAGTATAAGAACCAATTTATTATTGAAACCCTCTCTATATAAGCAAATAAAGGCTATATCAGATAAAAATAAGATGAGTGTTAATGAAGTAATAAACCAAATATTAGAACAATTTTTTAATGAATAAATAATAAAATAAATAAATGTAATTATTGAGCCTGGAACTTCGCAGGCTTTTTTTTTGCTTCAACTCTCAAAACTGGTAACCTTTAGTCACCTTTAGTCATATCATTTTTTCAAACTCTCAAACTGGTATCGTTTTCAACAATACCAATTTTCAAACTCTCAAAGTGGTAAAGTTTGGTAAAGTTTGGTAATGTTCTGACAGTAGTTTATCAGTATTTCTTGTCAATATTCTTATATTTCTATATGCTTCAAGTTGAGCCTATGTGGCTAAGGCTTGAGATATTGAAATTATTTTGCAGGCACTTTTTTTATTGACAAGAAAAATAAATAATTCTTTTCTATCTGCAGGAGTGCAAAATGAACGAAAAACTTAAAATACCTAGTATAATATTAAAACCTTTTGAAGCTAAAAGCAAGAGGCTAAATTTTCTAACAAAACCTTCAACATTGAACAAATTACAAGAGTTATCAGAAA
>Ga0334882_1005341_pt1 | contig 10230 bp, 6 predicted proteins | sample GraSluR1_MG_5_FD_207226 | JGI IMG/M metagenome (GOLD analysis project Ga0334882, IMG submission 207226) | Sludge microbial communities from methane-producing bioreactor in Wageningen University, Netherlands - Granular Sludge_15_04-R1 | ecosystem: Engineered > Bioreactor > Anaerobic > Unclassified... | reverse complement strand
AGCCGGAGCTTCCCGCTCGCTCGGCCGCGGGTCGCCTGGTGCGGTGCGGCGGCGCGGATCGTGGCGGGCAGGTGCAGCGTACGGCCCTCGACGCCGGCGCCGACCGTGCGCCCCTGACCGGTCCGGGCGCGGGACCGGCGGCCGGCCTCGCCGGAGCCGATCCCGTGGGCCTCCAACCGACGGGTGCGGTAGGGCCGGCCCGCGGCGGCGAGCAGCATCCGCGGGGCGGCGCCGGCGGGGTCGTCCTGCGGGCCGTCCTCGGGCGCGGGGTCCGGATCGGTGGCGTCGGTGGCGTCCGGGTCGGCCGCGGGGGGCGTCGGAGCGGCCTGCCCCTGCCCGGACGGCTCCTGGTCGGCGGATGAGCCGTCGGGGCGGGCGGGGGGCTGCGGATCGGTGCTGTCGGGACGATCCGGGTCGGGGTCGTCCGGGTCGGGATCGTCCGGGTCGGGGTCGTCCGGGTCGGGATCGTCCGGGTCGTCCGGGTCGTCCGGCTCGAGGTCGTCGAGCAGGCGGTCCAGCAGGCTTTCGTCCAGGCCCGGGGCGTCGAACGGGTTGCGGCGCCGACGGTGTGGCAGGGCCAGCCGGGCGGCGGCCCGCAGGTCCTCCTTGGTGACCCGGTCGCGGCCGTTCCAGGCGGCGTGGGCGGCCGCGGCACGGGCGGTGACGATGTCGGCGCGCATCCCGTCGACCTCGAAGGCGGCACAGATCTCGGCGATCTTCAGCAGTGCCCGGTCGCCGAGGGTGACAGTGTCGAGCAGGTCCCGGGCGGCGGCCAGCCGGGTCCGGGTAGCCTCCTGTTCAGTGTCGAACGCCGCGGCGAAGGCGTCCGGATCCTGGTCATACGCCAGCCGGCGGCGGACCACCTCGGCGCGCAGCTGCGGGTCGCGCGGTGCGGCGACCTCGACGGTCAGCCCGAAGCGGTCCAGCAGCTGGGGCCGCAGCTCGCCCTCCTCGGGGTTCATCGTGCCGACCAGGACGATCCTGGCGGCATGGGAGATCGAGACACCGTCGCGTTCGACGGTGTTGCGGCCCATTGCGGCCGCGTCGAGGAGCAGGTCGACCAAGTGGTCGTGCAGCAGGTTGACCTCGTCGACGTAGAGCAGGCCGCGGTTTGCCTCGGCGAGCAGGCCCGGTTCGTAGCGGACCCGGCCGGCGCCGAGGGCCTGTTCGAGGTCGAGGGAGCCGATGACCCGGTCCTCGGTGGCGCCGACCGGCAGCTCGACGAGCCGGGCGGGGCGGGTGCCGGTCGGCTCGGCAGGGTCGTGCGGACCGTCCGGGCAGCGCGGATCCGGGGCGGCCGGGTCGCAGCCGAAGCGGCAGCCGTCGATGACCTGTTGGGCCGGCAGTAGTTCGGCCAGCGCCCGGACGGTGGTCGACTTGGCGGTGCCCTTCTCGCCGCGGACCAGGACGCCGCCGATCGCTGGGGACACTGTGGTCAGGACCAGTGCCAGGCGCATGTCGTCGGAGCCGACGACGGCCGAGAACGGAAAGGTGCGCATGGAGCCTCCCTGCGGGTACCTCGCCCGCGTGTCGTGGGACGGGCGTACGCGGGGGCGTACGTCCCGGCGCCCGGCGATGCCCTGACTCGGCCCGTCGGCGACGGGTCTCACAGTGGCGGGACCGTTCCGGATTCTCACCGGATTCCACGCCGGGTGCGGGGCCGATCCTAGCCGTGGTCGGGCAGGGGGCCCGAGTACGAGTCAATGGCGGCATGGCGGAATCGTTGAGGCGTTCGATAAATGTCAGAGGGTGCTTCTAGCGTGGGAGGTGTCCGGAGGGTCGGAGCGGTCCGGCCGGTCGACTGGGTCCGGACGACACGGTGTGAGGGGGAACGATGACGGCGACGATGTCGGTGCCTGCACCGGCGTGGGCGGAGGCGCCCGCGTGGGTGGCGGCGGAGGGGCCGGGCGGTGATCCGCCCTGGCCCGAGGATCTGTTCGGCGCCCCGCCGGGGCCGCAGCGGGTGGAGGAGGTGGGCCTGCCCGACCTGCGGCAGTGGGCCCGCTGGCTGGGCGATCCCGAGGTGTTCGATGCCGTGGACGGCACGGCCGACGACGTCTCGGCCCGGTGTATCGAGCTGATCACCGCCCTAGAGCGGCTCAAGGCCGCCGCGGCGGCCGCGCAGGCCCGGGTGACGGAGCGGTTCGACCGGGTGCAACGTCAGCAACAGCGGGACGCCGGGGTGCCGGCGGACCGGCTCGGTGAGGGCGTGGCCGCGCAGGTGGCGCTCGCCCACCACGAGTCCCCGGTCAAGGGCGGCCGATTCCTCGGCACTGCGCAGGCCTGGGTCCGGGAGATGCCACACACCCTCGAGGCACTGGCCGAGGGCCGGCTCAACGAGTGGCGGGCCACCCTGGCGGTGCGCGAGACGGCCTGCTTGGCGGTCGAGGACCGCGGAGCGGTGGACGAGGAGTTCGGCGAGATGCTGCGGTCCCGGTCCACGATGGGCGATCGAGCGGTCACCGCCGCGCTGCGCCGGATGGTGTACGAGCGGGATGCCGAGGCCTACCTCCGGCGGATCGAGGCGGCGGCGAAGGGCCGACGGGTGACCTGCCGTCCCGCTCCCGACGGGATGACGTACGTGACCGCGCTGCTGCCGCTGCAGCAGGGGGTCGCAGTGTTTGCCGCGTTGACCCAGACCGCTGACACCGCCCGGGCCGACGGTGACGAGCGGGGACGCGGGCAGCTGATGGCCGACACCCTGGTGGAACGGGTCACCGGGCGCCCGGCGGAGCGGCCCTGCGATATCCACCTCGACGTGCTGATCACCGATCGTTCGTTGTTCGCGGAGGACGACGGGGCGGCGGAGGTCGGCGGCGTCGGGCCGGTACCCGCCGGCTGGGTGCGCCGGATGCTCGGCGGCATCGACGATCCGGAGACCCGGGTGCAGGTGCGTCGGCTGTTCCGCGGGCCGACCGGGCTGGTGGCGACGAAGACCGCCGGACGGTTCTTCACCCGGGGGATGCAGCACCTGATCCGCGCCCGCGACCAACACTGCCGGACACCCTGGTGCGACGCCCCGATCCGGCACGCCGACCATGTGGTCGGCCACGCGGAGGGCGGTCCGACGGATCTGGACAACGGTCAGGGTCTGTGCGAGCGGTGCAATCACACCAAGCAGGTCGCCGGCTGGTCGGCGAGCGTCGAGCCGGGGCCCGACCATGTGGTCCGACTGATGACGCCGACCGGTCACACGTATGTCTCGCGTCCGCCGCGCGGTCCGGGGGAAGGGGGACGCCGTTAGGGTGTAGCCCGTGATCGAGGTCGTGGGTGTGAGGGCGGACGGGCCGGACGAGGCGGCCCGGCGGCTGCTGGCGGATGCCGAGGTGGTGCTCGGCGGTGAGCGTCACCTCGCCATGGCGCGCGCCCTCGGGGTCGAGGCGGAGCTGATCCCGTGGCCGTCGCCGATGCGTCCCGCGCTGCCCGGCCTGATGGCGTCGGTCGCCGACCGCCGGGTGGTGGTGCTCGCCTCCGGCGACCCGATGGTCTCCGGCATCGGCTCCACCCTGGTCCGGCTGCTCGGCCCGGCGGCCGTCCGGATCCGGCCGGCGGCGTCGTCGGTGGCGCTGGCCCGTGCCGAGATGCGCTGGCCGGAGGAGACCTGTGACTTCGTCAGCCTGGTCGGTCGTGACCTCGACCGGCTGCGCCGGCACCTGGCCCCGGGCAACCGGGTGATCGCCCTGTCCGGCGGTGCCGGGACCCCGGCTGCGATCGCCGACCTGTTGCGGTCGGAGGGCTTCGGCCCGACCCGGATGACGGTGCTGTCCGACCTCGGCTCGGCGGACCAGGCACGGTTCGACGGCGTCGCGGAGGACTGGCCGTACGCCGCGGTCCCGCCGCTCAATGTGCTGTGCCTGGAGGTCGCCGTGACGGCGGGGGCGCGACCGGTCGGGTTGTCGCTGGCGCCCGGTCTGCCCGACGAGGACTTCGAGCACGACGGGCAACTGTCCAAGCGGGACGTCCGGGCTTCGGCGCTGGCGCACCTGCGGCCCTGCCCGGGTGACCTTCTCTGGGACGTCGGCGCCGGTGCCGGCTCGATCGGCATCGAATGGTCCCGGCTCGACCGCCGCAACCGGGCGATCGCCGTCGAGCGCGATGCCGAGCGAGCCGGCCGGATCCGGCGCAACGCGGCCCGGCTGGGCGTTCCCGAACTGCGGGTGATGCAGGCCGACGCGACCATCGGGTTGGCCGACCTGCCCACCCCCGACGCGGTGTTCGTCGGCGGCGGTGCCAACGCCGAGGTGATCGAGGCCTGCTGGGCGGCCCTGCCGGTGGGCGGCCGGATCGTGGTCCACACCGTCACCCTGGAGACCGAGCGCGCCGTCATCGACGCCTGGCAGCGCCACGGTGGCGAACTCACCCGGCTGTCGATCGAGGTGACCCAGCCGATCGGCCGGTTCACCGGCTGGAAACCGGCCCGCCCGGTGGTCCAGTGGGCCGCCGCCAAGCGTCCGCCGATCGTCGAGGAGACCGCGTGACCGTCCACTTCATCGGCGCCGGCCCCGGCGCCGCCGACCTGTTGACTTTCCGTGGCGCCGCCCTGATGGCGGCCTCCACGGTCTGTCTCTATGCCGGCACCTATGTCACCGAGGAGCTGCTGGCGCACTGTCCGAACGACGTCGAGCTGGTCGACACCGCCGCGGTCAACCTCGACGAGCAGATCGCGGTGATGAAGCGGGCCACCGCGGAGGGCCGCGACGTCGCCAGGCTGTGTTCGGGTGATCCGTCGATCTACTCCGCGCTCGCCGAGCAGACCCGCCGGCTCGATGCCGAGGGGATCCCCTGGGACGTCACCCCCGGCGTCCCCGCGTACGCCGCTGCGGCCGCCCTCGTCGGCAAGGAACTCTCCGTGCCCGAGGTCGCCCAGACCGTCATCCTGACCCGCGCCCAACGCGCCTCGACGACGATCCCGCCGGAGGAGTCCCTCGCGGAGCTGGCCAGGACCCATGCCACCCTGGTGCTGCACCTGGCGATCCGGTTCGTCCGCGAGCTGCAGCAGACGCTGATCCCCGAGTACGGCGCGGACTGCCCGGTGGTCGTCGTCTCCCGCGCCGAACAGCCCGACGAACTCATCCTTCGCGGCACCCTCGCAGACTTCGCCGACACCGTCGAGGCCCACGGCCTGCGACAGGCGGCGATCATCATCGTCGGCTGGGCCCTGGCCGCCGAGGACTTCCCCGACTCCCACCTGTACCGCACCAGGCACCCCCACTGACGGCCCCTCCGAGCCGTCCCGGCGGATCCCCGGGGGGCCGGCTCCGGCGGCAGACCGACCGTGTAGGGTGACAATCGCTGGTTCGGACGTCGGAGTGATCCGTCGTCCGTCGCAAGAGGGAACCCGGTGTGAATCCGGGACTGTCCCGCAGCGGTGAGAGGGAACGACACCACCACCACGCGTCGGAGAGCGGCGTACGGAAGCACTGGACGACTGGGTCTGGGAAGCGGTGGTCGAGGAACCCGGCAGGAGCGTGCTCCGACCGGAAGGCCCCCAAGTCCGAAGACCTGCCAGCCCGACCGCACCGCGGGGTGCAGTCGGGAGATGTCTCGGGGATCGGGTCGCCTGTCGCTGACCGCGTCACTCGTCACCCTCCTCGAGGTGCCAGATCCTGAGCCCGAGGAGCCGTCATGGATGCCCTGACCGTCCGTCGTTCGCCGTTGCACACCGTCACGTATGCCCACTACCGGGGTGCCGACATCGCCAAGGTCCTGCCCAGCCTCGAGGCCTGGGACGACTCCGGCTACCTGCGCGGCCTGTCCCGCCACGATCGGTTGCATCTCGTCACGGCGGCCCGCGAGGGTCTCCTGGTGGGATACCTGGTGGTCGACGCCCGGGACGGTCTGATGCGGATCGTCGACGAGCACCTCGTCGCCGGCGCCGACCCGACGTCGGAGATCGCCCGGGACCTGACCGAGCTGGCCGTCGATGTGGCGGCCAGCCCGTGGGGTGACGTGGAGGTCGCCCGGACGAGCATCACCGTCCCGCACCTGCTGCGGAACGGCTGGCATCCGATCCCTGACGGCGCCCGACGGCCGGGACCCACCATCACCATGAGTGGAGCAGGAGTCGCATGACCAGACCATCATCCCCGCCGACGACGGACCTCCCGCCCGACGCGGACCAGCAGGCGCCGTTCGTCCTGGCCGGTGACTTCCCGGCGGTGACGGAGGCCCAGTGGCGGGCCGCTGCCGCCAAGGTGCTGAACCGCAAGCGGCCGCCGGAACGTCAGCTGACGCCGGACGACGCGATCGCCCGGCTGCGGCGCGAGACGGTCGACGGGCTGCGGATCGAGCCGTTGTACACCCGGGAGGACGTCACCGCGGACCTCGGCTACCCCGGTGTGATGCCCTTCGTCCGGGGGACCACGGTCCGCCGCGGGCAGATGGACGCCTGGGATGTCCGGGCCTTCCACGAGGACCCCGATGCCGCCTACACCCGCAAGGCCGTGCTGACCGACCTCGAGCGTGGTGCCACCAGCCTGTGGCTGCGGCTCGATCCGGACGCCATCGCGGCCGACGACCTCGCCGAGGTGCTGGCGGACGTCCTGCTCGACCTGGCCAAGGTGGAGGTCTCCAGCCGGACCGACCAGCCGGCCGCGGCCGAGGCACTGCTCGCCCTGATCGAGGCGAGCGGCAAGGACCGGGCGGTCCTCTCCCTCAACCTGGGCCTTGACCCGATCGGCTTCGCCGCCGACCAGGGCCGCGCCCCGGACCTGACCGGCATGGCACCGTGGGTCGCCCGCCTCGAGGGCTACCGGCAGTCCCGGCCGTTCGTCGTCGACGGCACCCTCTGGCACAACGCCGGGGCGGGCGACATCCATGAGGTGGCCTGGTGCCTGGCCACCGGACTGGAGTACGTCCGGGCGCTCACCGAGCAGGGCGTCGACCTCGACACCGCCTTCGACGCGATGATCTTCCGGGTCACCGCCAGCTGCGACGAGTTCGCCACCATCGCGCGGCTGCGCGCCCTGCGCCGCTGCTGGGCGCGGGTCGGGGAGGTGCTCGGCGTCGCCGAGGACCATCGCGGCGCCCGCCAGCACGCGGTGACGTCCTGGCGGGAGATCACCCGCGACGACCCGTACGTGAACGTGCTGCGGGGCACCATCAGCACCTTCTCGGCGGCGGTGGGGGGTGCCGAGGCGATCACCACGCTGCCGTTCGACACCGCCCGGGGACTGCCCGGCGAGTCCAGTCGCCGGGTCGCCCGCAACACCCAGGTCGTCCTCGCCGAGGAGTCGAACATCGGCCGGGTCAACGATCCCGCCGGCGGGACCTGGTACGTCGAGTCCCTCACCGACGAGATCTCGACGACCGCCTGGGCGGCGTTCCAGCAGGTCGAGGCCGCCGGCGGCATGGTCGCCGCCCTGGCCGAGGGCCTGCCCGCCCGGGTCCTGGCCGAGCTCAACGAGAAGCGCCGCCGCCAGCTGGCGACCCGACGGCTGCCGGTCACCGGCGTCTCGGAGTTCCCGAACACCGCCGAGCCCACCCTCGAGGTGCGCCCGCGCCCGGCGGCCCGGGCCGGGCTGGTCCGGCACCGCGACGCCGAGGTCTTCGAGGCGCTGCGGGACCGTACGGCCACCGCCTCGGCGGCTGCCGCGGCGAAGGGCGGCAGCACCCCGGCGGTCTTCCTGGCCTGCCTGGGCAGCCGCCGCGACTTCGGTGGCCGCGAGGGCTTCGCCGCGAACCTCTTCCACATCGCCGGTCTGGCCACGCCCTCGTGCGAGGGCGGCAGCACCGCGGAGGTCGTCGAGGCCTGGCGGGCCGCCGACACCCCGGTGGCGGTGCTCTGCTCGTCGGCGTCCGTCTATGCCGCGCAGGGCCGCGAGGTGGCCCATGCTCTCAAGGACGCCGGGGCCCGTACGGTCCTGCTCGCCGGATCCCTCAAGGAACTCGGTGACGGGGAGGACGCGTCGGCCCTCATCGACGGGACGATCGCCCTCGGCGTCGACGTCGTCGAGGTCCTCACCGGCACGCTCGACACTCTCGGACTCGATACGCCAGGAGGCGCCCGATGACCGCTCTGCCGCGATTCGACCAGATCCCGCTCGGAGACCGCGGTGTCCCCGCCGACGCCCGCAGCCGGTTCGAGGCGCTGCTGGCGGCCGGGCCGACCGAGCCGTGGGAGACCCCCGAGCAGATCCCGGTGCAGCATGTCTACGGCCCCGAGGCGTACGAGGGACTGGACTTCCTCGACACCCGGCCCGGCATCCCACCCTACCTGCGCGGGCCGTACCCCACGATGTACACCAACCAGCCGTGGACGATCCGCCAGTACGCGGGCTTCTCCACGGCCGAGGAGTCGAACGCCTTCTACCGGCGCAACCTGGCAGCCGGCCAGAAGGGCTTGTCGATCGCCTTCGACCTGGCCACCCACCGCGGCTACGACTCCGACCACCCACGGGTGGCGGGTGACGTCGGCATGGCCGGGGTGGCCGTCGACTCGATCCTCGACATGCGCCAGCTCTTCGACGGCATCCCGCTGGACCGGATGAGCGTGTCGATGACCATGAACGGTGCGGTGCTGCCGGTGCTCGCGCTCTACGTCGTGGCGGCCGAGGAGCAGGGGGTGACGCCGGACAAACTCGCGGGGACCATCCAGAACGACATCCTCAAGGAGTTCATGGTCCGCAACACCTACATCTACCCGCCGACCCCGAGCATGCGGATCATCTCCGACATCTTCGCCTTCACCAGCGCGAACATGCCGAAGTTCAACTCGATCTCGATCTCCGGCTACCACATGCAGGAGGCCGGCGCCACCGCCGACATCGAGATGGCCTACACGCTCGCCGACGGGGTGGACTACATCCGGGCCGGCGAGTCGGTCGGGCTGGCCGTCGACCAGTTCGCGCCGCGGCTGTCCTTCTTCTGGGCGATCGGGATGAACTTCTTCATGGAGGTCGCCAAGATGCGGGCGGCCCGGCTGCTGTGGGCCCGGCTGGTGCGGCAGTTCGAGCCGAAGAACCCGAAGTCGATGAGCCTGCGAACGCACTCGCAGACCTCGGGGTGGTCGCTGACCGCCCAGGACGTCTACAACAACGTCATCCGCACCTGCGTGGAGGCGATGGCCGCGACCCAGGGCCACACCCAGTCGCTGCACACCAACGCGCTCGACGAGGCAATCGCCCTGCCGACCGACTTCAGCGCCCGGATCGCCCGCAACACCCAGCTCTTCCTGCAGCAGGAGTCCGGCACCTGCCGAGTGGTGGATCCGTGGGGCGGGTCGGCGTACGTGGAGCGGCTCACCCACGATCTGGCCCGGCGGGCCTGGTCGCTGATCGACGAGGTCGAACGGGCAGGCGGGATGACCAAGGCCATCGAGGCCGGCATCCCGAAGATGCGGATCGAGGAGGCGGCTGCCCGCACCCAGGCCCGGATCGACTCCGGCCGCCAGCCGGTGATCGGGGTCAACACCTTCCAGCTCGACCACGAGGCCCGGCTGGACGTGCTGAAGATCGACAACAAGCAGGTCCGTGCCGCCCAGATCGCCAAGCTCGACCGGCTGCGCGCGGAGCGCGACGAGGCGGCCTGCCAGGCCGCCCTGGAGCGGCTCACCTGGGCCGCCGCGAATCCGGATCCGACCGATCCGGACCGCAACCTGCTCAAGCTGGGGATCGACGCGGCCCGGGCGAAGGCCTCGGTCGGTGAGATCTCGATGGCGCTGGAGCAGGTCTTCGGCCGCTACACCGCGCAGATCCGTACGATCAGCGGTGTGTACTCCAAGGAAGCGGCCGGCTCGCCGGCGATGGTCAAGGCCCGCGAGCTGGTCGAGGCCTTCACCGAGGCCGAGGGACGTCGTCCGCGCATCATGATCGCCAAGATGGGCCAGGACGGGCACGACCGCGGCCAGAAGGTGATCGCCACCGCCTATGCCGACCTCGGCTTCGACGTCGACGTCGGCCCGCTGTTCCAGACCCCGGAGGAGGCGGCCCGGCAGGCCGTCGAGGCCGACGTGCACGTCGTCGGCGTCTCCTCGCTCGCCGCCGGACACCTCACCCTGGTCCCGGCGCTGCGCGAGGAACTGACCCGGCTGGGGCGGCCCGACATCATGATCGTCGTCGGTGGTGTGATCCCGGAGCAGGACTTCGAGGAACTGCGCGCCGCCGGCGCGGCCGCGATCTATCCGCCGGGCACGATCATCCCGGAGGCCGCGGTGGACCTGCTGACCGAGCTGCGGGCCCGGCTCGAGGCGACGGAGGGCCGGCCGGCCGATGCCCAGACCGATTGATGTGG
>Ga0334882_1005338_pt1 | contig 10235 bp, 9 predicted proteins | sample GraSluR1_MG_5_FD_207226 | JGI IMG/M metagenome (GOLD analysis project Ga0334882, IMG submission 207226) | Sludge microbial communities from methane-producing bioreactor in Wageningen University, Netherlands - Granular Sludge_15_04-R1 | ecosystem: Engineered > Bioreactor > Anaerobic > Unclassified... | reverse complement strand
GTTCCTGCTCCAGTGAAACTGCAAGGGCAATTTCAAATCAGGTTGAAGGTACTACCAGCATAATAAACCAGAATGGATGTGCACAGGTTAAAGGTGATCTTAAGATTACTATGGACATACTTTCTGGACTTGCAGCAAATCCAAATGTTTATGGTACCGTACTTGTAGGACTTGGATGTGAAAACGCACAGCCTAGAGATATGTATGAACTTATAAAGTCAAAGACAAATAAACCGCTTGAAATGGTTATAATACAGGAAGAAGGTGGAACTCTTGCTACTATAAAAAGAGGTGCGGAATATGCAAGAAGGATGAGAATGGAAGCGTCAATGAAGCAAAGAGAAAAAGTTCCACTGTCAGAACTGATTGTTGCCACTAACTGTGGAGGTTCAGATCTTACATCAGGACTTGCTTCAAATCCTGTGCTCGGAAATGCAACTGACAGGCTAGTTGATCTGGGTTCAACCTCTATATTATGTGAAACGACAGAGTTTATAGGAGCAGAGCATATTCTTGCAGAAAGGGCAGCTACTTCTAAAGTAAAGGACAGGATATACGAAATTATAAAAAGATATGAGGAGCATTTAAAAAATGTTGGAGAAAATCTTAGAAATGGGAACCCCTCACCTGGAAACAAGGCTGGAGGAATAACTACCCTTGAAGAAAAGTCACTTGGATGTATACACAAGGGTGGACATAGACCTATTGAGGAAGTTACAGACTATGGTGTCGGTCCAAGCAAAAAAGGACTTGTCATAATGGATACCCCAGGATATGATATAGCTTCTGTAACAGGGCTTGTTGCAGGAGGTGCACAAATAGTTGTGTTTACTACAGGGAGGGGAACTCCGACAGGAAATGGACTTGTACCTGTTCTTAAAATGACAGCAAACAAGATAACGTTCAATAAGATGAGAGAAAATATAGATTTTGATGCAAGTCCTATAATTAAAGGGACAAAATCCATAGAAGAAATGGGAAAAGAACTGTTAAATGAGATAGTAGCTGTTGCAAATGGAAAGGTTGTAAAGGCTGAAGCCTTTGGTTTCAATGACATTGCAATAAGTAGACTGTGCAATTATGTATAAACTTATTATAACAAGGGGATGATTATATGAAATTTGTAACTTTTAGTTTCAACAACCAGCAAAAACTTGGTATGTATGATTTGAATATGAAAAGTGTAGTTGATATTGGCAATCTGAAGAACCTTGAAGGACATTATGATAGCATGGTTGAGCTTATCAAAAAACTTAGGGAGGATGATATAGCAAGACTTCAAAAAATATGTAGAGAACCAGAAAATTATAAGCAGTATCATCTGTCAGATATCAAGCTGTGTACTCCTATAGAAAAATTTGACAATGATATAATATGCCTTGGACTTAATTATAAGGAACATGTAGAAGAAACTTCTAGAAGTTTCAAAGATAGTTCTATAAAAGTTCCTGAAGCTCCTGTGTATTTTTCGAAAAGGGCAAATAAACCTATAGGTCCGGATGATTTTATAGACAGCCACCCGGATGTTACTGGTCAATTGGATTATGAGGTTGAATTGGCTGTTATAATAGGTAAAGAAGGATCAAATATACCTAAAGATAAGGTGGAAGAGTATATATTTGGCTATACAATTATGAATGATGTCAGTGCAAGAGATATACAGCAGAAGCATGTTCAATGGTACATGGGAAAGAGCTTGGACACGTTTACTGCATTTGGACCATGTGTAGTTTATAAGGATGAAATAAAGTTTCCCGTAGAATTGAATCTTTGTAGCAGAATAAATGGTGAACTCAGACAGAATTCAAATACGAAAAATTTCATATTTGACATTTCAGCTATAATTCATGAACTTTCTTCAGGTATGACACTGAGAGCTGGGGATGTTATAGCTACAGGAACTCCATCGGGAGTCGGGATGGGATTCAACCCTCCTAGATTCTTGAAAAAAGGTGATACTGTAGAGTGTGAGATTGAGAACATAGGTGTTCTCAGAAACAGGGTTGTTTAATAATAATTAATCTTAATAAAGAGGTGTAATCATGGAAAATTTTACATTCAAAAATGCTACCGAGATAATTTTTGGCAGAAACACTGAAAATCTTGTAGGCAAAAAAGTACGGGAATATACAGACAAAGTGCTTTTCTGCTATGGTGGAGGCAGTATAAAGAGATCCGGCCTTTATGAAAGGGTTGTGAATTCTCTCAGGGAAAATGAAATCGAATTTATAGAACTTCCGGGAATAAAACCCAATCCCCGTCTGAGCCTTGTAAGAGATGGAATAAGGTTGTGCAGGGAAAATGATATAAAATTTGTTCTGGCAGTAGGCGGCGGAAGTGTAGTTGATACTGCAAAGGCCATCTCGGTAGGAGTTCCATATAAGAGGGATGTGTGGAACTTCTACATTGGAAAGGCAATTGTAAAGGAGTCACTTCCTGTAGGGGTTATAATAACTCTTCCTGCAACGGGAAGTGAAGCCAGCAACAGCTCGGTCATTACGAATGAGGATGGATGGTTCAAGAAAGGGCTCAATTCCGAATATATAAGGCCGGCTTTTTCAATTATGAATCCCGAGCTTACATTTACACTGCCGGCCTACCAGACGGCCTGCGGGGCTGCCGACATCATGGCTCACGTAATGGAGAGATATTTTACAAATGTGAAACATGTGGATTTTACGGACAGGCTTTGTGAAGCAGCGCTCAGGACGGTGATAAACAATGCGGAAATTGTACTGAAGGAACCGGAGAATTATGATGCAAGGGCGGAGATAATGTGGACCGGGACCATTGCACACAATGATCTTTTAAGTACTGGGAGAATAGGGGACTGGGGCTCCCACAAGATAGAGCATGAGCTTAGCGGATTATATGATATTTCCCATGGAGCAGGACTTTCAATCATATTTCCAGCATGGATGAAATATGTCTACAAACAAGACCTAAACAGATTCGTGCAGTTTGCAGTCAGAGTGTGGGATGTGGATCTGGCCTATGATTCCTATGATAAAATTGCGCTTGAGGGCATAAACAGGATGACAAAGTTTTTCAGTAAAATGGGACTTCCAGTTACATTGAAGGAGGCAAAAATTGGATATGACAGGTTTGAAGAAATGGCAGATAAATGTACTGTTGAAGACAACATTACTGTAGGACAGTTTGTTAAATTGAAGAAGCAGGACGTCATGAACATACTTGAACTTGCAGAATGAATTTGCAGCAGGGACTTGTCTTAAGAGAGAACCTTCTCAAAACATGTATTTTGGGAGGGTTTCTTTTTTTGAAAAAGTTTCTTCCTATATTGTCCCAAAGTGCATATATGTTATGTGAAAGGAGATGATAGTATGGCTGCTCAATCAACAAAACTGCAGACCTCGCTTGTAATCAAATATCAGGATGGGGTGGACGAAGATGGGAAGGACGTAGTTAAGTCACAGAAATTTTCCAAAGTAAAGGTTATGGCTACAGATGACGAAATCTACAATACCTCAATGGAAATAGGAAAACTCATTGGTAAAACTCTGGACGAGATAATAAAAATAGACCAGAACAACATAACTGGTTAAAAAGGGGGATATTTAGATGGAAAGGTCACTTGTAATGAATTTCTTGAATGAAGGTGGACAGAAAACTTCTCTGAGGGTCTCAAATGTGAAGGAGGCCCTCACTGAAGCCGAGGTCAAGACTGCCATGGAGGCTGTAGTTGAAAACAATATATTTGAGTACAAGGGTGGAGATCTGAAGACCATAGATTCGGCGCATATTCTGGAAAATGAGACAGTTGAACTGAATGTGAAGTAGCAGCTCCGTCTAGTGAAAGTTATCCAAATGCCCATTTGCCTTTTTGCAGATGGGCATTTATAATACATATATATGGGAGGTAGTGTATGAATAGAAAAAAGATGATTTTGAATATCGTACTTGGTGCTGCAATTGTATCTTCTTCGGTTGCTGCGGTACCCCAAAAGGCATTTGCAGCAATTTCAAGATTCGGAGGAGCGGACAGGTATGAGACATCCGTTGAAGTTTCAAAAGGTGGATGGAAAAATGGTGCCGATCATGTAATACTTGCAGGTGGGGAAGGTTATGCGGATGCTCTCTGTGCCGCACCACTTGCGAAAAAATATGATGCCCCGATATTTCTTACAGATGGCAAAGTCCTTAATGAAAAAGTAAAGGCTCGCATATCCGAGTTGGGTGCCAGTCATGTAACAATTATAGGGGGAAGTGGGTCGGTTTCAGATTCTATACAGGAAGAACTGGAGTCCATGAATATTGAGGTTGATCGTATATGGGGATCGAATAGATATGAAACTTCAGTTGCAGTAGCAAAAAAGCTTGAGAACTCAGGCAGCGTAGTTTTAACTTCAGGATTGGGTTATGCGGATGCCCTTTCAATAGCACCTTTGGCTGCAAGTCAGGGAATGCCAATACTTCTTACAGCTAGGGATTCTGTTCCGGAAAATGTTAAAAATTATATAGATGATATAAAAGATGGTATAACAAATACCTATGTTGTAGGGGGAAACGGGATTATAACGGATGCTTCTGTTGCTTCACTGCCTAAAGAGACGAGAATAGGTGGAAGTGACAGGTATGAAACAAATGTGGATGTTATGGATTACTTCAAGGGAAGAATTGATTTCAGTGATATATATGTAGTCAAGGGAAATGGACCTAATGGTGACGAATTCGCAGATGCTCTCTCGGCTTCTTCACTTGCTGCAAAAACATCTTCGCCAGTTGTGCTTACAGACAATATTCTGCCAAAGTGCACGGAAGACTTTATCAAAGAGGATGTAGATGATAATAAAAATGTCATTGCAATAGGTGGACAGGGTGCTGTCCCTGATGATCTTCTAAGTTATGTACAGTTTGTATCAAAAATTGATGAATTTAGATCAATACCGGGCGAACTAAAATCCATAGCTGATTCTGTGGAAAATGAGGATGAGAAAAATGTACTTCTGCATTTGTCCTCAATTATAGAAAAAGCAGTAAACTCCGGTGACTTTGGGACTGATTTTGAAACTGATATGGCTGATGCTGAAGAACTTCTCGGAAATCTAACCGACAGTGAACAGGTGGATCTATATAATAGAATCTCAGCCGATAAAGAACTGATGCAGAAGCTTCAGGATTTGAACAGCAGCGGTTTCAGCGAATAAATAATGAAATAAAATTATTGGAATCTAGGAGCTGAATATGAAAAAAACCAAATTGCGAACAGGGAAAATAGTATTATTAATAGTTGTTTTGATTATAGCAGCGGCAGTATTTTTTTCACTTATATTCTGGAATTCTTCTTATGATGTCAAGAAATATAAGGTTTCATCGGAAGTATTTGCTAAAATAATCAAAATACAAAAAGATGGTGGAACCATAAAGTTTAATTCAGAAGAAGTAAATGAACTCATATCTTCATTTGAGGGAAATCAGAAAACTTCTGGAGGTATTACGGTCAGGGGTGTAAATGCAGATATTACGGATAATACACTGAAATTCTACATACCGGTAACTTACAGAAAGTTCAATTTTCTCATGACCTCTGAAGGTAGAGTGTATTTGAAAAATCAAAGAATAATATATGATCCCTCATATTTTAAGGTTGGGAAGGTAAATATACCTGAGAAGTATGTGCTTGGAAGGCTTTCAGAAAAGTTGAATGGCAAATTGAAAGTCGAGGGAAATGTCATAAGCATGCCTTCCAACATGATTCCAGTAAAGGTGGAAAGTATCGGAGTTCAGAATAAAATGCTTTTCATAAATGCAGCCAAAGGTGATATGAGTATTGAACAGAAGTTGAAATGGTTCAGAAATACGCTCAAGGATACGCTAAATTCTTCTGAAAATACAGGGCAGGATCAGGCGGGTTCTACTGGGAACGCTGGTACCAAGTCGGCAAGTACGGCATCAGAAAATGAGAAGAAAGTTATATCAGAGATAATATCTGCTATAAACAGTCATGATGAGACTATGCTTGTTTCTGCACAGGCTGACTATGAGAGGCTTTCACCTGAAGGTAAAAAACGCGTAAAAGCTGCTGTAACGTCGAGTCTTGATGAAGATACACTGAAAGAAATTCAGGAAAAGCTCAATTGAGCAAATTATGAAGCTGGCTCGACTTTAGTTGTATGGAAGCCAAATAGACAGAGTGAAGTTTGGGGGAAAAAATGCTTGGAACAATAGTTAATTCATTGACCATAATAGGAGGATGCCTGATAGGTCTTGTTGTAAAGGAAAGATTGACAGAAAAAATCAGTAAAACTATAATGAGCGGATTGGGTTTATGTGTATTATACATAGGTATATCCGGGGTACTTAAAGGTCAGGATACTTTGCAGATAATAATCTGTATGGCAGTAGGTGCATTTATAGGTGAGATAATTGATATTGATATGAGTTTAAATAATCTGGGTAAATTCATAGAAAAGAAAATAAATAATACAGGAAAAAGTAACTCAGGTGAAAGAATTCCCATATCGGAGGGTTTTGTAACAGCGAGTCTGTTATTCTGTGTTGGGGCAATGGCGGTAGTTGGGTCACTGCAGAGCGGACTGCAGGGGAACAACAGTACATTATTTGCAAAATCCATATTAGATGGAGTATCTTCAATAATATTTGCTTCGTCTTTAGGAATAGGAGTAATACTTTCTTCAATAGCAGTGTTTATATACCAGGGAAGTATAACACTACTTGCAGGAGGACTTTCAACAGTACTTACTTCAGAAGTGATTTCAAATATGTCAGCAGTCGGAAGCCTTTTAATTCTGGGACTTGGACTTAATATGCTGGGAGTAACTAGAATAAAGGTCGCAAATTTGCTTCCTGCCATATTTTTACCGATTATATATGGAACTTTAAAAACTATCCTGGGAAATTGATTATATTAGATTTATAAAAACTGTTTTAAATTGCAAGTGTACCAAAATAGCCGCGTGTTTTGTTACTCCTGAGTATTGATATCAAATCAGTTCAAAGGAAACTAAAACATGCGGTTATTTCTATCTGCACCTATTTTGTGATCTGAGTTTTCTGATGCTCTCAAAAAACTTAAAAGAATTTGAAGAAGACTCCCTTGTTATTCGTCATAAATACAATGAAATTCCACCAAAAGTAGAATATGAATTATCAAAGCTTAGTCAAAGACTTATAATTGTTTTAAAGGCTTTGGATAAATGGGGGAGCGAAGTTTATAAATATAAAAAAACATCCATATAACATACAACTACCGTTGATTATATAATAAAATATAATTGCTTCGGGATAATTTATCATTCAACTGCGAATGAGCACAGTCTGCAAAGAAATAATTTTAACTCCAGCGTGGGAGAATTGTTCTAGGACTTATTTTTTCTTCTTTTTAATGGACATATTACTACAACAAAGGGCTATTGCAATGCAAATAATTAAAGCTATAATACTTCCAGTTGACCATCCACCGAAATTCATCTTCCAGTCCTCCAATTATAAAATTTTTGTCTACATTAGGTATAGTATCATAGATTCTAACTATAAGTCTATATTGTAGAATTATTTATGTTTACTTTTTTTACTTGACTGTATTGAATTTATATAGTATTATTTGAAGCATAAGTCTAATATATAATAGACTGTTTAATAATTTAATTGCTATGATGAGAAGAGTAGGCTGCACAATGCTACGAGAGAGAATTCCCCCTGGGTGTAAGGAAATTTTAGCTAAAATGTAGTCGAATTGCATCTTTGAGCACTGAGTTGAATCCTAGTAGATTTCAGCGTGTACGTACGTTAGAACGTTGAGGTATGATTGTACCAATAATTAGTTTTTACATATGAACTGTATTTGTGTAATTTATACAGTTTAATATGCGATAAACAGAGTGGAACCGTGAAAGTGACCTTTTGCCTCTGTATAGAGACGGAAGGTTTTATATATTTTTATATAATTTTGATTATAATTCTTAGTTGACCAGATATACTGGAGACTAGGTAAGCAGAAAGTTGATGCTTGCTTGGTCTTTTTTTGTATTTAAATTATGAAGAAAGGGTGATAAAATGTCAAAAAAAACAATAAATCTTAACTTGACGCAAGTAGAAAACAGGGAGACTAGATTAGGGACCATAACTGCCTGGGATGGTTCGGCAACTGAGTTGTGGAAGGAATCAAACTATGAATTGAGAAGTCAGAGGAAACATGATGGCTGCAAAAAACAGAAAGTTTGTCGATTGTGTGAATTAAATTCACCGATAAATCAACAGACAATGTGTGCTAATGCCATTGTTGAATGCCAGATAGGGAATATTACAGACTGTGTACTTATTCAGCATGCTCCAGTTGGTTGCTCGGCAGATAATGCCTGGTTTAATCTTGCCTTTAACATGGGACTTGGAAGAAGGAACAAGCCGCCACAGAATTTACAGATTTATAGCACAAATCTTTTAGAAAATGATATGGTTTTTGGTGCTTCAGATAAACTAAAACAGACAATACGGGATGCAAAGGAACGTTTTAATCCCAGAGCAATTTTTATTTCAATGTCGTGTGCTACGGCTATTATAGGTGAAGATATAGATAGTGTTGCACAAGAGATGGAAAAAGAAATTGGAATAACAGTTATTCCATTGCATTGCGAAGGCTTTCGCTCAAAACACTGGAGCACTGGATTTGATATTTCACAGCATGGAGTTTTACGTCAAATAGTAAAGCGCAAACCTGAAAAACAGAAGGATTTAATTAATATTGTGGCTTTGTGGGGAACTGATTATTTTACAGAAATATTAAAACCTCTTGGCTTGAAAGTAAATTATATGATAGACATGGCAAGCTATGATGAACTTGCTCAGGCATCGGAAGCTGTGGCTACAGCAACTTTTTGTCACACACTTGGTTCTTATATGGCTACAGCACTTGAGGAACATTTTGGTGTTCCGCAGATTGACGCACCTCAGCCTTATGGAATTTCAGGTACGGATGCATGGTTGAGGGCAATCGGTAAAGTTGTTGGGAAGGAAAAGGAAACCGAAGAATACATAAAAAGCGAGCATGAAAGAGTACTTCCCAAAATTAAGGAACTGCGAGAAAAGTTTAAAGGAATTAAAGGGTTTGTCATGACAGGTTCATCTTATGCACATAGTCTTATTTCAGTTCTGCGTGAATTGGGAATAGGTGTTGATGGTTCTGTGGTATTCCACCATGACCCTGTTTATGACGGTGGACATGAGAATCAGGATACGCTTAGAGAGCTTATCGGCACTTATGGAGATATCCCTAATTTTACAGTAAGTAAAACACAGGCATTCCAATTAAATGCCCTATTTAAACGGGTGAAGACAGATTTTGTAATAATTAGACATCAGGGACTTGCACCTGAGGCGGCAAAACTCGGTATCCCATCTTTGGCCATGGGTGATGAGCATTTTCCTGTTGGTTATGATGGAATAATTCGAACGGGTGAGGTTTTGCTGGATATTCTTGCAAGAAAGAAGTTTAATGAGGTTCTTTCTAGACACGTTAAAAGTCCGTATAATGAATGGTGGCTTAGCCAAAATGATCCATTTTTGCTTGCAAAACATCCTGAAGTGCTTGATGAAAGAGTAAAACTTGTGTAAAAACATATGAGGAGGATTAGAATGTCTGAAACTAAGATAGAGAAAAAAAGCAGTACAATAGTACATCCACATTATGCTTGTGCAGTAGGCGGCGCATATACTGCAGTAGCAATTAAGAATGGTGTTCCAATTACAAACTGTGGACCGGGGTGTATGTACAAGCAATACTTTTTTATGGGATTTGAAAATGGCTTTCAAGGTTCTACCAGTACCGGCGGAGGTAATGTTCCCAGTGTAAATGTAGGTGAAAATGATATAGTATTCGGAGGTGAAAAAAAGCTTGATAATTTAATAAAATCAGTTTTAGCAATTTATAATGGTGAATTGTTCGTGGTAGCTACAGGCTGTACTGGAGAACTTATAGGAGATGATGTCGGAGCAGTTGTAAAGAAATATCGTGAGGCGGGTTATCCTATAGTGTATGCAGATACAGCTGGTTTCAAAGGTTCAAACCTTATAGGTCATGAAATTGTTGTGAAAGCAATTATAGATCAATTTGTTGGAGATTATGAAGGGGAAAAGAAAAAAGGATTAATCAATTTGTGGTTTGAGACACCTTTTTTTAATACAAATTGGCGTGGAGACTATTTGGAAATTGTAAGGATTTTAAAGAATATAGGTTTTGAAGTAAATGTACTCTTTGG
>Ga0334882_1005335_pt1 | contig 10236 bp, 9 predicted proteins | sample GraSluR1_MG_5_FD_207226 | JGI IMG/M metagenome (GOLD analysis project Ga0334882, IMG submission 207226) | Sludge microbial communities from methane-producing bioreactor in Wageningen University, Netherlands - Granular Sludge_15_04-R1 | ecosystem: Engineered > Bioreactor > Anaerobic > Unclassified... | reverse complement strand
AATTATCACTCTTTTACAGCAGGGACATTCAAATTCATAGAGCATAAAATGCTCCGCTATCCTGATATTGTTTTTGGGGCTTCTCAGCATCTTAAAACCCCAGCAGGATCCTGAGGCATAAAACCAGGATATCATCCACCGGGTTGGAAGTCTGCTTGGCCTTCTCTTCCAGGTCAGCCAGAAAATCCTTGATCTGGTTTCTGATCTCCGGGCTTGCCCCGCTTAATACTTTTACTGCCATCTTATACATTATGTTCAACATCATTTTTACACCTCTTTTCTTAAAATAATGCGGACATGCCACCGGGAGGGTGGAAGAATAATAGAATGCCTTCCCGGCAGCACGCCGCAATTCATATCAGTTAAATTAAAACAAAATTATGATTACTCGTTAGGACCAAGATCCATGACATCAGTGCTGGTATATTCCACGATACGGGCATTGACTTTGGCTACCAGATCATTTCCCTTGTTGTGGAAGACATTCTTGGAAATTATCTCATCCATGACTGCTTCAATGGCGGTATCCTGGGCTTCTATGCTGGCATAATCCCCGTCATCCAGATTTTTGGGATTATTGAGGATAATATTGCACTTGTTTCCGGCACTGTCTTCAAACTGCATGTATAATCTCTTGTAGCTTGTTACATCACCTAATTCAGTTATTTTAATCATCTCCTTTCTCTAAAGATTTTAAGATCCAACAAAATACTAAGAGGTTAGCTGGCTTGTCTGGTTTAATCTGATTTCATCAAGGGAATACTTCTGCAGACTGACAATTTGATTGGCAGTTTCAAAGATATCCTGCTCGGTGGCGCTGGATTTGATCTTGGAAAAGTAGTAATTCTTGATGATGGGTGAACCGTCATCCGGATCGGTTCCGGTAACAAGTCTCAGCTGTAACCTGCTGTCATAGGGAACGACAACAACTGGCATATATAGACCTCCTTTCACTATAATATACTATAATCAGTATAACACAACACTACTATAAAGTAAATTATAGTACATTAGTGTAATACAATAGTGCTAAGTATAATATAATGTATATAACATAATATAACACCACATTACACAACATTACTAAACATATATTAAATATAATAAAAGACAATTGAACACAGGGGCAAGAGGCACTGCCGTGCCGGGCCATAGCTCCCGCAGGCCAACATTGAGGGAATATATCTATTACATAATACCGATACTATCGGACCCTGCCCCAGGGTCAGCGATAATACTGTTTTATGTAATGCGGGAGCTATGCCTGCGGATAGAAATATAAAGCAGCAGAATATTTATTTATAGCGGATATTGAAAGTGAGAAAAGCAAGGCTATGTTTAAAGGTATAACTATTATTGATATCCGCTTCTTGCCCCTGTAGTATAAATGATGGCAAAATAAAGAAATAAAGAGATGGCAATCGTACGGCTTTTGGCTTTCGTTTCAAGCGGGAAAATACCCCGCTTCAAACTCAGGCAAACGTTTGTTCGGTCATGCAGTCGTGCCCTACTTTCTTCTTTCCTTTGCAGCGTTATGCGCGGGCGTTATTATTACAAGGTCAGAACAAAGAGCGGGCACTCCGGGGAATAGTGATACAGAAAAATATAAACTACTCAGAAAAGATTTATTATATAAACACTATTTGCAGATTCAACAAAGGTAGTTTATGATAATCATAGGAATTTATAAATATATACCCTGGGTAATATTAGTGTTTGATTTTAAAATCTTGCCTAAAGTTGTGTATAGAAAGTAATTATTTTATTTGAAAAGGCTGGCTATACAGATGAGACAATTGTCAATGATTATTTTCAATAAATTAAATTACATTACAAGTTATTGTATAAATAAAAATGTTAACATAAGCAAATGTGATCAGAATGTATTAGCAGTTCTTTCAGAGAACGTTGGAATGATTTACTTGGGTGCAACAATAACATATTTACAGCATTATGAACTAATCAAAGAAAAAGACGAGTTAATTAAAGATTTCGAGGCCTACATAAAGCAATTATACGGCAGAAAGGCACCATTCAAGGAGGCACTTCAAAAAGTTTATGATTTTGTAAAATTACTTGATCGTAAATTAGACCCCGATGATGAAGAAAAAACGATTGATAATTGGCGAATTTGGATAAGAGAAATACTTTCGAGACCAAATAAAACATCCGTGGGAAAGACGGCCACTCTTTTCAGAGTAGGGACACTATATGATGAAAGAAAAATGACTAACGAATTACTTGAACATATAACAAAGACAAAGGATATTATTATCAAAGAGCATAAAAAGTGATTTATCCCTTGTCTAAAGTCATACATAAATAAAGTAGTTCTATTATTTTAAGTTAGGCAATATCTAATTATAATAAGGCGATTTATAATGGATATCGAAAAAGCAAACAAGGCGATAAAAGATGCATATATTTGTGGTGTTGGATGGGGTTCATTGGTTCTGATTTTTTCCTTTCCTAATATTACACTATTAGATTTGGCAGGCGCATTCATTATCTTTGGATTAGCTTTTGGCGTCTATAAAAGGATCAGAGTTTGCGCAATAATAACTTTCATATTGTGGATTTTACTAGTTATAGATAGAGTACTAGTATTGGTTAAAGGTCCTATAGAAAGTGAAAACCTGTTTTCAATGGTAATATTAATGATAGTAGGTATCCCATTTGTTGGAGTATTATCTTATTTTTTCTTTCAAGGTATTCGAGGAACTTTTGTTTATCACAAAATGATTAAAATTGAAAAACAACATTGAATTCACATAGCGCAGTATGTTAAATAAAATATACTTTATTTTTTTATCCAACATTTATGTTCTTTGTCAAAATTCCAGATCTTAATACCCTTAAATATCTTGTTCGGCAATGGATTTTTTGCCAATGGGTTTCTTAAAATTATGAAGGTTTTTTCTGGCTTATCAGGACACCCCAATATATTAGTATTAGAATATAATACAGCTGAAATTCCATTGTATTTATTTTTAAGAAAACAATTCATTTCAATAGGAATATCCCCTTTCATAATCTGTGGTCTATATTCAACAAATGCTCCTTTTGGAGATAAAACTTGATTTCCTGCTCCAACAAGGAATTTAAAAAGTGTAGGACAAGGATAATCCATTAATGATCCATATTCACCTAAATTACAAGCAGAAATAGCAATAATATAAATATCTTTTTCACAAATAGTGTTGTTCTTTATATAAGATTTATATTTTTTGTGTTTTTCAATAAAGGCTCCGCTAGCCCTAAACAAAAATTTATTTTCAGGAAGTGTAATATCGTATCCCCATGGCATCTCAGGCAATTTGTCTTCCGTTACTCCCTCTTTAGGGGCTATTGCTTCAATGTATATCTTAAGTAAAGTTTCTTCTAGATCCTCTATTAGAATATCAGGACCTTTTTCTGTATTTTTATTCTTAATATTTGCTCCAACATTGAGTAAACCAATAGACAAAACCATTTCCCACCAACATTGCTTAAAATAACCTTTCATTTGTGCTTTATCTAAAAAATTACTCTCTTTGCCCTGAACATAAGGTCTGTATATTCTCCAGAAATATTCAATTTGTTCTTTTGTCTCAGCCCTTTCATTGCAATCTCGGATTTGAGAATAAAATGTATCCTCATTATTTTTTCTTTTTAGAAAAAAAGAATTCATAATTAACCCAACATAATAAAATTCATAGATTTTCTCAATATAATGGAGCATTATATAAAAAATACAAAGCACCCAATATTAGCCCTACTATATCACCTATCTGGTTTATATATTCGGTTTTAATATCAGATTTCTGATCATACGATTCAGGTTCCCCTGAATTATCTAACATATTTTTTACGTTAGATGCCCCTTCTTTTGCTCTTTTTATCCTTGAATTGCCATTCCGTATAGACAATATCCCTGGAATAATTACCATCAATAAAGTAGGTTGAATATTTAATTTATTGCATATTGATACAATTAAGAAAACAGCAAAAAAATTTGAAGCAATATTTATAGACAAGGTAAATACATATAACAATGATTTTAATCTTGTTAATAACAATCTTAATGGGGGAATAAGAATAAGTAGAAAACCAAACAAAGATCCTACGATAGATACTATAAAAATTGATAAAATATACATTATTACAACTTTTATGTTGTCCATCACACACCTCGCACTTTAACTTGATTATAGGAAAAGAAAAGTTTGATTGCAAATAAGAAATTAATGATAAAAATATATTGTTTCTCCAAAGAATAATTAAAATTTTTATTATTTCCCATAGCAGCAGCATAATTTATGGCAAGGGGGAGGCAATTTTCCCTCTTGCCATAAATTATGGACATCCTTTGGGTGCATATCTTCGGGTAAAATATTCCGGGAAGTGCTTTTCTTCCGGAAGATTTTTCTGAAGTTATGCTCTTGATGTATTTGTCTTTAAATGAAGCATTTCTTTTTTCAAGTCAGGGGCAGTTTCCTGTTTTGAAAAAAGTAATGCTCTTCCTCTTTCGGCAATTCTCCCGCCAGTCATGAGATTTTATGATCTGGCGGGTGTATTGCCTCTTTTCTTTCTTTTTTCTTTTAATACCCTTCCCTATTCCCAGCATGTCCTGAAACTGCCCTGCACGGATATTCTCCCCTGTATTCTCAGCAGGGCAAGTTGATGGAGATGCGCACAATAAAAGACACTTGATTAGCACAAAACCAGAGCATGCTCTGAAATGATTTATTTGAGAGCATGAAAGCGAAATGACGAAAGAGAAGAACAGGGATTGTATTTTTCGAGAATAAGTCCCTGTTGACGAAAACGGAGAGAAAAGGCACGCATGCCGTGGTGCCGCACCGAGTGAATAACGAGGTGTGTCTTAAACAACACGGCATAAAATATAGTTTACATAACACCACATTATCGTCTGCCCTGAACAGGGTGTGATAATGTTTGTTATGTAATAATATTTTTCTTAAGTGCCGCCGTTGGGTGGGCTGTTCATAATTAAATCGCGATACAATTTACCGAAAATCGAATTCATAGGTAACGATATGCTTTCATTTATACTATGAGAGTTTCTTATGAATATTATCCCGATTACGGATGAAGGGCAAAAAATGGAAAATCCCATTCTTAAAATTTTATCGGTAACGATATACCCTCAGTTATTCCAGGAGAGTTTCGGATAAAATTAATAATACCCGCAGATATAAAATCAGGGCTTTAATTTTTTCTGTCAATTATGTTATTATAAATATGAGGGCAGCCGGTCCTTCAGACAAGCCACTTATATCTTTTTTTCAGGCAAAAAAAGAGAGGGTAAAAGTTTCTTTTCTGTTTCCCGGCTGTCCTTTTTTGTTTCATGAATCGGCTCAAATGCAAAAGAGGGTTATAGGGAAAGAAAGAGACCGGATTAAGAAAGATTAAGGCAAAGAAAAGAGGAAAATAAACACTTAAATTACAAATACTAATAATAACCACAGTATAGTAGTCGCTTTTTTCACTCGGAAACCGTTGAAAAATTTAGAATTTGACCATTAAAAAGTGAACGGTTTTTTGTATTTGTCAATTGTAAAGAGAATCATCAATAATATGCTTCTCTTTTAATACCCGGATTGCTTTTTTAACTGTAGCAGAGTTCATCCTTGCTGTTTTTGCAATCTTATATATCGAGGGATATTCTCCGTCAAAAACAGTCCCCAAAAGACAAAGAATGCTTCGCTGGGTGCTGGTCAATTCAGGTAATAATCTCATGCTTTTAATAAGAATATTACTCCCGCTTAACTGCCCTCCCCTGTATCGGTATGTGCAGTTCTCACAGCATACATAGGGAAGCTTTTCCCTTATCCCGCTGCAGCCGTAATGATATACTTTCCTGTAGATCTTCTTCAGCTCAATTTCAGTCAGGGGATTGTCAAGGGACCTGTTCTTTCTCTCTACAATCTTTCTGGCATATTCTCCGGAATTCTTATTCTGTAGCAGCAGGTTGTAAAGGATAAACAGGCTGTTATTCCTCTCCCCTTCTTTTAGATCTCTTTTTAAAATATGTCTTATACAGTCCATTTTATGCCCGTGGTATCTTGGTATTTTAAATATTATATTCTTTTTTGATAATTTGTCATCAGCGGTATTAGTATTAATAAGATTATCAGGAACAGGAAGTATTCTGCTTAATGGAATTTCATAGGTATAGCGGTAATTGTTTATTAGAGAAGGAGGAGCAACAATATAATTTCCGTTACTCTTTAATTCAAGGTTCTTGCCGAAAAGCCGGCTGGTGCTTCTTATATTCTGCCCGTTAAGAGAGAAATAATAGTGGTATCCCCTGTTGGTCCTAACTCTTGTGGTTTCGACAATCTCCGGTATATTTTCTTTTAGGTCCGGCAAAAGTGAAAGATCATCAACATCGATGACTGCCAGCCTGCTTATTCTCCCGGTAACAATACCCACATTGAGAGTATTAAACTGGATATGCCAGTTCAGTATATCCTTGATGGTAGCTCTCCTGTACTGGTGTTTCTTCCAGTAAATACATGGCCTTTTCTCTTTATCGACAGGAATCAGGCTGTATCCGTTTTCCAAATAATTGTTTATAATACCGTGAATATAATTCAAAACTGCTCAGGACCCGGAGAAAGCAAAATATAAAGCAAAGACTCCAACCGCGCCCTCACTTACTGCCTTTCAACTGCATTTAATATTACAATCCTGGCATGACGATAAAATACGACTTCAGGACAATATTACGTTATCGCTGATATAAAGATACAAATGACTTAAACAGATAGCTTATGCCGGAACCCTGGGTAGCAGTCATATAAAAAGGGAGTGTGATTTGATTATTACACTCCCGCAAACGTGTATATTATAACACTTTAGATTGGTAAATGGTATAAATATAATAATTTAATCTTTGTTAAAAACCTTTTAGATATTTTTCTTTGCTAAATAAACCTGTCTTTAGATCCCTACTTCTTGGAATATAAAATAATATATAGTAAATAGTCAGAAAATACTTTTGAAGATTTAAATTATGATAAAAATAATAATCAATTTATTTCTCCATTTATATTCACTAAATCATTTAGTGCTTAAATAATCTAAAAATATATCTATTCAAGATTTTCTATAAAATACTCATATTTATATGCTAATTCACTTGTTTTTTCCCAAAATCTGACTAGATCTTTTTGTTTAGGATACCCAAAGTAATTATGAATATATTTAAGGATTATATTCATAAAATGAATAGAAGCAAAAATAGAAGAAATTTCGCAATTTTCTGCTCCTGGACCCCAACGCAATTCTTTGAGTAATCCCTCTTGGTTAAACTTTAAATATTTTCCTGATAATTCAGGTAAAGAATGTACTCCAACCGATGCAATCCTATAAAACAATAAATAATAGTGGTTAATTTGTCTTGAACCTATCTTATCTATTCTTTCTTCTAAACTTATAGCCTTTGGTTTGTTATTTTTATCAAATAGGTCTTTAATGTCTAAAATACTAAGAGATTTTAACAGCTCCCTTTTTGTTTCATCATATGAATGATCTTTAAAAATCATTTCTTTATAATGTTCTGTAAAAAATACTTTGTTTTCAGGTTGATTAACTGTATTAATAAATTTTAATTTATTTATTATTTGTAGAGAATAATATCTTTTAGCTTCATTTATACCTAGGGTACAATATCCAATATTAACCATTTCTTCAAATAACACTCTACATAAATTTTCTGCATTATTACATAAATAATGTTTATATAAACAATATATGGCCTGAAAAGTTGTTAATGATTTATTAAAAGTTTGAATTATCATTGCACCTTGGAAATCACTGTTCTTTATTTTTATATTGTATTTTGATTTATTTATAAAATGGTTAAATTTTATATAAAAATCAAAAACTTCTTTGTATTGTTTTTCTAAATTATACATATATTGCTTGATTTCTTTACCTAAAAACCCATACTTATTAATAGTCATTTTGTTTCCTAAAATAAATTCTTCCCATAGTATATTCATCTATTCCTAAAAACTACTGCATCGGTATTAAATTATCTTATAGGTTGGGGCCATAAGATGTAGGATATTCCCCATACCTGTCATAAATCCATATACCACCATGCCCTTCAGTTGTCTGGGAAATAGAAACAAGCTCATGACCATTTTTATTAAAAGTTTGTATTATTCCACAATTGTTGGTATTAGCTAATATAGTACCTAAAACACCATCTTTGTTAGAAGTCCCTATAAGTCCACTACCATTAACATTGGTTCCAACAAATGATACCTCAACACTATCTCTGTTGTTTATCCATATTCTACCATCACCATCAGTATTGGGTGCCATACCAGCTACCTCGTTTCCTTTTTCATTTTTTACCGATACCTTGCCACCGCCAATATTAGTAACCCCCATAATGGCTACCACGGTTCCGTCCTCTTTTTTGACCGATATATTGCCACCACCACCAACAGCAGTTCCTATAGTAACTGATTCAACATCTCGTTTGTTTTTTACCAATATTACCCCACCTGCAGAATAAGAATATAACTCTATAACTCCTGCCCCTTCATTATTAACTATAGTAATTTTCTTTGTTCTAATCTCTTCAGAAAAACTTGGTTGACTTTCAACCCTTTCATCCACTAAAAAAACATGAAAGATCAATATAGCTATGATTGAATAAAGAAAAATCCTTTCAAATACCTTCATTATTAACCTCCTAAATCTGACACTTTATTTTTTATCTTTATAAATTAATGACAACCCCCAAAGACTATTTGAAATATAATGAGGACTCCTATGGCTATACATCATTAGAAATAATAAATAATCTACCTTATTATTTCCTTAAAATATTCCTAGAGATATCCCGCCCTTTATTTATTTCCCTTCTCATCCAAGGAGGCCTGCAGTATCTTAGATAATTTACCTTTGGCCTTTTCTTTATTCAGTTGGGAATTCCAGAAATCAGGGAATCTGTTTTTAGCTTCATGTCCAATCTCTTTTTGTTTAACAGGGTCAAGGGAATGATAAATCTGGTCCAGTTTCTGCTTCTCTTCCTGTATTTATTTACTTTTCTTCTCCTGCTGTTCTTTCTGGAGGTTCTTGTTTTTTCTTGTTCTATTTTTTCTGGGTTTCTTTCTTACACATGCAAACAATCCTTGTTACAAGATGGATCACAACCAATAATAAGGCCAAACCCTAAACATATACCTATTAGCAAAGTCAAATTATTCTACTTTGGATTTTTACTTCTTATCAGATCTTTATTTAAGACCTATTTTGTCTACTGCGTATATAGCCTCCTCATTGTTAAATCCATCATATTTTAATTGTTCAATCAATCCTTGTCTAGAGAATGCTGAATAATCTAAATAATCTTTGGCTTTTCTTACGGCTTGTTCTTTCCAGCTTACTTTTATTTTATCTACCGCGTATGTAGCATCTTCGGTGTTAAAGCCTTCATATTTTAATTGGTCAATTAATCCCTTTTTAGAGAATGATGTATAATCTAAATAATCTTTGGCTTTTCTTACGGCTTGTTGTTGTGATAATGTTTCTTTTACTTCTACCTCTTGTATTGGTTCTTCCTTCTTTGGTTGCGGTTCTACTATTTCTCTAACCGGTTTTTCTCCATAAAAATAATCCACTGTATAGCCTGTTTTAATTAATTCAATAGAAATACAATTAAAATCGATAATAGCAATTATATTGTCATCTGCATCTTTAATTGCATATATTGTTTTAGAAATAACACTTTGATTAGCAAATACTAATAAGAATAGCAAAATACTCACTAACAGTATAATATATTTTTTATTCATCTTTTTCCTCCTAATATTTTAAAGTAATTAATATTTTTTATATTTTAACTTATAATGTTTTTATATAATTTATTTAGCTGTTACTCATTGGCTAATTTTTTATTGATTTTCTTAGCTGAATTATTTGCATCAACCATACCCCATATCCACAATATTGGGGTAGTAATAAAGCCAACACCAACAAAAAATAATGCAGCAGATATACCATAGAGAACAATAAATAAAATACCTTTTCCTATCTGCCCATTATATATCTGTCCTAGTCCCATAAAAAAGAATGATAATATTGTAGCAACACTTGGATTTTTATAAAACTTTGGGGGTTGGTTATCAATAGAGGATATCCTTCCTTTATTATTTTCTTGAATCTGGTCTTCCCTGTTTATTTCCTTATTTTTTTTATCAGCAGCAGGAG
>Ga0334882_1005332_pt1 | contig 10239 bp, 9 predicted proteins | sample GraSluR1_MG_5_FD_207226 | JGI IMG/M metagenome (GOLD analysis project Ga0334882, IMG submission 207226) | Sludge microbial communities from methane-producing bioreactor in Wageningen University, Netherlands - Granular Sludge_15_04-R1 | ecosystem: Engineered > Bioreactor > Anaerobic > Unclassified... | reverse complement strand
GGGCACGGAGGGTCAACGGTGTCCGCGTCCCGCCCTCGCCGCGGGTCAGCACCCGGCGCAGGGTGGCGTAGACCAGGCCGACCGAGGCGACCCCGAGCAGCGCCTCGGGGGCCAGGATGCTCCACGAGGACAGCCCGAAGAGCCGTACGGACAGCCCCATCAGCCACAGCGCAGCCGGCGGCTTGTCGACGGTGATGGCGTTGGCGGCGTCGAGGGAGCCGTAGAACCAGGCCTTCCAGTCCGTGCCGCCGGCCTGGGCCGCGGCGGAATAGAAGGAGTTGGCCCAGCCGGAGCCGGACAGGCCGTAGAAGTAGAGCACCGCGGTCCCGGCCAGCAGCAGGACCACCGAGGCGGCGACGATCCCGCGGCCGATCGGGACGGAGGGCACCTCCGCCTGACCGCCCCCGGAGCCGGAACCGCCGGTCCGCGGCAGGGCGCCGGTCGGACCGGAGCCACCGGGCCCGCCGTCGGCACGGCCGGGACCGGAGGGCCCGCCGGGGCCGTCCGGGTCGCCCGCCCCTCCGGTCGGGCCGCTGGTGATGTCGGTGCCGGTCCAGGGGGCCGCGACGTGCGGCGGACCGGCGAAGGTCGGCAGGGCGTTGTTCGCAGTCATGCGACGACGGTCGCCCGACGGTGTGTGTCGGCACGCAGCCGACCCTGTGCCGGTTCTGTGGAATCCGGTGACCGGCATCACCCGACCATCCCGTGCCGGAGCGACGGTCGCCGGCTCACAGACCCGGCACAGGCTGCGTACGCCACCGGCACACCAATCACGGGTGCCATGGTGGACGGCTCCTGTCCGCCGCCGGCGCGCCGGGGCCGAACCTAGACTGGCACCATCACCCGCCGCCGTACGCGGCCCGATCGCTGGGGGACGGCATGAGCACGCACCAGAACTTCGCCGCACTCGCCGAGGTGCTGCCGAAGCTGAGTCACCCGGACGGGTCCCCGATCCGGGCCCTCGTCGTCGACGACGAGGCGGTGCTCGCCGACCTGGTCGCGATGGGTCTGCGGATGTGCAACTGGGACGTCCGGGTCTCCCACGACGGGCTGGACGCGGTCGAGCAGGCCCGGACGTACGCCCCCGACGTCCTCGTCCTCGACTGGATGCTGCCCGGCCTGGAGGGCGACGAGGTGCTGGCCCGGATCCGCCAGCACTTCCCCGAGGTGCCCTGCCTGTTCCTCACCGCGAAGGACAGCGTCGAGGACCGGATCACCGGCCTGGTCCGCGGCGGCGACGACTACGTCACCAAGCCGTTCGCCATCGAGGAGGTGCTGCTGCGACTGCACCGACTGGTGGAGCGCTCCGGGGCGGCCTACCAGGACTCGGCCGAACTGGTGGTCGGCGACCTGACGATGAACGTGGAGACCCGGGAGGTCACCCGCGGCGGGGACGACATCGACCTGACCGCCACCCAGTTCGAGCTGCTGCGCTACCTGATGGAGAACCCCAAGGTGGTGCTCACCCGCGGGCAGATCCTCGACAACGTCTGGCACTACGACTTCGCCGGCCAGGCGAACATCGTCGAGCTCTACATCTCCTACCTGCGCAAGAAGATCGATGCCGGCCGCGAGCCGATGATCCACACCGTCCGGGGCGTCGGCTACGTGCTGAAGCCCGCCGTCTGATGGCGGCGGCCCCGACACCCGCCGCCGGACCGACCGGCACCCCGCCGACACCGGCCACCAGGCCGGGCACGCCGGGCCGCCCCCGCACCGGCAGCACGGCGGCGACCGGGGGGTCCGTCGCGCACCGCCCCGCCTCCCGCCGCCGTCGACTCGGTCTGACGACCCGGCTGGTCGCGGTGATCCTGGTGATCATGGCCGCCGTGCTCGGCGTCTTCGGTGCCGTCACCGTCGCGGTGATGCACCACAACCTCACCCAGCGGCTCGACTCCGACGTCGAGCAGGCGGCCCTGCGGTCCCTGTCGTACGCCCGCCCAGCCCAGCACGACGGCGACGACCACTACCGCAACCCGATCGACGCTCCCGGCCAGCCGACCCGGGTGCTGACCCTGGTCCGCGATTCCACCGGGAATGTGGCGGCGTACTACCGGGTCCCGGACGGTTCCGCCGCCGCGCTGAAGGTGGCCGATGTGCAGACGATCGCGGACGCCGGCCTGCTCACCCCCAGCGCGGGGACGGTCCAGCAGAGCGATCCCGAGGCCGCCACCTCCTCCCGGCAGGCCAGGCCGCAGACCGTCCGGCTGTCGATCGGCGAGTACCGGATGCTGCCGATCACCGTGGTCGATACGTCGGCCGGATCCGTCCAGGTGGTGGTGACCGGGCTGCCGACGTCCACCGTGGACGGGCCGGTGGCGTTCCTCACCCTGACCGAGGTGATCGGCGGTGCGGCGGCGCTGGTGCTGGCCGGGCTGGTGGCGACGCTGGCGATCAGCCGCTCGCTGCGGCCGCTGGCCCGGATCTCGAAGGTGGCCACCGATGTGGCGGCGATGCCGCTGGAGACCGGCACCGTCGACCTCAGCGGCCGCCGGGTGCCGGCCGATCTGGCCGAACCGGGGACCGAGGTCGGCAACGTCGGCCACGCCCTCAACCTGCTGATCGACAACGTCGACGATGCACTGACCGCCCGGGCGCGCACCGAGCGCCAGCTCCGCGCCTTCGTCGCCGACGCCTCCCACGAACTGCGGACGCCACTGGCGGCGGTCCGCGGCTACACCGACATCCTCCGGCTCACCGAGGAGCTCAGCCCGGAGGGACGGACCTCGCTGGGCCGGGTGGAGTCGCAGACCGACCGGATGACCGGACTGGTCGAGGACCTGCTGATGCTGGCCCGGCTCGACGAGGGACGTACGCCCACCTTCGTCGACCTGGACCTCAGCGAACTCGCCGTCGAGGCAGTGCTGGACGCCACCGCAGCCGGGCCGGACCACGAGTTCACCTGCGAGGTCCCCGACGAGGCGATGACGGTGCACGGCGACAGCCGCCAGCTGTCCCAGGTGCTGGCCAACCTGCTCTCCAACGCCCGCAAGCACACCCCGGCAGGCACCACGGTGAACACGGTGGTCCGCCGCGCCGAGGACGGCTTCGTCGAGGCGACGGTGACCGACGACGGTCCCGGCATCGACCCGGCCTTCCTGCCGCAGCTGTTCGACCGCTTCGCCCGGGCGGACACCTCCCGCAGGTCGACCGAGGGCAGCACCGGGCTCGGCCTGGCCATCGTCCGCGCCGTCGTCGAGGCGCACGGTGGGACGGTGGCGTGTACCTCCCGGCCCGGGGAGACGGTGTTCACCGTCCGGATCCCCCCGGCCGGGACCGTCGCCGTCAGGCCCTGAGTCCCTTGGCGTACGCGGTCGCGTGCCGCGGCTGGTAGAGGAGCATGTCCTCGGCGCCGGGCACCTGGACCGTCACCGCCAGGCCCCAGCCCAGGTCCTGCGCCTCACCGGTGAACACCGCGCCGCGCCCCGCGAGCTCGGCCATGGTGTCCGCCAGGTCGTCGCACATCAGCGAGATGCTGTGGTGCTGCGGGGACTCGTACGTCGTCCCCTCGTTCTCGGCGTGGGTCGGGTGGACGGCAATCTCACAGGGACCACCGGCGAAGATCAGCCAGTCGTCGACCGAAGCCTCGTCCGTCTCGGCGCCATAGGCGGAGACCGACACCGACTCCAGCAGCAGCACGTCACGCAGGAAGGTCCGGGTCGCGGCGGCGTCGTCGGAGTAGATGAGCAGGTGCATGGCCGTGATCATGGGCTCATCGTGCCCCCTCAGCCCGCACCCGCGCCACCGGAAAGTTCATGCTGACCGCTGCCGGAGACCCGTTGACCATGACCCCACGGGTGGCGAAGACTGCCGGAGTGCCCCCCACGTCCCGCCCGTTCCGGCCGTCCCGCAGGTCCCGACCCTCCCGCCTGCCCGGCAGATCCATCGGGTCACGGCTGCTGCTGCCCGCCCTGGCCCTGGTCCTGCTGGCCACCACCGTCGGCTGCGGCCCGCTGACCCGGTGGGGCCTCGACCCGGAGGTGACCGCCCTGAAGAAGGGCCTCGAGGCCGGGTCGGTGGCCGGGCTGCGGACCAGCAACGGCACCGACGCCGGGGCGGAACTGACCACCCTGACCAGCGGGATGGACGGTCTGAGGCCGCAGGTCACCCCCGGCACGATCACCGTCAACGGGCAGAAGGCCTCCGTCCCGCTGACCTATGACTGGGTCTTCCCGGCCGGCACCTGGCACTACGACGCCACCGCCACCTTCACCCGGACCGGTCAGGGCTGGGCGCTGGACTGGGCACCGAGCGTGCTGCACCCCGCCCTCACCTCCACCACCCGGCTGGTCCACCGGCGCACCCAGGCCGCCCGGGGACAGATCCTCGGCAGCGGCGGCCTGCCGATCGTCAAGGAACGCGACGTCTTCATCCTCGGCCTGGACAAGTCGACCGTCGCCGCCGGCCAGGTGGACGACTCCGCCCGGCGGATCGCCCGGGCGCTCGGCATCGACGAGCAGCGCTACCTCGACCGGGTCCATGCCGCGGGCAGCGTCGCGTTCGTCGACGCGCTCACCATCCGGGCCGAACGGGCCCAGGTCTCCCAGGACTTCCTCGCCACCCCGGGGGCCCGGATCCAGCGCGACGTCCGCCAGCTGGCGCCCACCGCGACCTTCGCGCAGGGCCTGCTCGGCTCCGTCGGGACCGCCGACGCAGCCCGGGCCCAGGCGTCCGGTGGCGCGATCCTGGCGGGCGATCCGGTCGGCGTCGGTGGGCTGCAGGAGCGCTACGACACCCAGCTGCGGGGCAAGCCCGGCGACCGGGTGGTGATCGTCCCCCGCGACACCCCCGCCGGGCAGGTCGCCGACCCGCCGGCGGTATTCAACGCCACCGCGACCTCCGGCGCGGCCCTGGAGACCACCCTGGACCCGGACCGCCAGACCCGGGCCGAGCAGGCACTGTCCTCGGTCAAGGGCTCCGCTGCCCTGGTCGCGCTGGACACCTCCACCGGGGCCGTCCTCGCTGCGGCGACAGCCCCGGACGACGGGGCGAACCCGACCGCGACCTTCGGCCGGATCGCCCCCGGATCGACGTTCAAGATCGCCACCAGCCTGGCGCTGCTGCGCGCCGGGCTCACCCCGGACACCGCCGTCAGCTGCACCCCCTCGGTGACCGTCGACGGGCGTACGTTCACCAACTACTCCGACTTCCCCAGCAGCGGCCTGGGCCAGACCACCCTGCGCGGTGCGGTGGCGAACTCCTGCAACACCGCGATGATCGGCCTGCGCGACCGGATCACCCCGCAACAGCTCACCGACGCGGCGGCCAGCCTCGGGCTCGGCAAGGACCACGACGCCGGCTTCCCGGCCTTCTACGGCTCGGTCCCGGCCCCGGCGAACACCGTCGGCGGTGCCGAGGCACTGATCGGGCAGGGCCTGGTCGAGGCCTCCCCGATGGCGATGGCCGGGGTCGCTGCCTCGGTGGCGAGCGGGCACACCGTGGTCCCCTACCTGCTCCCGTCGCAGCGGCCGACGGCGGACGCGGCCCCGCTCACCGACCAGGAGGCCGCGAGCCTGCGGTCGATCATGCAGGCCGTGGTCGACCAGGGCACCGCCGCCGGGATGCGGGGCACCCTCACCGGCGCGAAGACCGGCACCGCCGAGTACGGCACCGACACCCCGCCGAAGACCCACGCCTGGATGATCGGTTACCGCGACGGGATCGCGGTGGCCGTCTATGTCGAGAACGGCAGCTCCGGCTCGGCCGCCGCCGGGCCGATCATGAAGGCCTTCCTCGGATCCTGACCCCGGGACGTCCTGACACGGGCGCGTCCTGGCCCGGGCGCGTCCTGGCCCCCGGAACGGCGATACGGCGACGTATCGAAAGTTGCAAAGGGTGACCTAAGCTGGTGATATGACGCCATCCTGCCTGTCATCGATCACCTTGGGGGTGCGTGATCATCCCCGTTCCCTGGCCTTTTACCGTGCGGTCGGGTTCCGGGTGCTGGCCGATGACGAGCGCGGCACCGTCCTGGCGGCGCACGGCCTCCGCCTCATCCTCCGTGGCTGGACCGAGCTCGCCGACGACTTCGGCGTGGCCCCGGAGACCGGTGGGTTCCGCGGCAGCCACCTGACCCTCCACCTCGCCGACCAGGCCGCGGTCGACGGCACGTACGACACCTGGATCACCGCCGGGGCGATCGGCGTCCGCCAGCCGGCCGCCAGGGACTGGGGCGGCTACGCCGGCGTGGCGGCCGACCCGGATGCCCACCTGTGGGAGATGCGCTTCGCTCCCGGTATCGCGACCGTGCTGGCACTCCCCGACGGGCAGGACGCGTGATCCCGGTCACCGTCACCGCGACCGGCCTGTCGGGACTACGGTGATCGGCATGCAGCCACGCCTGTCGATCGTGACCCTCGGGGTGAAGGACCTGGAGCGGTCGGCGCAGTTCTACCAGGCCGTCGGTTTCGAGGCCCGCCGCGGACCGTCGGATGTGATCCTGTTCCAGACCATCGGGCCGATCCTGGCGCTGTCGAGCTGGGACCGGCTCGCCGCGGAGGCCCAGCTCTCCCCCTGTGGTGCCGGATTCCGCGGGCAGCGGCTGGTCTCCCACTTCCGCACCGGCGCCCAGGTCCGGGAGGCGTACGAGGACTGGCTGGCGGCGGGCGGCTATTCCGTCCGTCCTCCGGCCGACCGCGACTGGGGGGCGTACACCGCCATCGTCGCCGATCCCGATGCGCATCTGTGGGAGTTCGTCCACCATCCCGACCAGGATCTCGTCCGGTTCAACATGTTCGGCCAGCTCGAGCTGAGCTGATCCGGCCACCGCCCGGCGCCGGTCGTGCTGCAATTGAGCGATTGAGCGACGGACCGAGGCCGCTGGCCGGCCGAGGCAGGAGGTGGTCGGGGTGGATGCCGATGTCATCGTGATCGGGGCCGGTGTGGCGGGTCTGCGGTGCGCCCGGGTGTTGGAGGACGCCGGCCTGCGCGTCCTCACCGTGGATGCCGGGCAGAGCGTCGGGGGACGGATCCGGTCCTCCCGGATCGACGGCTTCATCTGCGACTGGGGACTGATGACGGTCAACCCGCAGATGCCCGCCGTGCACCGGTGGGTGGACCTGGCCCGACTCGACCTGCACTTCCCGCTGGCTGCGCTGCTGGTCCGGCGGACCGACGGCCCGCAACTCTTCGGCGACCCACGCCGTGTCCCGCGGCTGCTGCCGTCGATGGTCCGCAGCCGGATGATCTCCGCGGCCGACCTCACTGCGCTGGCCCGCTGGTCGTCCAGCGGGTTGGTCGGCGGGCGGGTGCTCGACTCCGACAACGACACCACCCTGCTGGCCTCGTTGGACGAGTTCAGGGTGCGCGGCGCGCTGCGCGAGGAGTTGCTGCTCCCGGTGCTCTCCGCCATGCTCGCCGACAGCAGCGGGACGACCTCGGCGGCGTACGCGAAGTGGGTGCTGCACTCGATCCTGGCCGGCACCCCCGGGTTGCCGGCCGGAGGCATGCAGGCTCTGCCGGAGCTGCTCGCCTCGCAGCTGCGCGAGCCGGTCCGGCTGGAGGTGCACGCCTCGGCCGTGCTGGAGACCGGCGGCGGCGTGGAGGTGCAGACCTGGGGTGACACCCTGCGGGCCCGCAAGGCGGTGGTGGCGGTGAGCCCGGAGGCGGTGAACCAGCTGCTCCCGGTGCGCCGCCCGCGGATGCAGGGCGTGGTCACCTGGTGGTTCCGGACGCCGAGCGCGCCGTTCTCGCTGCCGGTCTTCGCCCTCGACGGGCGCGGGCCGATCGGGCCGGTGTGGACAGCGGTGGAGGTGACCAGCTTCGCCCCCTCGTACGCCCCGCCGGACAGCCACCTGGTGGCCGCGAAGACGCTGCTCGACCGGTTCGACGGGCGGGCCAGCGTCCGGGTCGTCCGCCGGCACCTGGCGGCGATCTACGGTGTGCCGACCGATGACTGGGAGGTGGTGGCGCACTTCGAGCTGCCGAACGCGGTGCCGACGCACCGGCCGCCGCTGTCGGATCGCCAGCAGGTACGGATCTGGGACGACGTGTACGTCGCCGGGGACCACCGCAAGACCGGGTCGATCCACGGCGCGATGGTGTCGGGGCAGCGCGCCGCCGAGGCGGTGCTGGTCGATCTGGGGATCATCGGGGCGCTGCCGCGGCGACGCCGGGCGCTGCCGGAGCTGTATCCACTGCGGCCGGCCGCGAGCGACCCGGCGGCGACGTAGCAGATGGACGTAGCGGATGATCGGATGACGGTTCCGCGACCGGGTACACCGCTGGCCGCTCAGCCGGCCGCCGGCGACCGGTCAGCGGCCGGTCAGCGCGCGGGGCGGGTACGGCCGGCCCATCGAGGACCCCATCCGTACGCTGCCCGACGGGTCGGCGGTGAAGAACCGGGACCCGGCCGGGGCGACCAAAGCCTCCCGGAGCCGCTCCTCGAGTTCCCGCACCTGGCCCTGCAGCTCCTCGACCAGGTCCTGCATCTGGAGGATCCGGCGGATCCCCTCCAGGTTGATCCCCTCGACCTGGCTGAGGTGCTGGATCATCCGCAGCCGCTCGACGTCGCGGGGCGAGTAGCGCCGCCCCCGCCCGGACGTACGCCGCGGGGAAACCAGGCCGAGGCGGTCGTACGTCCGCAACGTCTGCGGGTGCATGCCGGCGAGTCGGGCCGCGACCGAGATGGCGAAGATCGGCGCATCCCGGTCGATCCGCTCCGGGAGCCGGCTCGACTCGGCGACCATCAGGGCTCCCGGGCGAAGAGCGCCGCGCGCGGGTTGGTCTCGCCGGCCTCGTCGGCGTAGATCAGCAGCGCGTTGCGCGCCTTGTCGGGCAGGCTGGCCGGGACCGTCACCTCGATGGTCACCAGCAGGTCACCCTTCGAGCCATCCTTGCGGACCACGCCCCGGCCGCGGACCCGGAACGTACGTCCGTTCGGCGTCCCGGCGGGGATCCGCAGCCGGACATGCTGCCCGTGCAGGGTCGGCACCTCGATCTCGGCCCCCAGCGCCGCCTCGGTGAAGGTCACCGGCACGGTGATGGTGAGGTTGGTACCGCTGCGACCGAAGAGCCTGTGCGGAGTGACGTGGACGTCGACGTAGAGGTCGCCGGGACCACCGCCGTGCTCGCCCTGGGATCCCTTGCCCTTGAGCCGGATCCGCTGACCGTCCTCGACGCCCGCGGGGATCCGCACCTGCATGGTGTGGGTCGACCGGCCCCGCCCCGAGCCGTCGCAGACCGGGCACGGGTCGTCGACGATCAGGCCGCGACCGTGGCAGTCCGGGCAGGGCTCGGTCACCTGGAACACGCCGCCGGAGGTGGCCGTCCGCATCCCGGAGCCCTGACAGGTCGGGCAGACCCGCGGCACGGTGCCGGACTTGGCACCGGTGCCGGAACAGGCCGGACAGGGGGCGTCGGAGACCATCTGCATCGAGACGGTGGTGCCCTCGACCGCCTGGTCGAAGTCGATCGTCACGTCCCCCTCGACGTCGGCGCCGCGACGCGGGCTGCGGCTGGTGGTCCGCCGGATCCCGCCGGACCCGCCGAACAGGCCGCCCAGGATGTCGGAGAAGTCGCCGGCGCCGGAGGTGGCGTTGCGGAACAGGTCGTCGACGTTCGGGGATGCCTGGCCCTGGCCGCGGTTGAACCGGAAGCCGCCACCGAACAGGCTGCGCTGCTGGTCGTACTCCTTGCGCTTCTTCGGGTCGGACAGCACGTCGTTGGCTTCCGAGACGGCCTTGAACCGCTCGGCCTTGTCGGCGTTGCCCGGGTTGGCGTCGGGGTGGTTCTCGCGCGCCAGCTTGCGGAAGGCCTTCTTGATGTCGTCCTGGGAGGCGTCCTTCGAGACGCCCAGGACCTTGTAGTAGTCCTTCTCGAGCCAGTCCTTGGTGCTCACCGGCGCGGCCTCTCATCCATGGTGTTGGTGGTGGTGGAGTGCTCGTCGTGCTGGGGTGGGTGGGATCCGGGCGGGTGGAAGGGCGAGGGATCGGCGGCCCGGATGAACACTCCGGATCGGACCGCCGATCGTCCTCTCCCCCCCGCGTGGGGTGGGTCAGGCCCCGGTGACGGCCACCCGGGCGGGACGCAGGATGCGCTCGCCGATCCGGTAGCCGGGCTGCAGCACCGCGACGACGGTCGGCCCGTCGACCTCGGTGCCCTCGGGGGCCGGCTGGTGCATCAGCGCCTCGTGGACCTGCGGGTCGAAGGCCTCACCCGCGGTGCCGTACGCCTCCAGACCGTGCTTGGTGGCGACCTTCTCGATCTCCTCGGCGACGGCCTTGAAGCCGCCGGTGAGGT
>Ga0334882_1005330_pt1 | contig 10242 bp, 14 predicted proteins | sample GraSluR1_MG_5_FD_207226 | JGI IMG/M metagenome (GOLD analysis project Ga0334882, IMG submission 207226) | Sludge microbial communities from methane-producing bioreactor in Wageningen University, Netherlands - Granular Sludge_15_04-R1 | ecosystem: Engineered > Bioreactor > Anaerobic >... | reverse complement strand
TGCCATTCAGGAAATATGCCGCCTCATCGCCATAATCTGCAAAATATTTCTTGTAATCGCCCAAACTTTTAGGTATTATTATTTTCACATCATCATTCTCATGTATAGGACAATCCAGCTCAATCTTCTTGTCATTTAAATATGCTACAGGCTCAAGATTGTCTATTACATCATTTACAAAGAAACTTATTGAATAGGCCTCGCTAATATAATCTACTATCTTGGGATCTGCATCTCTGCCGTTTACAGAATAATTAAGTTCTATATTATCCCCCTCTTTTACTTCCTCATCAATACTCTTTTCAAATCCATTTATAGTTATACTTGCATTGGAACCAAGTGATCCAAATGCCACCCTTTTTATCCCGTTCAGGGTAAATCTTATATTTTTCCCGTTTCTCCCTATAAGAAGCTTTGGATTTATACCTGCCTGCATCATTACGTCCATAATAGTATGTGTATGTGAATTGAACAGACTTATTACATTTCCATTCAACATGACATCTATAAAATCGTGTCCAAGTCTTCTTATTGATACCAGGGCAATTCCAAGTACTGTTACTCCCGTACTTCCAAGAGAATTATCCGTACATACGCATTCCTTTACCGAATCCCTGCCTTTTATAGCTATTCTCTGAAGTGGTATATTCAGATTCTCAGACAGGAACTCCTCAATTTGGGGAGTATGTGCTCCTCCTCCTACGAGGAAAACTGCATTCGGTGGCTTGTCTCCGTTCAAATCTATTATCTTTGAAGCTATTTCCTCCGCTATCTTTTTAATCGTAGGAATCACAAGCTTGACTACTTCGTCACAGGATATTTTATTCTCTATTCCAAGTACATCCACATAGGTTATTTCCTTACCCCCATCATACTGTCTCTTTATCTTTTCTGCCGAATTAAAATCCACAAGATAATTCTGGGCTATAATTTCTGTAACTTCATCTCCAGCTTTAGGAACCATTCCATAGGCACTTATAGTACCATTGCTGCTTATAGCTATATCTGAAGTGCCTGCCCCTATATCTACAAGTGCCAGATTCAAAAGTCTCAAATTTTTTGGAACAGCTGCCTCCATTGCGGCTATAGGCTCCAATGTCAAGCTTATAACCCTCAATCCAACTTTTTTCATGACGGAATATAAACTATCCACTACGGATCTTGGAAGAAATGTTGCAATAATCTCTGCAGATATATCCTCTCCTTTTTGTGACAGCAGATTTCCTATCAAATATCCATTCAAATAATAACTTTTTACGCTGTAGCCTACACAGTACAACTTCCCACCCGTATCCTTCCTGACTTTGTCTTCCGCTGATTTAACCGCTGTCAATTCAAGGCTTCTTATTGTATTTTTGTCTATTTCCCTGTCATATTCAATTTTCATACTTTCCTTCGAAATTACAGTTCTCAAGAACCTGCCTGCAGCAGCTATGACTACATTTTCCATCTTCATGTTCAGGTCTTTTTCTATCTTTTGTTTTATGACATCTACAGTACCTGCCACAAGTTCAACATCATGTATCTGTCCATCTATCATGGCTCTCTCCGTATGTTCAAGGCAGTACTCCGATATTACGTTGAATTTTTTATTCTTGACTATTCCGGCAGTGCCTATTACCGTACGCGTACCTATATCTAATGCAAATATTACATCCTGTGGGTTAAGTTTAGCAGCTTTCATAATATTTACCTCTTTTTATCTTTCTAATGATTTCTATCTTAATAAATATTATAATTAATTATAAAATATTTGTAAACCAATTCCTAATCGTGGAAGCTGTCTGCATACAAAAAACTCTCTAAACCGATCATTGCAAAATTCCAGAATCAGCATAGAGAGTTTTAAATTTTTCAGTCAATCTGTGAAAACATACTCTGAGCATTAACAACATTTTTCTGATATCTTCAAACTTCCCTCGTTTTCATTTATATATGGAAGTCTCTTCAGTATATCATATACGAGTTTTTTACCCGAGCCCTCTTCTTTAAGTATTTCTTCTTCATCAATCTTATTCAGACATACAAGACTGCACCAGAAATCCACAAAATCCTGTTTTGTCAAAAAGTGCGTATCTGAGCCTTCCTTTACTACAAAACCATTTTTAAAATTTTCTACTATATCAATATCCTTTATTTCCCCATTTGATATTACACTACATACATCATCCCATATCTTCTTGAATGCAATCACAATAATTCCTCCTTATAACGTATACAATATATACATAGTATATCATATATTCTGCATAATTAAAATATGTGTACTGAAATCATCTAATAGTATATCATATTTGTAATATTGTTTTTTGTTTACATTTAATTTAATTTATATAATATTTTTACTGTTTACTAGATTAAATATAATGATATTCTTCTTAACATATATAGATGAATATGCATAAATTATAGAAAAAATATTTTTCAGGAGGAATTTCATTTGTTTTTTTCTTATCCTTATTTAAGTTATATAACCCAGTGCAAAAAAGTTCCCATAGCATTTCCACCCCAGCATCAATCTGTTCAACCAGGCCTTGAGTATATAATGAGACCGCAGCCAATATTTGACAATCCTGATTATACAGGCAGCTGTAAGTTAGAGGATAAAATCGCCTTGATTACCGGCGGAGACAGCGGAATCGGGAGAGCCGTATCACTGGCATTTGCCAAAGAAGGTGCCGATATTGTCATAGTATATTTAAATGAACACAAAGATGCAAGAAAGACAAAAGAATTAGTTGAAGCTCAAGGGCGTAGATGCCTTTTAATTGCAGGAGATTTGAGGGAGGAGTTTTTTTGTAAAAAAATAATCGAAGATACCATATCAACATTTGGCAGTCTTGATATTTTAATCAACAATGCCGCAGTACAATTTCCTCAGAAGGGACTTGAAGACATTACTACAGAGCAGTGGGATGATACATTTCATACAAATATATATCCGCTGTTCCATGTAACCAAGGCAGCTTTGCCTTATCTCGGATGTGGGTCCTCAATTATAAATACAACTTCAATTGTAGCTTACCGCGGAAACAGATTATTAATCGACTACTCGGCTACAAAAGGTGCTATTATCAGTTTTACACGTTCGTTGGCTCTCTCACTTGTCTCAAAGGGAATCCGTGTCAACGGCGTGGCTCCGGGCCCTATCTGGACACCTCTGCAGCCTGCAAGTTATCCAGCAGATTATATAGCAACTTTCGGAACAAATACTCCCATGAAAAGAGCCGGTCAGCCCGTAGAACTCGCACCTACTTACGTATACCTGGCATCAGATGATTCCACTTATGTTACCGGCCAAATTCTACATGTAAATGGTGGAGACTATATAGGTTCATGAATATCCATCATTTATAGTTTAAACAGGCCATATGCTTGAATTAATATTCACCATATGGCCTTGAAATTTATTTAACATAAGTAACGATATTGCCTGTTCTTTTAAGAGGTTCCATCTCTGACATCCGGGAATATCCAAGCGCAAGTCCTCCACAGATTGTTTCATTTTCTTTTAAACCCAGTTTCATTATATATTCACGGATATACTTATTATCATCAAGCCAGTGGAGCTGATTTATCCAGCAAGAGCCTATACTTAAAGATGCTGCCGCCAGCATCATGTTTTCCAGTGCAACCGAGCAGTCTGCCATCGCATTGCCATATTCTTTTTGGTTTGCAGCTACAATCAATGTAGGGGCATTGTATATAAAATCATAGCCTCCCTTTCTCGAAGCTAAAATTGAGTTCTTTATACTCTTGTAGGTATTTTCTTCAATCTCCATTTTTGCAAATTCTCTTTCCACCAGCAATTTCAGTTTCTGAAGTCTCTCTCTATTTTGTATTACGATAAAATGACTTGTTTGATTATTTCCCCCGCTTGGAGCAAAACGACCGGCTTCAATAATTAGAGAAAGTTTTTCATCCGGGACCTGTTCCTTTCCATATTTACGTATACTTCTGCGTTTATTAATGACCTCCAGCACTTGATTTTCCATAAGATCAACCTCCGATATTTAAAATCACAATGTTTCTTTATACTATTCAATAATGTATGCACTAACAATCTCTCCATAATAAGCAATATGAAAATCCTTGTTTGCGCCATGAAACAAGCTATCGACATCCTGGGGATAAAATATTTTCTTATTTTCTTCTGAAATTGCAGCACTATCTTGTCTTTGCTTATATATAACTTTACACTCAAGTGTTAGGGGAAGCTCCTTAATAGCAGGAACAGAAATATTATCAGGTGCTTCAAGTGTTAAATTAAGTTCTTTGATCTTATCAATTTCACGGCCAGATTTTGCTCCACAGATTTTTAATATATTTTTGTCAAAATCACCATATGGTATATTTATTGTAAATTCAGGATTCTTTTCAAGTTGATGTTTTGTAAAACGATTTTCTCTGACAAAAGCTATAAAAACCGGTTTTGCCCATTTAATTCCAAGTGTACCCCATCCAATAGTCATAGAGTTAACTTTATCATCCGTCTTTGTAGTCAATAAAACACCTGTTTTGACTGCATTTATAATTTCATTGGCATAGTCAAATACTTTAATTTGCTTTTTCATAATGCTATCCCTCCATAAAATTTTGTTATTTATATGATATTATAGTATAAATGAAAATAAATCCCAAAGTAAAATATATTAATTTATTTTCAATAATCTATATACTAGCTTGTTCTACAAATCTTACTCCCATATCAAAGGCAGCTTTACAATCTCTGGGAAATTGTTCCTTCCTCACTTTGGCTTTTTTATTTTCGTCAAACAATGTGGCATTATATTTCGAATAATCATCAAATTGATATGTGTCATTAACAGTTAATGATTCACATATACCAAAAATTCTTTCCATATCCTCTTCCATAAATCTAAGATTTTCCCTATATCTAAATTTTTTCATTTGTTCGTTGGTTACGTTCATAGTATAAATAAATCCTGTTGATATTTTTCTTCCAAAAATACTGGAATGATTTTTATCGTATTTTAAATATGGGAATATAAGTCTTTCTAAAAATGATTTCATAACTCCCGTAATTCCTTGAAGATAAATTGGTGAACCAAGAATAATTGCATCGGCTTTTTCAGCTTTTTGAAGAACAGATGTCAAATCGTCATTAAACCCGCATCTACCATGATTTATTCCATTTTTTATTTTACAGGCGAAACAACTTACACAGCCTTTGTAATTCAATTCATAAAGATGTATAAGTTCTGTTTCGGCACCTTTTGAAGCTGCTCCCTCAAGTGCTTTATTAAGAAGAGTAGCAGTGTTCTTATTTTTCCTTGGGCTTCCGTTAACAGCGATTACTTTCATAAACTTTTCCTCCTAGAATATTTTCACATAACAAATTATCTAATAAAATTTGTCATAATGCGATTTTCATCATCAGGCAAAGGAAATTTCTCCTTTCCATTATTGATTACTTTGAGAAGCCAGGCCATGGCTCTTGCATTTTTACGAAGTGTCTGTATGCCCTCATCATCCTTCATGACCTCACCTTTATCCATGCCATAGGCTGATGTCCAATATTGAGACGGTGGTAAAATCGTTTCCGCAAGATTGAGATAGTTGTTCAATTGATGTACTACATCCACACCACCTGCACGTCTGACAACCGAAATTGAAGTTGCCACTTTAAACTTGAAATAACCTGAACTAGTATAAAAAATCCTGTCCAAGAAAGATTTCATGGTCCCCGCAATTCCGGCATAATAAGTAGGTGATGCCAAAATAAATCCATCTGCCCATCTCATCTTTTCTGCTGCCTCATTGACAATATCCTTCTTAAAAACACATCTGTTTTTCTCTGAAGTCGAACAGTACCCACATCCTATGCATCCATGGATATCCAAATGTCCAATTTGAATAATTTCCACTTCTATATTTTGCTTTTGCAACTCATCTGCCATTACATTTAAAGCCTGACTTGTATTTCCGCCTTTTCGCGGACTTCCGTTGATAGCTACAACCTTCATAATTCAACCTTCTTTCAAATATTCATCATTATTACAACTATAAACCTTTTAGGTAACTGTAAGTCAATAGTATACAACAAAAAAATTTATTTATTCTTGCATTTGCCTTAGAGTTAACTATAAGATGTATAATAATAAAATAGAATATGATTTGAGGTGATTAATTTGGAATACACTATTTCCCAGGCAGCCAAAAAAATGAATTTAACCACATATACATTAAGATATTATGACCGGGAAGGATTGCTGCCTTCTATCAAAAGAAACGAATGGGGAAACCGCATTTTTACCCCAGATGACTTGGAAATGCTTTCTGTGGTCTGTTGTCTGAAAAATACAGGAATGAGCATAAAAGATATAAAAAAGTTTACAGACTGGCAGAATCAAGGAAATTATACACTACATGCCCGTAATGACATGCTCCTAAGACACAAAGAAAATGTACTAAAACAAATAGACTCCTTAAAGAAAAATCTCCATTTAATTGACCGTAAACTCAGCTACTACCAAAATGCCTGCAATGCTTATGATTCAGGTTTGCCTGTTCCTCATTGCTGCAGCTGTGAAGAGAAAATTTCGGATTAAAAATCGGACTAAAGATGGTGTCTATCTTTTATATATGATTACTTAGGGAATCTAAAATGACCTGTTATTCTGGGCATCCAGTACATAATTTCATCACCTTCTCTGGCATAGGGCGGCGTACTATGTATTATATATGGGATGCCATCTGATCTCCTTTTATCGGAAACTATCGCTATGTGTTCAGTGTGATCAAAAGTCAAGATATCCCCCGGCTGCCACTGTCTTAAGTTTTCAAAATCATTAGGTTTCAGCTTGGTAGTAATACCGGCTGAATGATTTTTAAAATAAACATAGAGAACAGATACTCTTCTGAAGTCTATATTTGAATCCGGTCTGCTCTGAATTGCCTTATAGTTTCCAGGATTCTCCCTCATATCCTCATCCACCATATCCTTGAGATTATACCCTGCATCCTTAAAAGCCCTCTAGACCAGGTCGGTACACACCCCTTCATCTTCCGGAGGGTATCCGCCCAAATAATAACCTGACTTATATTTTACTTTCTTGTCTGCTTCTTTTCTCGCTCCAAAAAGTATATCCTCCTGATCCTTTATGCCATCTCCGTCTTTATCCGAATTTTCAAACACTATTGTTTTCCTTAGTTTTTCATTAATTGTCTCATGTTTCTCATTTATCAACCTCTTGCTCCTTAATTTTTTCTTTATAAATGCCAATTTTTTGCTCCAAATGCAGTATATTATCCTCTATATTGCTTTTTTGAATATGCAGTCTATCCATCTGCTTTTCCAACAGTTTCAAGCGCTCTTTCAAAGTGGTATCTCCCATATATCGAAGCTTGGAATAATATTGGATTTGTTTAATCGGCATATTTGTATCTTTTAATCTAAATATAAAATTGAGCCATGATATATCTCTTTCACAATATATCCGCCTATTGATCCCATCTCTCTTGGGATGGATCAAGCCAATTTTTTCATAATATCGTAACGTATCAATACTTAATCCAACTTTTTTAGAAAATTCTCCAATATGGTAATTCAAATATATACACCTGCCTATTGACATGGAGTTAACTCCAGCATGTAACATAATCTTATCAAACACAAGGAGGTAATTCAACCATGAAAAGTCGTTATGAACTAGGAATAAATAAACTAAGTGAAGTTGACGGAACAGGAGGCACAGAAGTAGTAGAATCACTTAATGATATTGCCCCGGATCTAGGAAAATATATTATAGAGTTTGCTTTCGGCGATATTTATACCAGGCCGTCATTGGATTTAAAACAGAGAGAACTGGTTACCCTATCTACACTTGCGGCACTAGGCGGATGTGAAAAACAATTAGATGTTCATATTAACGGAGCATTAAATGTGGGAATATCAAAGAAGGAAATAATTGAAGTTTTTATACAGTGTATTCCTTATATCGGATTTCCAAAAGTATTAAATGCCGTTTCAGCTGCAAAGGATGTTTTCCTGAGTAGAGATCTATAAAATAATCACTGAGCACCGTAACATTCATATTTGAATTCTACGGTGCTCTTTAGTGTTTCAAACAAATAGTATAATTTTAAATTTTCCATAAAGCTGCTTTAAGCAATAGTAGTATAAATGATATAATGAGTATGGAATAAGTAAAGAAATTAACCAAGTAAAAGAGAGGTTTAATTAACTAATGTCAAAAATATATATCGATCCAACTATTTATACTACAAAACCATCCGGTTCTCGATTATCCAAGGAAATGGCAGTTTACAATTTGCTGGAAAAGCTTGATATACCCTATATTCGTATAGATCATGATGCAACAGCAAGTATCGATGACTGCCACGATGTAGATAAGCTTTTGGACATTACCATCTGTAAAAATTTATTTTTATGCAATAGCCGGAAAAACAATTTTTATCTGCTTATGATATCAGGAAACAAAAGATTTAAAGCAAAGGAATTATCTTCACAGATTCAATCTTCCCGTCTCTCATTTGCACCAGCAGAATATATGGAAAAATATCTTGATATCACACCAGGATCCGTGAGTGTTATGGGACTTATGAACGATACAGGACATAAAGTACGACTTTTAATCGATGAAGATGTAATAAAGGAAGAATATCTGGGATGTCATCCCTGTATTAATACTTCAAGCCTTAAAATTATGACAAAAAACATTATAGATAAATTTCTTCCTTATACAGGGCATTCTCCTGAATATGTAAAGTTAACAGGAGAATAACTATCCTTTCTTTTCCCTAAGGCACAAATAAGTCAATCCCCAGAAAATAATAAATCCAAAGCCGGTCAACACTGCCGAGGTAATTTTTCCATTACTGCTTGACATCCAGTTTTCCGTCATGGGCAGCCTTGAAGCAATTCCAATAAGGCCTGAAATCCATACAAAAGGTAGAAAAGGCCACCACATCCGCCCATCCTGTTTACTGTGGATAAGTACCAGAACAACACTTCCAATAAGCAGCATAGATATTATTAAAATTGCCGGTATATTTGACAAATGCAGTGTAAACAGAGGGGGAATAAATCTCTCAATCAATATAAATGAACCAATAATCAGAGAACATATTAGCCACGTAAACAGGAAGGATGCAACTTTCCCTTTAATGATTTTTGTATAGATACTCCTGTGTATTATAAAAAATACAATTCCCACAAATAAAAAGCTCAACATGCCATATATAATCAATACGAGAAGATTTATTCCCTTATCTGGAGAAGTCAATGCACCCAGAAGTTCAAAAAAGGAGCTGATGCCAAAAACAAGGCCTACCAATTTCAATGTTTCTTTCCTGCTTGCTTTGCCAAGATTGTGAATCAATTCATCCACCGCCAGCTGAGGCCTTTTCCCAAAGAATTCTTCAGCAGATTGTCCATCCTCCTGAGCAGAAATTATATCCTGCAAAATCTGCAGCAACAAGTTTTCTATCTCACAATCATCATAAAATAGTCCGGCACTGCGGATGTATACCAGGAGTTGTTCATAATACTCCTTATTTTCATCCGTTAATTTTTTTCGTAATTGATTATTCGTTTCAATAGCTTTTTTTACAGAATTATTTTGTTTATTCATCCAATTTTTCTCCTTTTAAACTTATCAGATCATCAACCTTTGACACCAAATCCTTCCACTGTTCAATAAAATCCCTGCAGTGAGCCTTCCCCTCCGGGGTTATACAATAATATCTTCTATCGGGGCCTTCCGGGGAAGGTTTTATCATACTGGAAAGATAACCTTGCTTCTCTAATTTTTGCAGCAGCGGATATACGGTACCAGCAACTATTTCCTTAAACCCGTGTTTTTTTAGCAGCTGAATCATCTCATATCCGTATACCTGATTCTCTAAAACAATCAAAAGCACGCATCCTTCCAGCACACCCTTCAAGAGCTGAGTCTGCTTCAAATTATCCCTCCTACCTCATCTATTGTGCAATGCATATTAGTGCTGATATTATTATATATTAATTCATCTATTATGTAAAGCATAATAGATGAAAAAGTATTATCCTCAAGCAATAAATATTATGATACAATTTTATTAGTATATATAGATAAAAGTATCACTGAAATTAGAAGTAAAAGACTCCATAACGCTGCTTTAAGCAATAATAGCACAAATGATATGATGAGTATGAAAATCGCAATTTTCAGCTTGATATTGTGCAGCAGCTTAAATCCAGCAGCTAATCCAATTATT
>Ga0334882_1005329_pt1 | contig 10244 bp, 8 predicted proteins | sample GraSluR1_MG_5_FD_207226 | JGI IMG/M metagenome (GOLD analysis project Ga0334882, IMG submission 207226) | Sludge microbial communities from methane-producing bioreactor in Wageningen University, Netherlands - Granular Sludge_15_04-R1 | ecosystem: Engineered > Bioreactor > Anaerobic > Unclassified... | reverse complement strand
CGTTTCCGCATTCCCAACGCTGTTTGTCCCGTTTCCATCGCACCTTCTCCCTTCCCTTTTTCGAATGTCGAACATGGTCTTGCGAGTCGACGAAGCGGTTTCACCTCCCCGAGTTCCGGAATCCGAAGCACGTATTGATAGTAAATATTATTTATGATATTTTCCGTGATATTATCATTCCATCCACTCTGTTGTCAAGGAAGAGAAAGAAAAATCGTTCGAAGGGGGCATGGAGGGAGGGCGGGTGAAGCCGTTGTCTTGATGAGGTGTTGTGCGATTCGAGCTTGTGATTTTCGGGCGGAAAAAGGTACTTGACAAATGCTTCCTAAAGGAGGAAATTTGGATAAGTCATTTTCTTAGATGTGAACCGTTCGAGGATACCGCTCGGTTGACCTGCTTGCGCAAGGAGGCTTTCAGATGATCCGAAGAATATGTTGCAATACCTCCGCTCGTTGGTCGCTATCCGTGACCACGAGTGATATAATCTGTTTTCTACTCGAATTCATAAGGTGTTTTAGATGGCACGGCAACTCTTGTTTGGTGTGGGAGTGGCGGCCTGAATTTTTTGGGGCCTAATGCTATGGATTGGCCCTCTCTTTTATTGGGCTTTCTACTCGCTATTTTGGGTAATTTGCTTACCCCTTCGGTCCGACTGGCACTTATTAGCAGTTTGCGCTGGGTGGGCTTACGGGTGAACCGCCTTAGCGAGAAAGGGCTTCGTTTGCGGCTGGAGCAGCTGGAAAATGATCTCACCTACGTATTGAGCCTTAAGAATAATCCGGTAGAACTCATTGGATTGGTAGTGCAATCTGTAATGCCATTTCTTTTCGTTATATGGTTCTTTATCGTTATTGTGTATTTTATTGCTTCATCTGGAGGTGCTGCCTCGGATATTCCCAAAGTTTGGTATGGGGCCATTGGAGGTATTGTCGGCTTCGGTACCCGCTGGTTTTTGGGTGCTATGATTGCGTGGGGTTATGTCGAAAAAGTTATAGCATTTGAAGCCTTCGAGATGAAAAATTTAGCTAATAGACAACAAGCCGAAATATTGCTTAAGCGATCTTCGGGGAAGGAATAGATGCTTGCCGATCTTTGCTCTTGAACCGGAAAACAGTGAAAAGAAGGGATAATGTATGAATTTGGCGTCCGGCTGGTATATTTTTTCAGTTGTCGTTTCAACAGTCGCTGTTGTATTTACTGCATGGATGGCTTATGAAACAAGAAAAATGGCAACAGTCGCAAATAAGGCTCTTGAGATAGAGAGAATGCCGATATTGGGACTTAGGGATATTAAAATTGAATTGTATAACAATGTTAAGGGTGACGATTTAAAAGGAGGCGAATTCGTGCCCACTGGAATTCGTCTTGGATTGGAGCTATTTAATGCAGGTCGTGTTCCGATTCGATATAAAGTAAATAATCTTTCTGTCAGCTTCGCTAATCGGGTATCAGATTTAGAGAAATATTTGTCCAGGGGCGGACAGGTTCTTCCAGGTAGCTCAATTGTATTCTGGCATTCAGGTATACACTTAGATCCGCCGATTACGAAATTCCCTAATAAAGGGCGTGCAGTCATAGATTGTGAATACTCTAGCTACTTTGGAGACGATCCGAAATTGCTGAGAGAGACGGTTGAGTTTACGCTAGATGGTGCAACGCCAGGTTCTCGAATAAATTGGCTTTATGTGGACGAGTCGACAAAAGCCTGAGGAATCTCTGGAAAAGTAGTGTTCTATGTTACGGATTCTGAATATTTTTGTTGACTGTAGCGCAAGGCTATGCAATGTAATTTCTTGATTTCACAACGATTCCAATATGATTTTCGTGGGACATGCCGAGCTAGGTTTGAAATGCTATGAGAACGGCAAGGAGTACCTAAAACATTGATATCTGTATCGGAATGGTGAGGTATTTATGTTTGATAAGTGGGAATGTTATAGTTCTAAAACTTGACTGCGCGTATATTTCAAGAGCTATCATATTGAGTTCAATCCCTTATATTGGGGACTTGCTGAGGCGAGATGCAGCAATAATATTCGATAAGTTTAGTTGTTTTTTCAAACTATTTTGTGAAGCTTTTATATGTTATTTGCGAAGCTGACAGCACGGATGAATGGCGGTCTAATGGGCCATGCAGAGACTCGGGCTACCCTGCATGCCAAGTCTATCTCTCAGATGTTCGATGTTATCGCATACTTCCCCTAGGGGGTCTAGATAAGCATGGTCGATCAACCGTTCATCCAAAAATGCTATGCAGACCAGGACGGCCAGGTCGCTTGGGTAGGCGTGCGGATGAACGACGGGGACGACTTCTCACGGTTCCTTACGATAGACGTTGCGGCACGCGTGCACGATGATGAAGCTTCTAAATCGTTCGAGGCGCATGTACGCGGTCTCGCCGCCACAGGATTCGAACAGGAAAATCTGCAAGCTCTGCTCCGCGCGGCGCCTCAAGAAGATCGGGACTGGGCCATCGGCGAGGCGCTCGCCGAAGTCCATCTTAGTCGTGAGCATGGCATCGACTGGCCTTGGAACACGGAACGCGATAAGCGCACTCCTCTGGCCAGCCTGCCGGGCGCGGATCTCGTTGGACTGATGGCCGACGAAGAGGGCGCGATCTTGGCGCTTGGTGAAGTCAAATGCTCCAGCGAGGCGAAGAATCCGCCGCAAGTCATGTACGGGCGCAGCGGCATGGTCCATCAATTGGACAACCTCGCCGATAATCTCGGTTTGCTGAACATGTTGCTGCGTTGGCTGTTCCCCCGGTGCAAGGGCTCGGCGTACGAAGAAGCTTTTGACTCGGCCGTAAAGCGTCTCCTTCAGTCCGGCAACCGTGCCGTTGCTCTGTTCGGCGTCCTCGTCCGCGACACGCAACCCAACGCTCAGGACCTCGCAGCCCGTGGCGGCTCTCTTGCAGATCGCCTCCTCTGCCCAACATTCTGCCGCTTGACGGCCCTGTATCTTCCTTGTCCTATCGATCAGCTCCCCGCGCGCATCAATGGGAGGGGATCATCATGAGCCATTGGTTGCTCGATTCGCTCTCCGCTCTTCGCGCGGAATGCGGCAGAATCGCCGCATCGATTCACGTCCGATCGCAGATGGGTTTGCCGGATCCGGACAGCGATTGGAACCTGCTCAAACGCGGCGCGGAGTTCATGGAGCTTGTTGTTATCGACCTGATCGCCGGTCGTCCGTTCGACTGGGGATGCGAGTCCATCGACGACCTGCGCAGCGCCGCTGCCGACGCCTTCAGATTTTGGAAGCATCTTCCGCATGGCGACGATCTCGTTGATGCTCGGAACATTTTGCGCGCGTCCTGTTTGGCGGTCCTTGGGGATCGTGGAGCCGATGTAAGCCGATGGCTCGGAACGAAAGGCTGGCCGCAATCAGGACTTATGTCTTCGGATTGGCGAGTTCGCACCTGGAGCACCATTGTCGATATCTGGCTCCGTCTTATTCGCAAAAAAGGCTGGGATGATCGCGATACCGTGTTGCAACGTATTGCCGAACTTCGCGCTGCGCAATCGGAATTCGAATCTCGTCATCTCGACAGCTTGGCTCCCGCCTCCGAGAAAGCCGGCGCGCTGGAGTTGATCGGGCTTTATCATCTTGCGAAGGCCGCCGAGATTTTCGCCGAATTCATTACCGACGGCAAAGTCGATGGGCGCTTTCAGATCCAGCAGATGCTCGACATGCACTTTGATCGCGTGTTTGCAGTCTGTGAAGACGCCCAGCTTCTCGATCTGGAGCCGATGGCGCGTCTTCTCGAAGTCTGCGCCGCGCAGATGGTCCGAAATTCCATCTGGACCGTCACCCGCGCGGTCAACTCCCGCGTGAGCAAATTCGTCGAAACTCTCGTCGAGAGGGGACGCGGTGATCGCGCGCTCTTCGATGTGCTTCCGCCCCAACGACGAGCGCTGGCCGAGCAAGGGCTTCTAGGATCGAGCCGCCGTGCTGTGGTGGTCAGCTTGCCGACTTCCAGCGGCAAGACGTTGATCGCCCAATTCCGTATATTGCAGGCTATCAATCAGTTCGACCAAGAACGCGGCTGGATCGCCTATTTGGTTCCTACGCGCACACTGGTCAACCAGGTGACCCGGCAGTTACGGCGCGATTTCGAACCGCTCGGTGTTGTGGTGGAACAGGTTAGCCCGGCCCTTGAGGTCGACAATGTCGAGAGCAAACTCCTCACCCAAGATGATCGCGATCAGGAATTCCGTGTTCTGGTCTCCACTCCCGAAAAACTTGACCTCATGCTTCGTCAGGGGTGGGAGCGGGAAATCGGTCGCCCCCTGACCCTGGTAGTGGTCGACGAGGCGCACAATCTCCAGAGTCCTCGTCGCGGCCTGAAGCTTGAACTTCTTCTGGCCACCATTAACAGTGAATGCGCCAACGCTCAGTTCCTGCTAATGACGCCCTTCATAACCAATGCCCGCGAAGTCGCTCGTTGGCTGGGCGATCAGAACGCCGACGATATCAGTTTCAGTGTCGATTGGCAGCCCAATGATCGCGTCATTGGCATTGCCAAACTCAAGAAAGGCGAGCACATCCGCGCGAAGAGTTACGACTACACCGTGGAATTGGAATCGGTGCATACCACCCGTAAAACTCTTACGGTGGATTATCCAATAGCGCTTGGCAACAACCACAATATCGCCGCTACCTTCAGTAAAGCAGGGAATGCGGCGACCGTTGCAGCGATCACCGCGCAAAAGCTTCAGCATCGCGGTCCTGTCATTGTCATGCACAGCCAACCTCGCTGGGTGTGGTCGCTCGCCGAATCTCTCATGCTGGATGTCAATCGTTGCCCTCCGAGCGACCGTATCCTGCTCGTCCAAGACTTCCTTCGACTGGAGTATGGCGAGGAGTTCCCTCTGATCGACATGATCGGCTATGGCGTCGGTGTCCACCACGCCGGCCTGTCCGACGACGTGCGCACGCTGATGGAATGGCTTTTCGAGCATGAAGAGCTGCGTTTCCTCGCGGCTACTACAACGATCGCCCAAGGAGTCAACTTCCCGGTTTCTGGGGTGGTGATGGCCTGCACCAAGTACTATGAAAAGAAGGGCATGATTGATATGCTACCGGAGGACTTCTGGAACATAGCCGGTCGTGCCGGACGTATCGGCCAAGGCGATCTTGGCGTGGTCGCCCTGGCTTCGGAATCTCATGAACGGACCGAAACTTTGCGTTCCTTTATCAATAAGCAAGCCGGAGAACTGAATTCCGCCCTCGTTCGAATGGCGGAGGAGGCGGAAGAGCTGCTCACGGATCTAGGAAAGATAGTTTTCTCTCATCCGGAGTGGTCGTCCTTCTTGCAATATCTAGCCCACACCTACCAGCAAATGGGTAAACCCGAGGCTTTCGGCGACGAGATCGAGCAGGTTCTCCGTAACACCTACGGCTTCTCGAAACTCCGCTCGCAACAGCCTCGTTTGGCAAACTCCTTATTGGTCGGCATCCATGCGTATGCCGACTATATGCGAGAGCCCAACCAACCCCTGAAACTGGTCGACAGCACGGGTTTTTCGCTAGAGAGCATCCGCAGCGCTATGCTGCATGCTCGTAATTCAGAAATCACCGAGGCGTCGTGGAACAAGTCGACTCTGTTCGCCGCCGGCGATGACAAATTGCAGGCGATGATGGGCGTTCTGCTTCGCATCCCCGAGCTACGCGATAATCTCAAAGATGTCCTCGGCAAGAATAAAACCAGCGGAGACAAACTGGCCCGCATTCTTAAGGATTGGGTTAATGGCGTCTCTATTGAATCCATCGCCCGAACGTACTTCATGGACGAGGGATCCTACGTCGACGCCGTGACCAAATGCGGCCAAAATCTTTCAAGCAAACTTACCCAGACTACCGCTTGGGGCCTAGGGGCGTTGCTTGCTATTACCGGCAGCGGTTTGCCTGAAGACCGCATGGCCGAAGTCAGAAACCTGCCGTCGCAGGTCTTCTATGGTGTCAACAGCGATCAAGCTATCACCCTTCGACTGCTGGGTATTCCTCGCATGGCCGCCAGGCGAATGGTCGAGCGTCAACCTGAATTGGCGTCCGGATCGGTTGCGACTGTCCGTATGCGACTCGCAAGTCTGAGCGAAGCAGCCTGGCGGTCAGCTTATGGTGGTAACGAAGCGGATGTTTTTCGAAAAACATGGCGCGTCCTTGAGGGGCTTGATTGATTACCGATTCGCGGCGTATGTTCGACGGCGGTGTATACGGTAAACGTCGCCCGAATCGGTGGATTCTATCGCGCTCGCCTCATGGCTTCTTCCACGGCCTCCCTGTGCTTGGCGGTGAAGCCGCAGCTCGGTTCCGCGCCGCACTTCCGGCACTTCAGGTCGTAGGCGGAGTTGAGGGTTGCGCACTGAGGACAGGCGTAGTGCGTCCGTTTTTCCGTCATCCACTGCGCGTACCCGACGTCGCGGATCCGCTCCAGGTCCTCCCAAAGTTCGGCGCGGTGCGGGCGTTCGGCCTGGAAGGCTTTCAGCGTGTCGCAGGGGTATTCGTCGCAGTCGCCGCAGAAGTCGATTCCCCGTTCGGCGGCGCATACGGACATCTCGCAGGTTTTGCAGTAGGGGCCCCGCTTCTCCGAGCGGCAGCCGGTGCAGCGCATCTCCTCTTCCGGAAGCTGAAACCTCTTCGCCAGCGCCGTCAGCCGCGCCGGGTCCTCCTTCGTGGCGATGTACAGCGAACACGCCTCGCAGTACAGGCCGCACACCGCGGCGAGCGTCTTGTCAGGCTCTTTGAAGCTCGTTTCCTCGTGCATGATGTCCCCTCCTTGAGTGTGTTGCGCGCTACAGGCGCGCCTCGATCCTGTTCAAAAAGTCGCCGACCACGCGCAGGTAGCGCTCCGTCTCTTCGAGGTGCGGCATGTGCGCGCTCTCCTCGAAGATCACCCGTTCGGAGCCGCGTATGCCGCGATGCACCGTTTCTGTGATGGCGGGCGTGGCCTCGTCGTAGCGGCCGCCGATAACGAGCGCGGGCGCGTCTATCTCCGGAAGGCGCTCCACGATGTCCCACTCCTTGAGTTTGCCGGTGACGTGGAACTCGCTCGGCCCGTTCATGGAGGTGTAGACTTCGAAGCCCGTCTTCTCGAACGCCTTGTGGAGGCACTCGGGCCACGGATCGAGGCGGCAGAGGTGGCGTTTGTAGAAGACGTTCATCGCCTCCTGGTATTCGGGAGCGTCCGTGGTCCCGGCGGCTTCGTGCTGCAGAAGCGTCCGCTGCGTTTCGGGGGGAAGCGCCGCCCTCAGGAGGTTCGCCTCGGAGACCCACTGAAGCATGCTGGCGGGGGAGTCGGCGAGGATCATGCTCGCTAGTCCGGACGGCCGCGTGAGGGCGTGTTCCATCGCGAGCATGCCGCCCCAGGACTGTCCCAGGATGTGGACCCGCTCCAGTCCGAGAGCGCTCCGGACGACGCAGAGTTCTTCGAGAAACAGGCCGACCGTCCACATCGACGGGGCGCTCGGGCGGTCCGAATTGCCGCACCCCAGCTGATCGTAGAAAAACACTCTCCGTCCGCCTGCGGCCAGCGCCTCCAGCGGTTCGAGATAGTCGTGCGGCGCGCCGGGGCCGCCGTGCAGGCAGAGAAGCGGCAGTTTCCCCGGCTCCTCGCGCTCCCCGACGACGCGGTACCAGATTTTAAACCCCTTGAACGGGATGAAACCCTCTTCGCCGGTCGTCTTCTCCATCGGGTTCGGGCGTTCGATATCCGACATCATCTCCCCCATCCTTTCATCTCCGTCCGTACGTTCACTCCACGACCGTCGCGAATGTTCGCATCATACGCAACGACTGACTGTGCATCGCCGCATCCGGAGAGGCGCACCCGGACGCGAACACCCGGATGATCGCGTCCGGAACAGTGTTGTAGATCAGGACGGCGTTATGAAACACGCAGACGTCGGTATACACTCCGACGATCTCCACGTCTCTGATGGGGGAGGCGGAAATCCGGCTCGCCAGCTCGGCGCAGCCGTAAGTCGCTTTTTCGATCGCTTCCACGCCGGGATACGTCAGATAGTTTTTGATCACGCCGTAGGGAAGCCAGCCTTCCGTGTATTTCCGGCAGTGCATCGTATAGGAGGAGCTTTCGACGGAATCCGAATAGACGGGCTCCGTATGGGTGTCCAGCGTGAAGAAAATCGTATGGCGCGCGTCGAGATGCTCCTGAATCTTCTTCTCGACGAAGCTCTCGATATCCAGCGCCGGCTGCCCGCAGCCAAGGACGCCGTCCACAAAATCCTTCTGGTAATCGACAACGACGAGACAGTGTGTGTTCGACATTCGTGTTTCCACCCTTCCGTGGTTTCGATGACGGAGATGCTCCGTCATTCCGGGCGCCCGCGAGGGGGCGCGGCGCTTCACGAGCGCGGAGCTTCGTTGCGCAGTATCAGGAAGATGCTCGAGTTATTCACTTCCTCTACCCTGTAGGGATGCCCCGAGGATTCCCCCAAGCGCTCCATATCTTCGCGGTCGAACGTGGTCGCGGTGAAGCCGTCCTTGCAGACGATCCGGCCGTTTCCTGTGTTCTCCATGTCGATCTCCCCGAGTAGGCCCTTTTCCGCCTGCTCCTGAAACCACGCAAGACGGTGCTCCCAGAACTTCGGGCTGTAGCTGCTGAAGAAGGCCGTCCCTCCGGGCGCGAGCACGCGCAACGACCGGCGGACCAGGTTCTCCGGATCGCCCTTCATTGCCGACAGTCCGTTCTGCAGGCAGAGCACGACGTCGAACTCCTCGTCGAACGTCATGGCGTGCGCGTCCATCGTTTCGACCGTGCATTTGGCGAGGTCTCCCAGATACTCCCTCCCGAGCGCGACGGAATGCTCCGAGACGTCGATGCCCGTGATCCGCCGCACGGAGGGGGACAGCTCTCTCATAATCCTGCCGTAGCCCGCGCCCAGCTCCAGCGCATTTTCGTCCCCGTTCAGACGCCCTCGGACAAAGTCTATTTCCGACCGGAGGTAGTCGAGCACCTGCGGAATCTCCGTCTGGTAGACCTGATACAGTTTTTCCGCGTTCAGCTTCTTCGCGTAGTAGCCGGCATCCACCTTCATCTTCCTCCTCTTCCGGAGCTTTATCGTCTGTATCGGCGATGCGCCTGCCCGCTGTTGAAGCTGTCCCCTCGATATTTCGACCAGCAGTCGGACGCTCTTTCCGAATCGATCCTGAGCGCATTGATGAAACCGTCGTCTGTTCCGAAATACAGCGTTTTGTGGCCGATAGCCGGAGAAGAAAAAACGGCGTCGGAAACGCCGAATTTTGCGATCAGTTCTCCGTTTTCCGTCAGAGCAAAAATGTACCCGTTACTGGAGCCGACATAGACGGTATTGTCCGCCCCGATTGCCGGTGTTGCCCGAATAAAGCTTCCCGTATGGAAGCTCCACAAGACAATGCCGTCAGATCGTACCGCGTATACGCGACCGTCGTAGGCGCCTGCGTATACTGTCCCCTTGTCGCTTATGACGGCCGATGCTCGTATCGCCGAGCCCGTATCCGATTTCCAGACGAGCGTTCCGTCCGGTCGGAACGCGTAAAGGCAGCCGTCATCGGAGCCGAAATACACATTCCCGTCGGAATCTACTGCCGGAGAAGAGGCAACGTGTCCCATGGCCGTCCGCTTCCATTTCAATTCGCCGGAGAGTGCGAGCGAGTACATCGTCCCGCCTTTGTCCGTGCCGAAATAGATTGCATCGCGCTCTTCATCGATGGCCGGCGAGGAGCGTATCCAGGCGTCGGCTTCAAACGTCCATTTCAGATCGCCATTGCCGTCGAGCGCATACAGATATCCGTCCTTGGAACCGAAATAAATGTTACCCTCCGAGTCGACCGCCGGAGAACTCCATATATAGCCGCCGGTTTCGAATTTCCACTTCAGTTCGCCGTTGAAACGGTCTAAAGCGAAGAAGATGCCGTTTTTCGAGCCGAAATAAACCGTATGAGCCGATAGCGCCGGCGAGCAGACGATTTCGTCTCCGGCGTAGAATTTCCAGAGCAGAGCGCCGTCGCTGTTCAGCGCGTACAAAAATCCGTCGTCCGAACCGCAGTAAAGAAAGTTTTCTTCGCTTATGGCGGGAGAGGAATAGACGTCGCCCCCGGTCGCAAACCGCCACATAATGTTATCGTCCAGTGCGTGCTCGATACGGGGGCCGCCGAACATCGAACGGCGGTTGGCCTCGGTCATGAAAAAGAGGGGCGACAGCGCGCATAAGAGCGTGAATCCCGCCAGAAACAGCAGATAC
>Ga0334882_1005328_pt1 | contig 10250 bp, 13 predicted proteins | sample GraSluR1_MG_5_FD_207226 | JGI IMG/M metagenome (GOLD analysis project Ga0334882, IMG submission 207226) | Sludge microbial communities from methane-producing bioreactor in Wageningen University, Netherlands - Granular Sludge_15_04-R1 | ecosystem: Engineered > Bioreactor > Anaerobic >... | reverse complement strand
GTTTGCCCCCGCTCCGTGCTCGCGATACGCATCCGGATCAAGCGGCGTCGTCCCCAACAACGGTTCGGTGAACTGCATCTTGACATGGTACTTCATTTCGATTCTCCTCTCTAAAACATGCCGGTCCGCCTGAGCGATTGCTTGTCGAGGGCAATCATGGGGACTCAGGCGGACCGGTGCTGAAAACGATATGACCCTGATTGCCCTCGACAAATCCATTATACCATATATAGAACTAGTTGTCAATGGCCCTTCATCCCCAAGTGGCTCATCTCGCGCTCGCAATCCTGACAGATCTCCACGCCGTCAGCGCGCACACGCTCCGGTGTCGTTATCGGCCAAGCTCTCTTTGCGAAAACGCCGCATTCTGCCTGTATCCAGCCAACGCGGAACCAGTGCACTTGGCCGTCGGGATCTTGCCGTAACACAAACGCCGGAATTTTAGTCATTCTCCTCCCCTCCTTCTCAGAATCTCCTCCATCTGTACACGATATGCCACGTCGTATACGTCTCTCCCGCCCAGCGTGGATCATCGTGTGTCTGTGCCCAGAAATCTGATACCAAGTGCCAGCCAGTCAGCTGATACAGCAATATCTGCAGGCGCTGCGGCATCCAGCGGTACAGCATCTCGTCGCGCCGCGGGCTACATAATAGCAGGCAGACGATACCGACGAATGCAACGACGAGCGCGGTATCAATGGTCATCGACGCACCTCTTCCCAAATCGGCGGCGGATCGTCGTTCACGCTGCGCCATCCGGGCAGCGCTGCTTCCGCCATGTCGCGCTGTTGGCACATCCGCGCCAGTTGTGCCTGCAACTCCGTCACCTGCTCGCGCAGCGTGGCGTTCTCTTGCTGCAGCGAACGGATTTCGAGCTGCATGCGCTGGTGACCTTTCGCCAGCGAGGCGTTGCTCGCGCGCATCTTTTGATACTGCTCCAGTCTGCCGTTCTCGCGCAGCTCATCCAGCAAACTGGTTGGGATAGCCTCTTCCGGCGGGGAATAGCCGCCGGTGACCTGGTATTCGATAACATCTTCCATTTTCCTTACTCCTCCTTCTAAAAAGCTCTCCGTCGAATTACACACGTGTGTCTTGAGAATCTATGAGGCGTCCGACCGCGGCGACGATTTCCAATAACAATGCATCACGTTTCTCGTATGGTCGCCGTGGCGGAAATAACGTCTCGATGCAATTCACCTGCGTGTCGATGAGATACTGCTCGCGCTTACTGAGCTTGGCGTATGCGCGCTTCACGTGTGTGTGAGCAACGCGCTGTCGTGGCGGCTGGTAATCGCTCATCAGATTCCCCTTTCATCCAACGGCCGCCGTCCGGGCAGCAGTTTCATGTTACGTCGCCCACGCCAAGCGAGCCACGCCTCGAAATCGGCGATGTCGATCTGCCAGGCATTACCGAAGCGCTGTGCGATCAGATGTCCTTCGTTGATTGCCCGGTTGATCGCGCGCCGCCCGACGTGCACCAGTTGCGCGCACTGCTCGGCGGTCAACGTCTCCAGCGCGCCGACGTAATACGCTACCTCGAGCGCTGACCAATCTGTCAGCAACGGCTCAGCAATATCCTCAGCGTCTACGGCGAGCAGGCTGGTAATGTCGCCTATGCCGCTGACCGTGTCAGCGAAGGCGCCGCTGGAGAGCTCGCAGTAACTACCGCGTGTGCCGGTGACATAGAATCGTTTCATGTGTGTTCCTTTCTGCGCCGGTACGATGCCCCGGCGCCGGGCGCAGTTGGCTAATTGGGATTAGCGCAGTCCGTGCTGGACTGCATCCAAGACAACACTAAACTGGAAATCTCCGTTTAACACCTCATTCCAATCCCAGTCCTCACTGAGACCGAGATATTGAGCAAAATCATCCTCGTCAATACTCAGATGTCCGGCAGCGATCTCGTTCCTCAAGTGCAAGATCGCTGCTTCTTCTAGGTAGTCGTAATCATCGAGTGCTTGCTCAACAGTCATATTGCTATCCAGACCCCAAATTGGGTTCCACGTGCCATTGGGGGTATAATCTGTGTATACCCCCAATGCAAATGGCGCGTCATCATAACTTAGTCCTGGCCAGGTCTCTCCAACAGGGAGACTTCTGACCTCAAATCCATCCGTAGAGGCCAGGTAAGCAATAATTTCATCTCTGTTCATTGTTTCCTCTTTCTGTGCGGATATAAGGCCTCCGCACCAGGCATTGGAGCGGGGCCGGAGTCCCTTCCCGGTTCAAAGAGATCGGTAATTGCATTCGTAGATCGCTTTGATGCTGTCAGTGTCTATCTCTGTTGCCTCAATCGCCGCCGCCCCTCGGGGCGAAAAGCTCTTGTAAGCTGCCCAGTTGGCAAAATCCTCATCGGCACCGATGCGAATGTCGCTACTGATGCTTCCGCCAATGTAGCTGAGTCCAAGCTCAGCCAGTACGCTGCTGGCCTTCTCGCCCTTTTCGATTACCACCAGGTCCACCATGTTGTTCTTGATTTCGACATTGTCTATCTTCTTCATCTCTGTCTCTCCTCTCGTGTCTGTGTTTTCTCATTCCTATGTATCTATTATACCACATCTGGAACTTAATGTCAAGGGGTTTACAGACGAATTCTACATCCGGAACCTTAAAATCCTTGCACGGAACAAAAAGAGCCATCCCGTAGGATGGCTCTCACTGACATTGCGCTCGGACTCTACCAGGCGATATGCTGGATGTTGCCCCAGTCGCCGACGACGCAGAACGCGATGCCGCCGACGAAAGCCTGCACACGGTAGGTCGTTCCTGCGTAGACGCGGTCGAATTCCTGCGTTTCCGGCTTGCCGAGTCCGTGCGCCGTTGCATACCTGGTCAGTGCTGCGGCCGGGTTGTAGTCGACGCCGACCTTGTCCCACGTCTGCCGCCGGATGAACATCTCCAGCGTTTCGGTCGGCACGGGCTCTTCAGGCTCCGAAGGCTCAGAAGGCTCCGACTCGCCTGTTTTCGTTGCCAAGGCCCACTCTACCAAAAACGAATGGTGGTAGAGCGTGTTACCTGGCGGCTCATCTGAGTGCGCAGTACTGATGCCATCGACGCGATCCGATGGCAATGTATCAGCGACTTCGACACTGACGACCTGGCCCTTCCACAGCGGACAATTCCCCAGCGGCTCCGCCGGCCACGGTTTCTCCAACGTGATCATATCACTGCCATTCTGCCATTCCAACCGCACCACTACGTCACGCGCCGGTATGCCTTCACGAAAAACATTGACGTAGACATTGTGATTGCCATTGTTTTCGGCTTGCGTCAGGTGATGTACACGCGTACAGTGCCAGTACCGCCCCCCAACATCGACTGCCGCCGGCACGACGCTCACCCCGTATTCACTGGCATCGTTGAGCAAGTCAGTCTCGGGCAAAGTCGGTTCATCCGGCTCTTCCGGCTCTTCCGGCTCTTCAGTCTCGTCTTCCGGTGTATCGCTCCAGTCAGTCAGCAGCGCCCGTTCGACCAGCCAGCGCCGAATCGGAATGAAGCCATCGGATTCGCTGAACGGGCCGCCCGGCCAAAACCATTGATTGGTGCTCCACCCACCGGTCCCGCCGACGCTCGGATTGCCCCACAACCACCAGCAATACGCCAAATAACGCGGATCGGCGTAGATGGCATCGAGCTCGTCTGCGATCATATCCTGCATCACGACCGGTGTGATGCGTGGGTAGCGACGATCGTGGCGATCGGTCAGGCATGGCCCGCCCTCGGTAGTGAGGATCTCCGTTTTAGTGAAGCCGGCCGCGTCAAGTTGATCTTCGAAAATCATGACCGCGTTGAAGCAACTGTCGTCGTCCGCGACCGTGTCGCCCGGGTTCTGGTCGCTCAGCCGCCAGGCATTGATCTGCTCGAGCGTCTGGCTATCCCAGGCATACGCTCCGCCGACGCGGTCATATTCCGCTTGCGTCAACGGCTGACCAGCCTGATTCACCGCATCGTAGGGATAGTTGATCGGGTGATTCAGCGGGTAGTTGTGAATCGAGCAAACGAATTCACCATCCCGGATCCCCGCGGCGGCGACCAATTCGAACGGGTTGATTTGCAATTGCCCGGCCCCCTCGCCGCGTGCCTGCATGAAGCCGGAGGCCAGCGACGGGCTGAGCGGGATCCCGCCCAGCGCGATGATGCGTTGCGCCATGCCGATCCAATTCGTGAACGAGCGCTCCGCCCAGTCCACCGGGAGTTTGCCATCAGACCACTCAAGGCTCAGGTCGGGTTCGTTGATCGTCTCGATGTAGCGGATCCCGGCCGCGACATAAGCCATGACTGCGTTATCATTCGCGTCGGTCCAGCGGTGATCGGCATTCATGTAGAAGCGCACCACCGGCACCATGCCGCGCGCCAGCACATCGATGCCGAAACCCAGCCCCGAATCACCCTGCCCCGGACCGGCATTGCCATCGCTCAAGAACTTCACCCAACCGATCTTGGCTTCGACCATCCGGTCCAAATGCCATTGATAATTGGCGTGCGCCGGGTAGCATGATGCGCTCCAGTGCGCGCCGCGTTTCGAGCGCAGATTGTTCACGTACTGCCTCCTTTATACACTCTGTATTTACCATTGACGCGCTGTAGTGCCCAATGTAGCACTATAATTCCACATATAGTACGATACTTCTAGACTCCGGAGCGTATTTTCATGCTCATAGAGTATCGTAGATGCTGCTCAAGTAATGCTAAGCAACATAGATAGCGCTGCGCAACAGGCAAAATGGCCAAAAACAGGGGTATATATATGCCTCACATAGTCATTTCGTCCGTAGCGACGATTGTAGCGCGTTGTTTGCGCAGCGTCTCCACCGGCCATTCACGATACAAATGGAGCTCGCGGCCTGGTCCGCCGCCATCGCGCATGATGACGTAATCGGCCGGCGGGTACCCACCAGCAGCGACATCCTCGCGCGAGTAGATGAAGCCGTACTCCGACGCAGGCAACTCGCCGCCCTCGATCAGCATAGCCAGCAACTCCGCGAACGGACTCGGCGTCGCGCGGCCGTAGTACTCATGCGCGATGCGCGCCATGTCCTGCCCGTCCTGCCAGATGCGTTTGCTCAATGTCGCTGCCACGGCCGCCATGCCCGGGATGCCCATCCCGCCGGCTTCGCCTTCAATGATCTGCGCCAGCAGGGCAGTATCGATGCGTTTATCGCTCATGTGCTGCTCCTCTCTACCCCTCGATGCAGTAGCCGTTGATATACACTTTGACACTGGTTAGATCGGTGTTTGTCTTGAAATACACATCCCCGTTCGCATCGCATTGCACGATGCCATGATTGTTAATCTCGCGGTTGGTGACCTGTGTGTTGCAGATGACACCGTATGATACCAAAGTGTCGTCTTGTGCAATAGAACACCACGCGGCGAGATTGTTATCTGTCATATGCAGGGCAACGCTGACCGCTAATATCCCCGCTGGCAGCCCGAACACGGTGCTAAGATCGATCACGCCGTTGTCGGCCGTCCCTTTTGCGTCTCCGTCCCAGCTCGTCGACGTCCATTTGCCAAATACCCAGCGCTGCGGTGACAGGCCTTGTGGCGAATAGGCCTTGCTGTAGTAGTTGTCGGTGATCGTCGCTGCCGCGATTGCATCGCCGGAGATTGTCACTGTGCTGTTCGGCGATGAATAGGTCACGCTCACGATCCGCCCGTGCAGAAATGCGCCGCCCTGTTTCCAGCGCACCGCATCGCCAGCCTGAAAACGGCCGGTGATGTCGCTGGCAACTGTGAACGTCGTCGCGCTGGCATATGTCCACGTTTCCTCAATCGCTGAGTGCCAGCCACTGGTATTCACCCGTGGCAGGCCGGTCTCAAGCGCCCGCAGGCGCCGCTCCAACCGTGCCAATTGCCGCGCATACTCCAGTTCGCTCATGAACCCAACTCTACCGTGGTCTCAATCTCAAATTGCGTGTAGATTTCCTCAGTTTTGCCGACTTTCACGTATACCAATCTCACCACTGCTGTATCCTGTACGCCGCGATACGAAAAACCAATCCGGTCGCCCAGATCCCAATCTCGTCCGTAGCGTAAATTTTCAACGTCGTTGATTTGGCAGGTGAATATCTCAGATGGGAGACTATCCGCGTCACCGAGCGCTTCCTGAATCCGCCCGTCCATCGCGCCAGAGTAGTCCGTGCCGCAATCGAGAAATGCTTCATGATACGAAAACGGTGTTCGTTGATAGCGGACATTATCCCAGAAACGCGAAACTATCCGGTAATCCCCGACTGCTGAATCGTGACCCAATCCCCATATTACAGTCACTTCAGCACTGGCATCGAATTCGTGAACCGGGGAGACCAGACCATTATCCGTACTGATTATCACCGCGGCGCTGCGGTCCTGGCCCATGAGCGTCGCATAGGTCCGAAATTGATACGCAGTACCCGATAGCGGCATCACATACCACCACAGCGGATAGCCGCGACCTGTTGACGTGCCGCAAATCCCTTCCGCGACATCGAACAGCGTCTTCCCGATGTAATTCTTCGTAAACGATGAGCTGGGCGATGATCCAGAATAAGCGCTCCATTCATTCGCATCAGCGGCAACGGTGAAATATGTTGCAATCGCCGCCCGTTTGGCCGGCATCGTCAATGTAGAACCGACGGAGGCGGTGAGTGCCGCACGCATGTACGCTTTCAGGATGTTTCCGCCGAGGCCGGTGCGCCGTGTCAAACTGTCGTTAGCCTGACCGACCACCGTGCGCCGCTTCAGAATGTCGTTACCGTCGACACCGAACAGCGTCGTATAATTGACGCCGTGTTCGTCGGTCCATTGTTTCCAGCCACGCAGCAGATAGACATTCTCCAGCCGTTTGGATTGACCGGGAAGTGCCCGCCACACCTCGATCTTGTAATCGAGCTTGAGCAAACTATCATCGAATGAGCTGGGCAACTGTAACGACAACGCACCGACATTGTGCAATGCCCGAGTGTATTCCAGGTTGAGCCAGCTATCCAAATAGGCCAGCCGCGTGCCATCCCAATGATCGAGCCACAGCTCGTAGTTGCCAATCATGATGCCGCCCCATCGAGGCTGCTATACTGCGTCTCCCATTGGATGAAGGCGGTGAGCGTAGGAGAGCCAGTCTCTGAAATGTACAATCGGATATCATTGACACCGGGGATCAAACAAAATGAACCAAAGTCGGACGCGTTCAGCAATTTGTTGAGTGCATTACCGCTGGCTGAGGATGTAACCGTCTTATGGCCAGGTGCCAGCTCGATCGTCACTTTCTCACCATCCTGCAATGCCCAATTGAAAAGCAGCGCTGTACCGGTTGTCAGATTTTGAATCGATTCCAGCCGCGCCGATGTACCGCCAGACCGCGTTATGGCGATCTTCGGATACGCATATGCTGAGCCTTCGTTGTTGACCGTTGCGGCCCCACTACCCCCGGCCAAAGCCGTGCCCGATGTGTTGAATCCGAGATACAGTCGATTTGCATAGATCGTGACGGCGTAGACTGTTGCCACCCCCGGCAAATCGATGTCCTGCGCTTGCCAGGTACTCCAATTGTACAAGGCAACCCGATCCGCGACGCTGATTCCCCCAGCTGCGGTGAAGACGCCCCCTACAATCAACATTCCATCTTCATCGATGCCCAATGTTTCGACGCCTGCATTGCAACCTACCCCTAGGGCGCGCCACGAGCTCCCATTCCAGGCGGCGATGTTATTCGCTGAAATTCCAGCCACCGAAGTGAAGGAGCCGCCAAGCACGATTTCGCCATTGGCGCGCTGCGTGATCGCATAGCCGGCCGCGCTTCCACCGGCACAGTCTCCACCAACCGCCGCCCATGTCGTGCCATTCCATTTTGCGATGCCCACCGCCGCGACCCCGCCTGCCTCAGTAAATACCCCGCTGGCATAGAGACAACCGTCTTTCCCCCACAGTAAACCGGTTACGTAATTATTGCAGCCCGCCCCCAGAGCGCTCCATGCTGACCCATCCCATTTTGCGATATTGACAGCAGCCGTGCCCCCCACTGTGGCAAACAGCCCACCGACATACAGGTTCCCGTCAGTGTCCCGTGCCAATGCATACCCCACACCATCAGCGCCCGCTCCAGTCAACAAATTACCCAGAGCGAACCAATCTGTCCCATCCCAATATGCGAGCCCGATCGCTGCCACGCTCCCTGCCGTATCAAATTCACCAGCCGCATAGAGTATGCCATTGGGCGCATAGGCGAGCGCATGACACGCGGGCGAAACACCGCCACTCAGGCCGTCTCCCAGGGCTGCCCATGTCGCCCCATCCCATGAGGCGACCAACGCGGCCGCATTGCCGCCTGCGGTCGTGAACAATCCGCCGGCATACAAAACATTGTCAGGGGATGCCACAAAACACTTTACCGTGCTGTTTGTCCCCACGCCCATCGCCGCCCAGACACCATCAACGCGCTGTACAACGTAGTTCGCGTCCGCAATCTCAGCCTTCGTATACATTTCGATGGTGTTCATCTCTCCACCCCCATAGCCGAACAATAGCGGCAGAAACAGCGTCGTAGTGATAATCGTCTGGATGCCATTCACACGATGACCTCGCGCCAGTTGGGCGATGTCGCCAGGAAGCGCAACTGGATTTGCTCTATCAACGCATACATCATTCCGCCCTCTAGCCCACCGGCATAGTACGCAGAAATTTCCAATGTGCGTGCTGCACCAGTATACCGTAGCAGCACCGGCTCATCAGCGTTGTTGCACTTGAGTGCGTCGTACAACGCGCCACGAGAGGCCATGAAATTTGCGGTACTCGTGCCGGTCAGTAGACCGTTGATTGCAAATATTCGTTCAGCGATTCGACTGTGTTCAAACAACGAGCCATCAAGTAGTGCATACGGAGTACTATAATTCTCTGTCGGCGGCGCACCTGCGCCGATGATTTGCAATGGCTTGAGCTTGTAGGTATCTTCGAGATCGTACAATTGCCCGCCTGCCCTGGATGTAGCCGCACGCGTCGAAGCGGAGGCGTGCGCGACGCCATTCCAGCTACAGCCGGACGATACAAAGCCCGGCGGCGGCGCAATGCTCCCATCGCAGTAGGATGTCGCGGCTGACTGTGCCTCCACCTGAAGTGCGTCTACATAAAATGGCGCGACGGAAGCGCTGTTATTCTTCGTTACATAAATACGATAGCTCGCTGTGCTGTCACATACCCAGGTCACTTCATGCCGATGCCATGCGCCATCACCGGTGAAAGTTGTTGCCGTGCCCTTTAATGCTGCGCCGGTATCTGCAAAGTACAGTTTGTATGGTATCGCGTTGACACCTTTGACATAAATAGATGCAGTATACGTTGTACCGCTGGTCAATGCGACCGTCGCAAAATAGCATCCATCCATCGTCGCCACCGCCGGGGTACATTTCAGGTTGTATAGGCCAAACGGTGGATCATCCGTTGAGCGGGCGATCGCGCCGGCCATCGCCGCCCAACCGGTCGTGGCATTCTCAAACGACGGGTTGGTAATCAGGTTGGTAGTCGCCTTAGCGACTATTATGCTCCAATCGCTCATTATACCCCCGCCAGGCTGCGCATCATGTTGAATTCGCGCGTCAAGAAGTTGCCGCTCATCGGCGTATTCACGGTCAGGTTGTAATTGTGTTGAACCTGCGTCGGTGGTGTGATCACTTCGCCACCATGCACCACCGCCAATTGCGCCTGACCCAATCGCCCGGGCACCACTCCACCATCGCCGAAGCTGAGCAATCCCCGCAATGTCAGCGCGTCAAAATTCGTAACCTCAACCTTGAGCGTGCTACTCATCAGCGTCGAGATCTCCGATTTCACTGCATCGAGTTTCGTTTTCGCCGTTTCCTCGGTAAGCACACTGGGCCAGTTCTCGACGTTCGTACCCAGCGTCGTGGTTTTCAGATCCTCGATACTGGTCACAATCGGGTCCTGTAATGCCCCGACCGCCGCTGACACGTCGATGCCAAGCTGCTGCATCAAAGCGACCGCCTCGGGGTCAGTCGCCAATTTCAAGGCGACGGTCTGCTCAAGCTCTGCCTGACCGATCTGCTCGGCAAGTTCCTTTTTGATATTCGTAACCATCGCGTCGATGCCGACGTTACCCAGTTCCTGCACGGTTGGCGATTCACGGATGTCTTTTGCCAGTTGCGTCATGTAGGCTTTGAGCGTATCGCCGCCGCGACGAAGAATATCCTCAGGCACATTGAACATGGCCAACCAGGGCGAGGTTGCCCCTGGCTTCTGTTTCCCCTCCGCATCAAACA
>Ga0334882_1005325_pt1 | contig 10253 bp, 9 predicted proteins | sample GraSluR1_MG_5_FD_207226 | JGI IMG/M metagenome (GOLD analysis project Ga0334882, IMG submission 207226) | Sludge microbial communities from methane-producing bioreactor in Wageningen University, Netherlands - Granular Sludge_15_04-R1 | ecosystem: Engineered > Bioreactor > Anaerobic > Unclassified... | reverse complement strand
CTCGGAGAACCTGCAGAACAACTTTTGCTTTGAATTCAGGGGTGTATTGTTTTCGTTTCATATTGAACCTCTTCTTTCCGGCATTTTGGTGCCTTCATTATATCAGGGTTCACTTAGATTCGAAAAACTTTTGTCTTAATTCATGGGGACATTATACATTTTTCGTGTCCACCAGACTTGACAAGTACAAAACACTCAACGAAAACGTTGCAAAACACTCAACGAAAACGTTGCAAAACACTCAGCGAAAACGTTGCAAAACACGCAAATATATCGTATAGTAGGAAGAAGAAAGAAAAAACGTTGAAAAGGAGAGGAGAAATGGCTCAAACATATATAGAGAGATATGCGGACAAGATGCTTCAAGATATGCTGGAATCCTCGGGGGCAGTGTGGATTAGAGGTCCAAAATGGTGCGGAAAAACAAGAACTGCTAGCATGCAAGCAAAAAGCATACTACCAATGCAAGACCCGGATCAGACACAAAGTTATCTGCAGATTGCCGGTGTCAAGCCATCAATACTCCTTGAAGGAGAAGTGCCCAGGTTAATCGATGAATGGCAGATGGCTCCTGTACTTTGGGATGCAGTAAGGCATATGGTTGACATTCGCGGTGAACGAGGACAATTTATATTGACAGGATCAACTTTGCCGTTGGACAGTGAAACGATGCATTCGGGAACGGGCAGAATCTCCAAAATGTTTATGAGAACAATGAGTCTTTATGAATCAGGAGAATCAAATGGGAAGGTATCGTTAGAATCGCTATTTAATGATGAAGATGTAAATGGTACAGCAAATCTAGATATTTTCGAAGTTGCATTTGTTGTATGTAGGGGTGGCTGGCCCGCATCAATTGAGATGGAGAATAAAATTGCCCTGAAGCAAGCCACAAATTATTTTGAAGCGATTGTAGATAATGACCTTTCGGAAGTGGATGGGATATTGAAAGACCCAATTAGGGTAAGAAAATTATTGGCTTCTTTAGCACGCAACACAGCTACAACGGCCACACTGGTTACTATACAAAATGATGTTGATGTCGCAGATGAACGGCCTGCAGCGAATACGATTTTAACATATTTAAGAGGCCTAGAAAGACTATTTGTAATCGAGGATCAACCTGCATGGAGTCCTGAACTACGGTCAAGATCAAGGCTACGAAAAGCTGCGAAACGCCACTTTGTGGATCCTTCAATAGCGGTTGCAGCGATGAAAACAAATCCGGACGGTTTGTTGAAAGATATGAAAACTTTTGGGTGTTTGTTCGAGTCGATGTGCATCCGAGATCTTCGAATATATACACAGATGTTAAGCGGTGACATCTTCCATTACAGGGACAACACCAACCTTGAGGCGGATGCAATCATAGCACTTCATGACGGGAGATGGGCGGCAGTCGAAATAAAGCTGGGCCAAAGGGAGGTAGATAAAGCAGCAGAAAATTTGTTGAAATTGAGGGATAAAATAGATACTGAGAAAATGAAGAAACCCTCGTTTTTAATGGTAATAACAGGAGACGGATATGCCTACCAGAGAAAAGATGGTGTATATTGCATTCCAATTAGTTGCCTCAAAGCCTAAACCCCATAACAATTACTAAGGATATAGCATAAGAGGGGGAGATAGTTGTTCATTTTTATGTTGTTTTAGGTACACCATCAGGGGTTTATGCACCTTTCCCATGGTCAAGGTGCCGTTCTATGCGGCATATATACATGCCGCTTGAACCGCGTCCTACTCAACGATTCGCCGAATCGTTTCGCGAAATGGCCACGTCCTTTCGGGTTCGACCCCCTTTCAATACGAAGACAAAAAAGCAAATACACCGCGCAAGGCGGTGTGTTTGCTTTTGGTACACCATCAGGGGTTCGAACCCTGGACACCCTGAATAGTTGGAAAGAATTGTTGTGTGCTAGTAACAGCAAGGAGAGTAGCCTTGAAACCAAGTATTTGCAATGATTACAAGCTTTCACTATTTGGGATAATTGTTAATTATTTTCTCCGTTTTCCGGTGGTTTCGAATAAAAAAGTGGACAAAAAGTGGACAAGTTTTCAAGCATTTTGCCTACATCTTAAATATGAGAACAGATGAGTGATAACCTTGCCTAATCTCTCATTAAGGCATCATAATAGTATATAATCTTTTAACCGATATCATAACATCGGACCAACTTATATCTGCGGCGTAATCAAATTTTTTCTGATAACTTTTCCAAAGCGCCATCATTTCCCGGCTAACCTCTATCTCATCAAGGATTAGCGACGCATCGTACACTAGTTCCAACGAGTTTCGTTTCCCACTAGTACGCATTAATGCGAGACTCAATAAGTTGTGGTCAATATTTTCTGATTGCATTGTTTCAAGAGCATAAATGTCATAAAAGTCTCTCATGCTTGTGTTTGCAACACCACGGGTAATAAGTGTTTCAAGTTTCTCAGCAAGTACTGTCTCTAAATTGTAGGCTAAAATCGAAATGGTACGTTCTTCAAATAGCAGCTGATAGGAATATTCCACTTCTCTTGGTGTGATTATATTGCCTGTAGAAAAGTCCATTTTCAAAGGCGTGCGCATAGACTCTAATGTTGCGTCTAAGGCAACCCGTACACCGGAATAATCCGTTTCGTCCATAATGGTAGTAACGTTCCTTATTTCGAATAACATTTCGTCATTGAGTGGAATCGATGTAATCTCTTCTACTATCTCTCTGGCGCTCTCAATTGACAGAGGAAAACCTATTATTGTTGCGTCCACATCCATAGTGGATCGGTTATCCAACCCAACTATTGCAGAAACAAGAGTGCCTCCTTTCAGAATGAAGGTGTTGCGATATTTTGAAATAGCAAGCCTTTCAAGGAATCGTTCCATAACATAATTTCGGATTATGATTTGTGACTTTATGCTGTCACCCTTGGCCATGTTTCGTACTAGGTTCTTAAGTTGCCTTGAGGGATGGATCATTTTAAGAAAATTTCCATATATGGCGGACAATTTTGTCCTCTGAAAAAAGCTTGGTATTTGGTATATCGTATGAGAGTGAGGAGCACTAGATTTTAATATTACTTTCATGCACATTTTTGGATAGCGGTTTGGTAGTCCTGAATCTCGATACTATAATAATCGCACACAAGATCCCGTTTCTGTACACATTCAATCAAGTGGACCTTTGAAATACTCACCTGAATCGCATCGAGTGGTTTTAAATAGTAACTATTTTTTCCGGAAACATTGTTTTTGAATATTATTGAACAATTAATATTGACAAGAGAATTGTCAGTTGTATAATAATATACGAGTGATATATCATACATATATTAAAAAGTTTTCTTGTTTAGATATTTTCTGAGAATCGATATGAAAAAAATTATGCAATATACCAGAGAAGAACTGGTGAAGATAGAAAAAGAGCTTTCGACTCAGTATAAACATTTTGTAAAGGCAAATCTAAATTTAGATTTATCTAGAGGTAAACCTGCCACATCTCAATTAGATTTAAGCAACGAATTGTTAGATAAACTAAATTCATATTTGAGTGATTCAGGGATAGACGCTAGAAACTATGGTGGGTTAGAAGGACTGCCAGAATGTAGAAAGTTGTTTGCAGGACTATTGGACCTAGATACTGAACAAATCATAATTGGAGGCAACTCTAGTTTGAATATGATGTATGACAATATGGCAAGGCTGTGCTTGTTTGGAACTCGGGGCGAGAAACCATGGAAAATGTATGAACATGAAGGAAAACGTGTAAAATTCCTATGCCCTGTACCTGGATATGATAGGCACTTTGCAATATGTGAGAAATTTGGCATAGAGATGGTATCCGTTCCACTTACCGGAAATGGGCCAGAAATGAATATTGTAGAGAAGCTTGTTGCAGAAGATTCAACGGTAAAGGGAATGTGGTGTGTACCACTGCATTCCAACCCTCAAGGTGTGTGTTATAGTGACGAAACAGTAAATCGCCTTGCTTCAATGAAAACAGCCGCAAAAGACTTTAGCATATTTTGGGATAATGCGTATGCGATTCATCATATTTATGAAGAAGTATCGCTTAGAAATGTATTCGATGCTGCTAAAGAGGTTGGTAACGAAAATCGCATTTATTATTTCTTCTCTACATCAAAAGTATCTTTCCCGGGCGCCGGAGTTGCTTTGATTGCATCGGGGCTTGATAATATAGCCGAGATTAGAGAAACCATGAGTGTACAAACATTAGGATATGACAAGATTAACCAATTGAGGCATGTGCAGAAATTTGAGACAGCACAAGCGGTTTTAGATCACATGAAACTTCATGCGAAAGATCTTGAACCTAAATTTAGTTTGACCCTTCATAAATTGGAGGCGGAATTAAAGGAATGTGGATTTGCTTCTTGGAGCAGCCCTCGTGGTGGGTATTTTATTTCGTTATACACATTTCCCGGTTGTGCGAAAGATGTTTTCAAGTTAGCCGAACAAGTGGGGGTAAAATTGACAAAAGTTGGGGCCACATTTCCCTATGGGCAAGATCCGGAAGATAGTAATATTCGCATTGCTCCTTCATATCCCTCACTAAAAGAATTAGATATAGCAATGGATGTTTTGTGTCTCTGTGTAAAATTGGCAACGGTAAGTAAACTATTGAATAGGACGTAGTTTAAAAGAAATAGAACTTTGAATTCATGCTAGGGCAGAAGGTTTGTTTTTTTATACCAGAGTTCTCTGCTGATAAAGACTGAAAATGTTTTAGAAAGGGATTTAAGTAATAGTAATTATTAGAAAGATATAAAAAATATTGGTAAGTAGCTCGTGCTAAGATATAAGGTAAGGTATTTGAACATTTAACATAAAATGTTGGCAATTGCAATCCTGACAATGCAGTGATATATTGGTGATATACTACAATCAGACAACACCATATACGCTATATTATTATTAAATGGAGGAACTGCAGTGTCACGAAAATTATCAATGACCCAACGAGTGGTCGATCAGTTGAGAGAAGATATTATTAATTGGAAATATGAAGAAAACAATATCATTACTGAAACGGAGATTGCAAAAGCTTTTGATGTAAGCAAAACACCTGCAAGAGAGGCTTTAACTACCTTGTGCATGGAGGGATTTTTAGAGAAATTGCCCAATAAAGGATACCTTGTGAAAGGAATCTCGGTTTCTGAACTACAAAACTTGTTTCAGTTTCGTCGCATACTTGAAGTGGCGGCGATAGAGATTGCGATTCAGTATGCAACAGACAAAGATATCGATATTCTTGAGGAACTTTCTAGGCAGAGTATTAACGAAGAAAAGGAGATTACTTACAATGAGATGAATTATAATTTTCACATTTACATTGCTTATATATCAAAAAATACATACTTGATTAGCGCGCTGAAGAGTGTATTAACTCAACTCCGAAGAGTATTGGTGATGGATTGGAGACATATAGATGATGAGCACCAATTAGATCATCATGTGGAAATATTTCAGGCGATTAAAGCAAGGGATATAGAGACCGCAATTGGGCACATAACCGAAGAGATTGACACAACTATTCGACGGATATACTTTGAGGAAACCAGGAATCCACAGACAATTAATAGTTAAATAGCCATTTCTTGCATTGTTTCGGGAAGTTTGAGAATATTGGAGCAGCCAATTATTAAAAGAGTATATGTGATGTTTGGTTGGGTTTATAAGAAAAAACTTGGATACAAAAGGTGGAAAGTTGACAAGGGAAGGATGTAATAGATGGAGCAGCAGATTTTATGCGATAAACCTAAAATAGCAGTCTTTATCACAGGTGGTACAATTCTAAGTTCTTTGGATCGCAAAAGTGGAAAAGTGACACCAAAATACAATGGGAAAGAATTGTTACGTAGTGTTACGAAAATTTGTGATAATTATAGTATCGAAGGGATAGAAGTACTAAGCATACCAGGGTCTGAATTAACACTTGACCATGGTCTGGATCTTCTTAGGCGTGTGAAAGGAAAACTTAAGGAGAAAGATATACATGGAATTGTGGTGGTGCAAGGAACGGACACATTAGATGAAATTTCTTATTTATTTCATTTGTTACTCAACCCTGTAAAACCTGTTGTATTTACTGGTTCCATGAAGAGTGCTCACGATTTGTATAGCGATATGAAGGGTAATCTTGTAGGAGCTATTCAAACAGCTGGAAGCAAACAATCGAAAAAGCACGGAGTTTTAGTCTATATGAATGAAACTATTTTTTCCGCTGCTGATGTTAATAAAGCACATGCTAATAGGATGGATGCATTCCAATCTTTCTGGGGACCCTTAGGAATGACTCGAAATGGAGATGTAGTTTATTTTCGACATTTAGACGATTACGAAACATTTAATATCCATAAGATGGAAGTTAAGGTTCCAATTATTAAGGTGTATTCCAGTATGGATACATCATTACTAGAGATGTGCATAGAGCAAAAGGTAGACGGTATTGTAATTGAAGGGTTTGGGTCAGGAAATGTGCCTTCGTACCTAGTGCCGGTAATTGAAAGGGCATTGAAAAATAACATTGTAGTTATCGTTACCACGAGATGTTTTGATGGGGCATCATTGGGAGAATATAATTATGAAGGAGGTGGAGGGCAGTTAGAAAAATTAAATGTCATATTTGCGGGGATTTTGAGTAGCCAAAAGGCTCGGATTAAGCTCATGGTACTGTTAGCGGCTGGGAAAAACAGGGAGGAAATCCATATGGTTTTCAAAAGAAACAGAGTACAAAAGACTTGAACTTGAGTATACCTAGGAATTTGTATAAAAAGGTGCTTGGAATCAAATATGAAAACCTATGACAGTACAGTAGTAGGAACAGATAGGTGGAAGAGAGTCAAAATTTAAAAATTTGAAGCAATCATAACAAGTGATTATAAAGCAAATTGGCGCATCGTCAACTATCGACTATAAAAGTGCTTTTGGTCATTGAAATCTCCATGACGAGACCGGCTAGTAGTTTGTATCGAGAACAACAAGTTAATTGAAAACGTGAAGGATTATTAGTGTGATAAAAATCGCATAAATTGAAAGGAGATTGAAAATGGCAAAACATGAAGGATCTTTAGATCCGGTTTTACAATCAGAAAAAACCATGAGTTATAAGAAATTTACATTTTCATGGGCATCTGACTTAATTGCTCTGTTTTCATTCATGACAGGTGCGGGCGCCATTGCAGCTGGTTTGAATATGGTACAAGCCTTGCTTGCTCTAACTTTAGCAATGTCAATTAATTTAGTTCTATTAGTATTGAATGGATTACCTGGATTTAGAATAGGAATTCCTATGATTATTCAAATGCGTCCGTGCTTTGGGGACAAAGCTGCATCTTATGTTTCAACTATTCGTGCCATTCCCGCCATTCTTTGGACTGGATATAATTCGTTTCTTGGAGCAGTTGGGTTAAATATGTTTTCTATCCTTATCGCGGGATATGACAATGTTTGGCTTTGGTTCTTTGTGTTCCACTTCGGGCAGGTGATTCTATCAATAATGGGAGTGAGAAAAATTTTAAGTTTCACAGCATATGCAGCAGGAGCTCTATTTGTTTTAGTTATTATCATGGCTGCATATGTTTTTTATGGGTTTGGTGCAGGAAATGTTTTGGCAACAGCGACACAAGGTGGATCCTGGGGGATGCCATTCTGGTTAACGGTTACTGCTAATATTAGTCTGGCAATCACGGTAATCGTAAATTCATCGGACTATATTCGTTATCTTGATAATTCATCCATGAAGAAATATGTTGCGTCGTATGCATGCGGTCTTATACCTACCGTGTTATTGCTTAGTGGGCTAGGTATGGTAGTGTTTGCAATGTCTGGAATATGGAGTCCAATTGACCTGTTTATTAAGTCGGTACCAAACACTATAATTGTAATGATTGCCATTACTTTTATCGTCCTAGGACAGTTTTCAACAAATATGTTTGCGAATATTATGCCTGCAAATATTATTTGGACGCACCTCTTCAAGTTCCCTTGGTGGTTCAGCACTATTTTTACGGGATGCATTGCACTTTTTGTTATACCTTGGTTTCTCACGACATCTGGAGGGTTCTATTCATTTATGAATTTCTATGGCGCATTGCTTGGACCTTTAGCGGGAATTATGATTACTGACTATCTTGTTATTCGCAAAGGGAAATTTAATACCCAAGCCTTATATAGCATCGGATCTCAATATACATATAAAAATGGGATTAACATGGCTGGCATTCTTGCACTAATCATTAGTTCCATTCTTTCTATGATTTGGTTGGATTTAAGCACCTTGATTGGGCTCGTTTCAAGTAGCTTGATTTACTATGTTTTATACAGATATTGGATTCTGCCAAAATATCCGCAAGCTGAAATGGCGGAAGATTATGAAATGGCTTCTACCGATTCGGTTGTTTTGTCGGAATAAACGAAAGTAAAGCTAAAGTTTACCAATATAAAAAATGGAAAGAGAGGATAAAATCGTGAAAAAGAAAAGCGTACTTTTTTTCGCACTGATTCTAATTCTGCTGATCTTATTTCCGGCCACAGCTTCTGCAGCAGAACTCAGCATCGACGTGAAAGATAATTATTCCACAGGTGAGCCCGTGTTATTCATGATAAACACAGACTACACTGTGGATCCGAATAATATTTCTGTAGTAATCGAAAAGCCAAATGGAACGACCGCAACGACTACTCCACGCCAACAAAGTTGGAATACTGAAACAGAATGCTTTGAGACTTATTCTATCGATTTGTCTGGTACTTTTACCGTAACAGCGGAAGACAAAAGCACGGGAGCTCTTGGAACGGCAACTTTTAACGCGGGAGTATTTAGTATGCAGAGCACTATTTTTATGGGTGCTGCTGTTGCTGTATTTATCATAGGGCTAATTGTATTGCTCGTTTCAAAAAAAAAGAATTCAAAAGTTTAGGGGGTCGTAATAATGATTATTGATATGCACGGCCATGCTGATGAATATACCTTGTTCAACTGGGTTGACCCTCCTGAATTGGTAATTGACCTCATGGATAAGGCGGGGATAGACGTGACTTGTATAACTACTTACGGAGAAGCACCTGCATATCCAGGAGCACTCATCAATCTTGTCGATTATGTCAAACGCTTTCCCGATCGGCTGATAGGGTTTTTAAGAGTTGATCCAAAGGGAGCAAATGAGACACTAAGAATGATGGAAGAAGCAAAAAAGTATCCGGAAATTAAAGGGATTAAACTACACCCAATATCAAATCTGATTAAGCCATATAATCCCTTTTGTGTCGCAGTATTAAAGAAAGCAGCCGAACTTAGCTATCCTGTGTTTATTCATTGTGGTGATGGTGTCGGAGCACAGCCTTGGGAAATTGGATTTGGAGCAAAGGCAAGTCCCGAAACGACCATCATTTGTCATATGGGAGGGTTTTTTAGAAATGATGAATCTATTCGGATGGCAAAAGCCTGTAATAACGTATACTTAGATACATCATCAATACCTTATCCGCAGATAGTAAAGAAGGCTATTGATGTGCTTGGGGCTGATCGAGTTGTTTTTGCATCTGATAATCCTGCGGGAGATCCAATTTCCGATTTACTAAAGATCAAAAATCTCAAGTTGGACAAAAAAACAGAAGAGAAAATTCTATTTAAAAATAGTGCTCGAATACTCGGGCTTCACGAGATAAGGGGGCAGGCATTATGAAAATAGACGCGTGTGTATTTCTCGGAGACTCTTTATATGGAAATAGTATTGGACCAGACCAATTAATCGGTGAACTAGAGAAGAATGATGTCGATGTTGCCATAATTCGCCCTTTTAAACCTAGTGATTATAATTATGACAGGGCGAATCAGTACATAGCTAATGTTCAGAATCAATACACAAATATATACGGGTTTGGACGAGTTAATCCTTGGGAAAAAAATGCCCCACAACAAGTTGAGATGATATATAGTTACGGATTGAAGGGACTCCATCTACATCCGTGGGAAGATAATTTCTCAATCAATGATCCTGTTGTATACCCAACAATACGGATGGCTGAAAAATGCAAACTACCAGTATATGTTTCCACGGGGTATCCTAATGTATCAGAGCCTTTACAATTATGGGAAATGGCCATGGCATTTCCGGGAGTCACATTTATTGCAACTCACGGGGGGCAGTTAGATATGAGTGGCTTGAGCTTCGATGATGCATTGGCGGCATCGGAACGAGCCGAAAATATTATGTTTGATCTTTCTGGCGTATACCGTAGAGATTTT
>Ga0334882_1005322_pt1 | contig 10260 bp, 12 predicted proteins | sample GraSluR1_MG_5_FD_207226 | JGI IMG/M metagenome (GOLD analysis project Ga0334882, IMG submission 207226) | Sludge microbial communities from methane-producing bioreactor in Wageningen University, Netherlands - Granular Sludge_15_04-R1 | ecosystem: Engineered > Bioreactor > Anaerobic >... | reverse complement strand
AAATCCCCGGCAAAGGGCTGGTAAGCGCCGGAATAGCCCTCCCGCACACCGTGGTACACATCATCGTAATTCTCCACCACGGTGGAAATGACCGCCGCCTGCACCGCATCCCGAACACCCTGCGCTATGATCATCAGCCGGAAATACTCAGAAATTCCTGTGAAGATGATGACCAGCGACAGGGTGATTGCGATGATCAGCGGAAAGCCCGCGCCGCCCTTTCCCCGTAGAATTTTCTTGATTTTATCCGTCATTTCCAATAAACCTCGCTCTTTCCCGCCGCGTCCGCCCGCAGCGTAATGGGGAACGAGCCGAAGCCGCCAAACAGTCCGATGTTGGTCTGGTAGGTGACCGTTACCGTGACTTCCTCGTTCAGCTGGATTCTGCCGGTTTCAGACCACTCTACGCTGGGAGAAAGCCCGGTCTTTTCCCGCAGGAGCTGCTCACGGCGGCTGGTTTCGCTGCCCACCTGTCCGGCAATTTCCGCCTCCCGGATGAGCTCCGTGGCAAAGGTGTCCAGCTGCTGCTTTTGGATATAGACGGGGAACACCTTCACGGCAAGGGCGATGACCAGCATGGCGCACAGCACCAGCACGGCCACGTCAAGGTAGCCCTCGCCGCGCTTGTTCCTCAGTTTTCTCAGCACATGGTCACCCCCTGTTCAAAGGGTCCCTGCTCCAGCCTCGGTTCCGGGTTGTGGTCACTTAAGATACGCCACGCGCCCTTGCTGAAATCGGCGGTGCAGATTTCCTGCTCCAGCAGTTCCTCTGCGGGAACATCTCTGGCAAATTCAGCGCTGCCGGGATTTCCTTTCACGCTGTGGCCCGCCAGCAAAAGTTGTGCGGTTTCGGGTGTGAGGTATACATATCCGCCGGGTGTCATTAGATCAAACGATGCATTCGGGTGCGCTTCCATAAATTCCCGCAGGGTGATTCTCACTTCATCCGCGGAAACGGGCGCATATTCCGGGTCAAGGGCATATTCTGATTCCGATTCGCCCTTGTCCCACAGCGTCCAGAGCGCATGGGTGAGTTCTCCGCTGAAATCAACGGTTTGCTCGGATATCCACTGATCCGCTACCACCTCCAGCGGGTTTTCAAAGCGGAGCAGATACTCCATATATTCGGCGGAATAGCTGCCGTCGGACAGCTCTTTGTACACAAACTGCACGGCGGCAATCTCGCTTGCCAGATCCACCAGCTCGGAGGCCGGTTTCTGCCGCCACTCCTTTTGATACCGCGCCATTCCGCTGTCCAGCTTTTTACGCAGAAGCGTCATCATTTCCTGTTCGGTCATTTGTTACACCTCCCTTAGAATATCCCGCCGAGGGATGTGATGATTTCATAGACAATAACCGCCATGTAGGTCATGAGAAAGCACATGAGCATGGCAAAGGAGAACACCCGGATTTTCGGTGGGATTTTCATGGCCTGCGCCTTCAGCCGCTGAAGCTCCAGTTGCTTCATGTCGTGAGCCAGCATCTGAAAATACATCCCGCCGTCGTCCCCGCGCAGTACGCTGATCAGCCCTCTGGTAATATCCGAGAGCATGGGTGAATTGAACCTTGCCTCAAAGCGGGTCAGCGCCGCCTCGTAGCTGGAGGAGCGCATGTCCGCCGTGAGAATATCAAGCTCCGCGGCAAAATCCTCACCTGCGTTTTTCTTGAAATTCTCCAGCATGGACAGTACATCCCGGCTGGCTTTCAGCTCCTGGGTGATGGTCGCCACAAAGCGCGGCAGCTCCTGTTCGATTTTTCTGCGCTTGGCGGCCAGTGCCTCATCCGCCTTACGGATTTCCTTGAAATAGACCAGCACGGCGGTAAACAGCACAATGGGAGCCAGCAGCGGCAGGACAATCAGGCAGGGGATGATGCACAGCCCGATAGCCGCCGCCTTCACAATAGCCGTTGCCGTGAACAGCTCCGGCGAGTCGGAAAGCCCCGCCGCCGACAGCACATTTGCCATCCGGGTTTTCTTGTATGCATCCATGCGGAGATACCGGGAGAGCCCGACGGCGGCGTTTCGCAGCAGGGCATCGGTGGTTTTGGGCTTGGCTTTGGTCTGCTTTCCTGCCGACAGCATCGCCTTTTGGGTGGCGAGAGTGGGCAGATGCAGCAGATCGGCGGCAAGGAAAAAGAGTCCTGTCGATAGGAGGACTCCGAATAAAAACAGATAGATTGTCATGGGTTCCTCCTTATCTTCGATATTCAATGGGCTGGGTGAGTTTGATCACAAACGCCGTGGAAATAAAAATCACGGCGGCGCAGATCGCCAGCACCACCTGTCCCAAAGGGGTGTGCATCAGCGTGTGGTACCAGTCCTGATTCAAAAAATACAGGAGCGGAATATTCCCGATGACGAGAATCACCATAACGATGAATTCCTTCCTCGGCTCAAACACCATGTTTTCCAGCTCACCGTTGACCACACGCATATCACTGAGCTTGCTGACAATGGGTGTCAGGGTGGTTTTCAGGCTGTGGTCGTGCTGGCAGGCAATGAGGGCGTCGCACCATTCCTGAAACACCGAGTTGTCAATTCTCATTTTCACATCATGGAGCGCCGCCGTCACATCGGGGTCTACCAGCCGTACACGGGACACAAAGCCCTGAAATACGGACAAAACGGGCGGGTTCAGATACGGGAGATTTTCCTCTACCGCCGTCAGAATGTCCTCGTTTCGGAGGTAGGCCGTGGTGATGATGGAAAGTGCCGTTTCCAGCTCTGCCGCAATGTCCTTTTTGAAGTGGCTTGCCGTGAGCTTCACCCACCAGAACGGCAGGAGCATACAGCCAGCCGCCATGACAGGAACCAGAAAAAAGTTCGAGAGCATCACAGCGACCGACGCACCCACGGCAAAGAACAGCAGGGATAAGGCGCACAGCATGGGAAAGCGTGCCGACCGGCCGGTGACCTTGAGGATGGACTGCACCTCGGTAAGCTCCCTGCGCAGATAGGACTTCTTTTTCCTGCGGGTGGTTTCATTAACTTCATCCCGGAGGGCTTTGGGCTGATCAGTCAGCCTGCCGAAGATGGCGGTTGTAAACGCCATGGGAGTAAGGCCGAGTAAAAGAAAAGAGCCTGCGATCATGCCGATGCAGGCGATTAACAGTATGGTGGTCATGCAGTTTGCGCCTCCTTTCCCCTCAGGCGTTCAATGACCGCCTGAGGCATGCCGTTTTCCAAAAGCCGCTTGGCGAGGCTGTCCGAGATGGTGTTGACCTGCTCATGGTGCCCCTCAATGACAAATTTCCCGTCCTCCATGCGGTTTTCCGTGATGACATACTGAAACAGCGGACGGAAATGCCTTGTGCCGTCCGGCAGAATTTCGCATTCCTGAATCTCCATCATGCGGCGCTGTTTGTTTTCCAGCTGCTTGCAGAACACCACAATGGGATAGGCTTCGGTGACATAGTCCATAAGGGTAGCATCGGACATATCCACGGCGCGTTTGCACAGGGACACCATTCTGCGGTAGGTGGCTTCGCAGGAATTGGAATGGATGGTGGTCAGCACCGCCACGCCGGTTCGGGCGGCCTCCTGCGCCGCATTTGCCTCGGCGCCGCGCATCTCACCCACCACAATGATATCCGGGTTAAAACGGAGCGCATAGTCTAAAAGATTGGTCTGGTCGATGCGCTGGCGATCATTGTCGCTGTCACGGGTCAGGGTGTGGATAACCGAATTGACCACTTTTCCATCCTTTTCTCTGACGAGCGCCAGCTCTCGGGAGCCGTTTTCAATGGTATAGATACGCTTGTTGTCCGGTACGGTGGTCAGCACCCAGCCTGCCACGGTGGTTTTGCCGGAGCTGGTGGCTCCCGCTACACAGACCGAAATCCCGTAGCGGATACAGAGGGATAAAAAGTCCAGCATAGGGTCTGTCGCCGTGCCGCTTTTAACAAAATCCTCTTTTTTCATGCTCTGTGGGTTGACGATACGGATGGAAGCGGCCACGCCCACATCCTCGTCCACAATGGGGCTTTTCAGCACGGCAATACGGATATTTTTACTGAGATGCCCCAGCACAATGGGGCTGGCGTTATCCAGCACCATGCCGCTGATATGGAGCATTCTGCGAATGACATTCACAGCGTGCTGGGGGCTTTCAAAGCGTTCCTCCAGCTTGACGGTGCGGCCGTCGGAATACTGCACCTCAATGTCTTTCCACGAATTGATGTCGATTTCCTCAATGCCGGTTCCGAAGATGTATTTGGTCAGAAAGCCGAACTCCGCCATTTCGGTGTAGAGGGCGTCCGCCAGCCTGCCGCCGCTCATGCCGTTGACCGATACCCGGTTGTCCTGCAGGAATTTCTGGATATACCGCTTCATCTGCGTCTTGGCGTCCCCGCCGCCTGCGGTGAGGAGGGTGCTGTAATGCCCGGAGATGTACGCCTGCACCTCGGCAAGCACCGTGGAGAAGTCCTTTCCCCCGGCTTCAGGGGTGAAAAACAGCGCATGGGCGCGGTTCGCCCCTGCAAAATCCACCGGGCGGTTCAATGCGGAGTTTTCTTTGCTATTCTCCGAATCAGGAGCGGCCGGAGCCGTAGACGGCTGGATCGGCGGCTGTTTTTTCTGTTCCGCCTGCGGCTTCTTTTTCTTTCCCGAAAACGCAGTAAAATTTCGCTTTTTGCCTAAACTCATATTCCGAACACCTCCCTTGTAATTTTTTCGATTTCCTTGCGGAAGGGGCGGCTGTCCTTCAGGGACAAATCCGCCAGCAGATTCCCGGCAAGGTACTGTTCCTCCAGCTCCGGCGAATGGGTCAGGGTAAAGGCAACGGAGCCCAGCGCCTGCCCGATCTGCTCCCCGGCCTGCCGGGGCTTTACATTGCAGGCAACCTTGTACTGCTTCTCTGCGTCCCACTTGGAATCCCGGAGCAGCGGGAGCTGGCTGGAGAGATAGCTCACGGATTTGAGATCGGCGTTTGCAAGCCGTAAAACGCTGTCGGCCTCCATGAGCGCCACGGCGGAGAGAATATCGTTGGCAATATAGCTGCCGCAGTCCGCCACCACAAAGGGAGCGATTTTCCGCAGATTGTCCAGAAGCTCCTGCGCCTGAGTCTGCTCGTAAGGCGGGTAGGTGTACTCGTTCTCACCCTTTTTCATGCCGAGGATGGTGAGGTGTTTGTGCTTTTTCAGCGTCACCAGATTGTGCTTGATGAGCGGCTCAGTCACATGGGCGGCGGCTAGAATACTGCCCAGCGAATGCTCACCCTCCAGCTCCGAGGGCGGGCAGATGCAGGGCAGCATGGGCGCGGTCATATCGCAGAGCAGAAGCACCACGTTTTTCTTCTGGTCAGCAAGGTGCTTTGCGATTTTTACAGCAGTGACGGTTTTGCCGCTGCCGGGGGAGCCCCAAACCGCAAGGATGCCGTCCTGCGGCTCCTGCTCCGGCGGGGCATCATTCTCTGTATTCGGGCGGGCGAAGATGCCCTTTTTCTTAAAGTTCAGCATCACTGCACCTCGCTTTCCGCAGGCGCCTCGGACACAGTGTTTTCCTCCGATCCCTGGGATTCGGATTTGGGAGTGTCGTTCTGCACCGGTTCTGTGGGATACAGCGCCGCGATGACCTTGGCCTGTGCTTCGATAAACTTGGCACTGTTGGCAGGCGTGCCGCGGTAAACGAGGGACAGGTGGAGCTTGCCGTCTGCTTCCAGCTCCGCCAGCGCCTTGCTCTGTTCAGGAGACACCAGCAGGGTCACCGTGGAGGGCAGCTCTTTTTCGTCCTCTGCTTCATTTCCTGTCTGCTCTCCCGTGTTGGCGTCATAGCCGCTGCCTGCGGTGACGGCGATAACCTCCACATATTTCAGCTCGGCGGGGATCACGGTGGAGCCCTGCTTTTTGTAATCCGGGGCAATCACCGACACGATATCGCCGCTCTGGAGCTTGCCGGACAGTCCGTTCGCAAAGCTCTTGATGGTCACCGACATGGCCTGCTTGGTGCCGTCCAGACTGTAAAGATAGGTATTTTCTGCAGCGGGAGTATCAGACAGCTTGGTGTTTAAGATATAGTCCCCGACGGAAAGATCGGCGGTGGCATATTTGCCCACGACGGATTCGCTCTGGCGAAGAACATTGTCCGGCAGCCCGAAGCCGCCTACCTCCGTGGTCTGCACCATCTCCTTGGTGATCTCCTCGCCTGCCTTGATTTCCTTGACGACGCGGACAATTTCGGTTTTCTGACTAACGGACTGGTTAAACAGCGGCGTCACGCCGAAGCAGATCAGCAGGGACAAAAGGATGCAGATTACGCCGACCACCGTGCGGTTTTTGAAAAGGCTCATAGATTTTTCCTCCTTGATTTCATGGTGATTTTAGAAGCTGGAGCTATATCTGCGGTGTTTCACCGCTTTCACTGCCTTGGGGATCAGGGCGGCGGCTGCCAGCGCAACGGCGGCAATACCGGCAACAATGAGGGTCTTTTTTCTGCTGATATGAATTTTTTTCATAGGATGTTTCCTCCAATTTTTAAAATGGTTACGGCAAGAAAGCCGAGGGACAAAAACGGCGCCATAGGCAGAGATGCCTGTGACGCCTTCTGCGGCTCCAGCTTGCGGAGCCGTCTAACCAGTTGGTTGATGAGATAAAAAAAGAGGGATGCCGTCAGGCCGAGCAGCAACCCGGCCGTGCATCCCCCAAAGCCCAGCACCATGCCTGCGGCGGCGGTGAGCTTGATGTCCCCGCCGCCGATGCCCTCCGGTTTGTACATGGCGGCAATCAAAAGCGGCAGAGCCGCAAGGACGCCCCAAAGCCTTACGGGGCTGAAATTAATCAGCCCCGTAAGCGCAATCAAGAGGCAGAGACTGTCCGGAATGATCCGTTTGCGGAGATCCCACACAGAAGCCGCCAAAAGCAGACAGAAAAACAGCACCGCCTGTGCGATGCTATCAGCCGCCATAGTTGAACATTTCCTTAATACGCTGGGTCAGGGTCGGCAGCACCGTTTCCCCGAACAGGGCATACAGCCCAGCGAGGAGCAGCGCGCCCAGCACCACGGCAATCAGGATTTTGATCGCGGTGTCAATGTAGCCTTCCCCGCGGCTGCCGGAAAGGACGCGGCGGGTTTTGGCGGCGGTCGTGGCCGCCTTGGTTTTCAGCTTGCAAATGAGATGCTTCATGAATGTTCCCCCTTTATTCAAAATGGTATAACTAAAATTTAATCTACAAAACGTTCCTTGCCTGAAAGTGTTGGAATTCCAGGGTGAAATGGTTTTGTAGATGAGATGTTGAGAATCTACAAAACATATTCAATCTACAAATGAAATGAGCTACTACCATAGGGTATGGCAGCAGCTCAAAGCGGATAGTTTTGTAGATTTTTGATTCCCTATTTTCCATAAAGATTAGTTAGGGGGAATCCCTGTGGGGTAGCGCCATTTGTTCATCTTGATTTATCTCCTTGCATAAGAACGGTGGTCTATTTGAATGTAAAACATGTTTTTCCTTTGATCATTCCTAAAAAATAAGATGAGACAAAAGTTTGCCTCATCTTTTATTCTGTATATTCGATTAGATAATCGGAAGGATTACCGATAGAAAGTACCTCGCCAATTCCTCCGGGGATTGCTTCATGTTATTTTTGATCCACCATTGCACCATTTCAACGAAGCTGCCGGAAACATGGTTCACAAGAAAGTCTTCCGGAGCGGTTGTGTTTTTTCGTTCTACGCCTATTAAAAGATGCTGAATAATCAGTTCGTTGAGATATTGTTTGAAAAAGCGCAGGAAAAGCTCGCCGCTCTCACAAGTAAGGATTCCCACTATATTCTTCTTGTTGTCCCGCAGATGGTACAGGATGTGAGTGAACATGGAGCCGGGATTGTCACCGGCCAAAGAAAAATCATGAGTTTTTTCCGTATTAAGGCTCTCGGAAAAAACGTGACTGAAAAGGTCGGTACACATTTCCTTGAGCAAATCATCCTTTGTTTCAAAATGGGAATAAAATGTGCTACGCCCGATATTCGCTTCGTCAATGATCTCCTGTATGGTGATTTTGGTATAGCTTTTTGAGGATAACAGAGTACTGAATGCCTCAAAAATCGCGTCTCTTGTTTTTTGCTGCCGTCTGTCCATAGCGCCCTCCAGATAGACAAATACTTAAAATTGTTCAGTAGTGCACAGTTGATTGATACTGTTTCTTGTCGCGTGTCATACAGTAAAGTATAATAATATCGAACAAACAGTTCAGTATCATATAAATAGTACTGCTTATTTTCTGAAAAAGCAAGTATATGTTTGAGGAGGATCGTTATGTGTAAAAAAATCAAAGAATGGTTCGTAAACGAAGAAAAGCGAAACATCCTCTTTGTGATTGTTTCGGCGGTCACACTGATATTGAGCCTGACCGAAGTTCTGAAAAGTGTACTGCCGTTTGATATTGCATGGGTTGCCATCGTGCTTTGCGGCATTCCTATCGTGGTCGGCTCCATTACCGCCCTGATTAAAGAACATGATATCAAAGCGGATGTGCTGGTTTCCATTGCATTGATAGCGTCCATCGGCATCGGTGAATATTTTGCCGCAGGCGAGGTCGCCATGATTATGGCAATCGGAACACTGCTTGAGGATGTAACCGCCCGCAAAGCGCGAAAGGGCATTGAAAAGCTCATAGACCTGACGCCTAAAACGGCAAGGGTCAAGAGGGGTGGCAACGAGGAAACTATTCCCGCGGATAGTGTGGAAGTCGGTGATGTATTGGTCGTTTTTGCAGGAGAAACGATTGCCGTAGACGGAATCGTCACCTCGGGCGAAACATCCATCGATCAATCTGTTATGACCGGCGAATCCATCCCTGTTGACAAAACCATCGGCGACGAGGTCACAAGCGGAACAATCAACCAATTTGGCACCTTTGAGATGCGCGCCACGAAGGTCGGCGGCGACAGCTCGCTCCAACGAATGATTCAGCTTGCTGAAGATGCAGACGCAAATAAAGCACCCATCGTGAAGCTGGCGGATCGTTGGGCAACATGGCTTGTCGTTGTCGCCCTGGGTGCGGCGGGGTTGACATGGCTGTTTACAGGTGAGTTGATCCGCGCCGTCACGGTGTTGGTCGTATTCTGCCCCTGTGCATTTATCCTTGCAACGCCGACCGCAGTGATGGCCGGGATTGGAAACGCAACAAAATTCGGTATTCTTGTCCGTTCCGGCGACGCATTACAGCGTTTCGCTAAAATCGACTACATGGCTTTTGATAAAACCGGGACGCTTACGCACGGCAAGCCCGAAGTAGTTGGTGTGGAGAGCTGCAATTCCGCCCTTAGTTCCGACGAAATACTCAAACTGACCGCTCTGGCGGAACAGCGTTCCGAACACCCGCTTGGGAAAGCAATTCTCGCTTATTATCTGAATCGTGGCGGCAAGCCGCAGGAGATACAGAATTTTGTTTTGGCAACCGGCATGGGAGTCGGCGCAAAAGTAGATGGTCGGAACATTCAGGCCGGAAAAGCGGATTATTTGAAGCAGGAAGGGATTGCTATTCCCGTTTCGGCGTTGCGGATGGCAGACGGGTATCTGCAAAAGGGCGCAACTGTTATTTATGTCTGCGTAGACGGCAACTTTGCAGGGATTATCGCACTGGCAGACGTTCTGCGAAAAACCGCAAAAGCCATGATTACAGAATTAAAATCCCTCGGGGTACGCCCTGTCTTGTTAACGGGAGATAACGAAGCGACAGCGAAATTCATTGCCTCACAGGTTGGCATTGAGGACGTAAAGCCCAATATGCTGCCGGAAGAAAAAATGGACGCAATTCGTGAATACGCTAACAGTGGAAAAAACATCTGCATGATCGGTGATGGCATCAACGATGCTCTTGCATTGAAAACAGCATATGCCGGAATCGCAATGGGTGGTGTCGGCAGCGATATTGCCGTAGAAGCTGCGGATGCGGTACTTGTCAGCGATAATATTGAACGGATTCCTTATCTTTTCTGGATGGCAAAAAAGGCGATGAAGCGTATCAATTTCAATATAACCGTTGCGATGATTTGGAATGTGATAGCGGTAATTCTGTCGACGATAGGTACATTAAACCCTGTAACGGCAGCATTAGTTCACAATGTCGGCTCCGTGTTTGTAGTTATTAGCTCGGCTCTCCTGATCACGGGCAAGGATAATAGGTGATAGCATTTTCTTGAGACAGTAACAATATTGTAAAAACAGCGGGATGTATTGATATGGCAGCAGCTCAAAGCGGATAGTTTTGTGGATTTTTGATTCCCTGTTTTCCATAAAGATTAGTCAGGGAGAATCCCTGT
>Ga0334882_1005321_pt1 | contig 10262 bp, 10 predicted proteins | sample GraSluR1_MG_5_FD_207226 | JGI IMG/M metagenome (GOLD analysis project Ga0334882, IMG submission 207226) | Sludge microbial communities from methane-producing bioreactor in Wageningen University, Netherlands - Granular Sludge_15_04-R1 | ecosystem: Engineered > Bioreactor > Anaerobic >... | reverse complement strand
ACCTCCATGCAGTGCAATTGCCCAATCGTTCACTTTTACTTCGGGTGCAGTGTTGCATGCTGTAAAAAGGATCACACCCAACGCAAGGGTATAAAGTAGTTGTTTAGCCTTCATAATTACTTGTTTATATGATTTAAAAGGTTGATAAATGGCTATGTTTAAAAAGGAAAATCATCGACATCCCACTCGCGTGGCCCATCATCCATATCCTCGGGCAAATCGGCCACCTGATGCTCAATGTTTCCGTTTACGTATATGGCTTTGTAGGGCGTAGTAGGGCAGGCGTACTCGCACGCACCACATCCTATGCAAATATCCTCATTCACCTCGGGCAGTAACAATCCTTGCCACGGGACCATGTAAACCGCCTTAGTTGGGCAATGCTCCGAGCAGGCACCGCAATCAGTTCTATCGACCCGAACAATACAATTGCCTAGATGAAACTTGACCTTACCTATTTGCGCACGCTTTTTGGTCTCCAGCTCCAACGGACGGATTGCGCCTGTAGGGCAAACATCACCACATAAAGTACACTCGAAATTGCAAAAACCCGAATGGTAGTCCATATGGGGTTGTAGCAAGCCAAAAAAACCATACTCCTTTATTGAGGGCTGAATTACATGGGTTGGGCAAACGGTAACGCATAAATGGCAGGCAGTGCAGGCATTCAGAAAATCTTTCTGGCTATATGAGCCTGGAGGGGTTACCGGCGCCAAGCGGCTATTGGGCCTGTGACCTGCTGTAGATTCTTGGGTAGCATCATCGCTATCGGACTGATTACTTCTTCCTCTTCCGCGCGCCCCTCCTTTCGCTTGCGCCAATGCTGTAAGGGATTTACCCACAAAGGTTGCTCCCACCATCATACCTGTAAAAGTGGCTATAAAACCACGGCGGGATGAGTTTACCTGCGGGGTTGAATCTGCTACTTTCTTTGTATAGGCCAATGTATACCCAATACCACCCTCCTTACAGCTATCGATACAGTTGTAACAGGCTACGCATCGCGAAAAATCGAGTGTTCGATTTTTAACGTCGATACAGCTGGCCTTGCAGTCGCGCGAACATCTACCGCAGGCTGTACAAGCATTCTTATCGATAGCAAGTTTGAAAATGGAGAATCGAGACACAAGGCTAAGCAATGCCCCTACGGGACAAAAGGAGTTGCAAAAGATACGCCCCCAGCGCCAAGCTGCAACCACAAGAATTAGAGTAAGCGAGCTGGTTAGCAGCAAACCTTGCCAAGGCATCCCCTTAAACTCTACATGGTGCAATGCGTAGCTATTGAAAACGCCAAAAAGTTTCACCAATAAATTATTAGCACCATAGTATACAGGGCGAACCAAATCGGAAAAAATTCGCCCAGCAAAGCTATACGGGTCGAGCATATTCAGCAGAAACAGTGAACCAGCAAGAGCAAGGATCACTACCAATGCAAGGGTTGTATAGCGAATTATATTCCAAGGCTTCATAAACTTGTATCGAACCCTCTTTAGCCTGATACGTGCAACAATATCCTGAAAAATCCCAAGAGGACAAAGGGCCGAACAGTACACCCGGCCAAAAAGGAGAGTTAAAAGTATCACCGCAACAAACCCAGCTGCCACAATGCCTCCAACCTTAATAAACTTTAGCAATGAGGGGGTGAACTGAGGGTACAAAAACCAGTTGATAAATCCTGGCGACAGGGTATTTGAAAAATCAATGAAAGCGAATGCAAATACAATGAAGTAGGCAAGGGCAACAATTCTGCGTACCCATCGAAGCGAAACTGCTTTAAGCATATTATTAAGGTATTAAACTCTTAAACGTTCAATATTTAGCTCATCGAGGTTCATGTTGCCCACTCCCATTTCATGGGCTATCTTAATATGGCCAATTTCGGAAGGTTCTTCGCCAAAAATTCTCGATGCGGCAGCATCGGCGGCAACCATATCGGTGGAGATGATTAGGGATCGTTTCATCACCAAATCGGCTTGGCTTACCCCACGTGGCCCATTACGGGTCATCACACGGTAGGCATCAACAATGTTAAGGTCGGGTTTACGCCATGTGCCAAAATCGGCAATGCACTGGTGCAAATCGTTCCTATGCCAATAGCGCCTATCCCAAACAACACCCATAAGATTTTTAAGGCATATGGTGATTTTGGCAGAGCTATGATGCTTAAGCACAGGCACATTTATAAACACATCGGAATTTAGAATAAGCTCATGCACCTTTGCCTCCTTTAGCCTTTTGCCATTGGGGATTGATACCGATTTGTAGTAATTCTCGGTATTGCCTGGCACCATTCTCCCGCCAGCATTCTTCACGGCATCCTCAATACCACTGTTGGCATAGCATCGGTTCCAGATGTCGCAAGTATTATCGAATACAAATACATCCTTTGCACCAGCCTTAAGGCATTGCTCAACAATTCGGGCTACCAATCCGGGATTCGTGTTGGCTCCTAACTCCTCGGGGGTATCCCATCCAATGTTTGGCTTAACCACCACCGTTTGCCCTGCTTTAACAAACTTTCCTATTCCGCCCATGGCAGCTATGGCCTTATCGAACATTTGGGCAGGTTCGCCACCCATTACAGCTACCAAATCGAAGGGTTTACTAGGATTTGCCTTATTGACGCCAGCTAAGGTTCCAGCACCATTCACCTTAAAAAAGGCCCCGGCCAACAGGCCCGCACCTAATCCTTTCTTTAGAAAATCTCTTCGCTTCATACTCATCAGGTGTTTTGTTGATACGATATAGTTTTGATATAAATTTTGGATGTTAGCTTAACCGATACTTGGCATTAAAGATACGAAAAACACACAAATAGCATATATTTGTAACCTAATACATTAAGCTCTATTAAAGTGCGAGCATCAAAAATTACAAACTTTAAAATTGTAAAGCTATGGCTACATTACAGTTAACCACCAAGAGAACAATTAGCTACGTAATATTCGATATTCTGGCATTGGCCTTTATATACCTTGTGCCAACCATCTCGCACATGCTCAGCTTTCCGCTGTACCTTATAGAACCTATGCGGATTGCGCTTATCCTTGCGCTGGTGCATACCACCAAACGGAATGCTTATATTATTGCACTCACCTTACCCATATTCAGCTATCTGGTTTCTGCTCATCCTGTTTTTTACAAAATGCTGCTTATTTCGGGCGAGCTGGTGCTGAATGTATGGCTTTTCTACTTTATCCTGAGTAAAACCAAAAATGCATTTGTATCAATCCTCAGCGCTATAGTTGCCAGCAAGGCCATTTACTACATGGCAAAGTTTATTGCAGTGGCTCTAATCCTGAAAACTGGCGAAAGCATTATCGCCACTTCACTTACCATACAGGTAGCCACAACCCTTGTGTTTAGCGTTTACCTTGGGTTGATGTTTAGGAGGAGATAGGGGGAAGTTAGGAAGAGATTGGTTGATTGGTTGGTTGGTTGATTGGTTGATTGGTTGATTGGTTGATTGGTTGATTGGTTGATTGGTTGGTTGGTTGGTTGATTGGTTGGTTGGTTGATTGGTTGGTTGATTGGTTGGTTGATTGGTTGATTGGTTGGTTGGTTGGTTGATTGGTTGGTTGATTGGTTGATTGATTGATTGATTGATTGGTTGGTTGGTTGGTTGGTTGACCTGCCTGCCGCAAAGGCAGAGGTGATTGGATGAGTGATTGAGTGATTGAGTGATTGAGTGACCAACCTTAGGTAGATAGGCAGAATTACTTAGAAACTGAATATTTATGAGATTGTTTTTAGTGCAACATCCACTATTCAGCAGCTCGATTGGTTGGCCGCATCGCATTGCCAATTGATAAATGATTGATTGATTCGAAAGCGAAAGATGGAAAGCGTGTGATAGCTGATTTAGAGTTAAAGGCTGCACTTTCAACCTTTAACTCTAAACTCTAAACCTACCTTCGTTAGGCAGGCCCTAAACTTAAAACTCCGTCTTCAACCTAATCTCCTATCCCCCATTCTCATCTATCTCCATTAGTTCGAGCCATCGCTCGCCCTTGGTATCGAGTAGATGGATTAATTCTGCGATACGGTTCGATTGGCCTATCAGCTCATCATGGGGTAGCGTACCGCTATTAATTGTCGATTCTATCTCGGCCTTCTCATTCTCAAGGCTCTCAATCTCATCCGATAGCGTTTCCATCTCCTTACGCTCGGCATACGTAAGCTTGCGCAGTTTGGAGTCGGCTGCAGATTTTGCTTTTGGTTTTGCCTTTGGCACAGCAGCCCTTTGCGCTTGCTGCTCCAGCTTCTGCTGTTCCTTCTTCCAATCGTAGTAATCGGTATACGAGCCAGGGAAGCCGCTAATATCACCATTACCCTCGAAGATAAGCAGCCCATCCACCACCTTCTCGAGGAAGTGCCTATCATGCGAAACGGCCAGCACAACACCGGGAAAACTCTCCAGATAGGTTTCCAAAACGTTTAGCGTTTCAATATCTAGGTCGTTGGTTGGCTCATCGAGGATAAGAAAGTTGGGGCTTCGCATTAGGATGGTGAGCAGGTATAGCCTGCGCTTTTCGCCCCCGCTAAGCTTATGCACATAGGCATTCTGCACCTCGGGTGCAAACAGAAACATGTTTAGGAACTGGGAAACCGACAAAGTTTTACCATCGCCCAGCGTTACCACCTCGGCCACCTCACGCGCCACATCAATCACCTTCATATCCTCACGGATTTTCATCCCCTCCTGACGGTAGTAACCAAACACAACGGTTTCGCCCACCTCAATCACCCCCTTATCGGCTGGGATGGCCTGGGTGATTACATTCAGGAATGTAGACTTACCCGTGCCATTATCGCCCACAATGCCCAACCGCTCGAAGCGGTTAAAGGTGTAAGAGAAATCTTTAAGAACAATCAGGTCGCCAAACGATTTCTCGAGCCCTTTGGCTTCGAGAATCTTTTTTCCCAACCGAGCCGCACCCACGTTTATGCGCACGTTGCTGTTGCTAAACCGTTGGGTGGCCTTTGAGCGTAGATCGTAAAACGCATCGATACGATACTTCGCTTTTGTAGTACGGGCAGGGGGTGAGCGGCGCATCCAGTCGAGCTCGCGGCGGTAAAGGTTCGAGGCTTTCTCAACCTGCGCACTACGAGCCTCTATCCGCTCCTGTCGTTTCTCAATGTAGTACGCATAGTTACCCTTGTACCAGAAGAGTTCCTTCTGGTCGAGTTCAACAATATCGGTGCAAACCCGATTTAGAAAAAATCTGTCGTGGGTAACCATTAGCAGGGTAATGCGGCTGTTCTTAAGGAAATCTTCAAGCCACTCCACCATATCGAGATCGAGGTGGTTGGTTGGCTCATCGAGAATAAGGAAATCGGGCTCGTTAATTAGCGCAGCAGCGAGGGCTACGCGCTTTTGCTGCCCCCCCGAAAGCGTTCCAACCGACTGATCAAGATTAAAGATTTTTAGCTGAGTAAGAATTTGCCCTGCCTTCACCTCTATATCCCAAGCGCTATGCTTATCCATCAGGTCAAGGGCATGCTCCATTTCACTTTTCGAATGCGATGCCATGGCGTGCTGGTAGGCAAAAATGGCCTCGCCTTTCTCATCGCCAGAGGCAAATACGTTCTCGATGATTGATTTTGAGGTGTCGAGCATTGGGTTTTGGTCGAGGTAGCCAATCCGTAAATCATTCTGCCAAACAATGCTTCCCGAGTCCTTTGATTCGATACCTGCGATTATTTTCAGCAGGGTGGTTTTGCCTGCTCCATTACGGGCAATTAAACCAACGCGTTGGTCTTTGCCTATGGCAAACCTTATATCTTGAAATAGAACTAAATCGCCAAACGACTTGCTAACATCTTCGACCTGAAGGTATGGAATCATAAAAAATATTTTTGTGCAAAAGTAGCATTAAATTGCGCTACCACAAGGCGACAGCATAGAGTGGTAGTGTTGTTTTTTGGTGCTACCGCATTGTTGGTGGAAGATTTTTATTCGTTGAGGTTACTGTATGGTTGTCGGTTGTTCCTGCCTGCCTTGACGGCAGTCAGGCAGGGGTTCTGAGTTGTAAACCGTCTATTAACTTTCGCCTTTCAGACTTTCGACCCTTCGGCAAGCTCAGCGCATACTTTCGACTTTTGACCCTTAGCAAATTACTATATAACTAGAGGTATAACATCTTTCTATCGCCATGACTTCATGAAGAAAATCAGCATTAGCCCAAAAATCTCCAAACGGCCAAGTAGCATATTGAAGGTGAGTAGCACCTTTCCAAAATCGGGGATTATGGCGTAGTTTGATGCAGAACCCACCTCGCCAAACCCAGGGCCAACTGTACTTATGGTGGCAGCCGATGCAGAAAATGCAGTGGTAATATCGACCCCCATAGCAGTAAGCGCCAAACCATTGAGAAACAGAATCAAAACGTACAACACAATGAATAGCAGAACTGAGGCTACGGTTTCGTCATCAACAGGTTGTCCATCGAACCTGACAGGTATAACTGCCTGTGGATGCTGTAGCTTCAACACTTGTCGCTTAAGGGTTTGCAAAAATATTACCACCCTGTCGACCTTAATACCCCCTGCGGTTGAGCCAGCACAAGCACACTGAAAGGTGAAGTACATAAGAATCATGATGGAGAAAGGGGGCCATAGCGTTGTATCGTAAGTTCCGTAACCCGTTGTGGTGCTAATGGATACCACCTGAAAGGCTGCAAACCGAAGGGCCTCGGGAAAGGTTTCGTAGGTACTTCCCCAAGTGTTGAGCGAAACGAAAACAATCCCAATTATGATGGATAAAGCATAAAACCTTAAAACCGATGATTTGTACCACTTGTTCCCTTTGAATGTGAACAGAGAATACAGCAGGCCAAAGTGCATACCGGCGAGAAACATAAAAACGATAATGATAACCTCAATGGCTACGCTGTTGTAAAAGCCAATACTTGCATTCTTAGGTGAAAAGCCTCCAGTAGCAACTGTTCCAAATGCGTGGGTTACTGCATCGAACAAATCCATTCCAAAAACATACAAAAGGATAGTTTCGGCTAGGGTTAAACCAAGGTATACGAATATTACAACTCTTAATGTTTTATTGGTTTTGTAATGAAAGTTCGACTTGGCCAATGGCGACATCTCAAGTCGCGATAGCGACATGCGCGCTTTACCTAGGGCGGGTACAATGATTAGCATAAACAGAATTATGCCAATACCGCCCAACCAGTGGGTTGCGGATCGCCAAAACAAGAGTCCTTTGGGTAGTACCTCAATATCATTTAAAATGGTAGAACCCGTAGTGGTAAAGCCAGCCACACTCTCGAACCAGGCATTAACGATTGAGAATTCGCCTCCCCACAGCGCATAGGGTAGCATACCAAAAAAACAAACCAGGACCCAGCTGAACACCACAATAACGTACCCCTCCTTGTGGGTAATTTGGTTTGATGGCGGCACAAATATCATGGGGAATATCCCTATTAAAGATGTTAGTATACCGCTAAGCAAAAGGGGTATTTGTCCAGAATCTCCATTAAATGCCGAAATAATGAACGACACAAACATTAAACCTGCGCTAAGCAGTAGCACCAAGCCAATGTAACGGATAATAATTTGTGGACGCATATAGTGTTACTCAAACTTTTTTGTTCCAGCCTTTTGCAATGAGATTAGGCTTAATATTGACTCCTTTAGGCTGTGAAACTCATCCTTGGTTTCGAGAACAACATCAAAAGGTTTCCTATACTTAACATAATCGTTAATACCCTTGGTAAGCTTTATTATAGGGTCAACAAAGTAGTGATGCACCAAAAATGTAAATACCAAGGTGAAAATAATGCTGGTAATAATTACAATTAATCCTGGCATTGAAGCTCTTTGTGCACTAGTCTCGAGGAATGCAGCTGATTTGAATAGCCCCTGTTGATTTATGGTAATAAGATTTTTAACATGATCACTGGTAGCCATAGTATAGCCACTCACGTTGGAAAGGTAATCGTTAAGGTTAAAGCGGGGGTTTTTGAATGATTTTTCGGCCAACGACAAAAATGCGGCGTAGTGAACCCTAACCGAGTCGACATATGCTTTCTCCTCCTTTAGATTTAAGTTCATGTAGGCGCTATCCAAATTGGTTACAATTATACTATGGGCTTTGTAAAACTTCTCGGTAGCCATAGCCGAATCACCATTGGCAAACAGCAGCAATGCGAACTCCTGCTTCTCCAGGGCATCGAGCATATTCCGAGAGTAATCAATACTCCGATAGTTGTCGTATATAAGCCCCTTGACAGAACGGCCAAGCTTGGTAAGCTCGAAAATGGAGATGGCACCCGAGATGAAAAGCATCAACCCCAGGATGATAAACCCAAGCATAATCTTTGTGCGAATACCCATAGCGCTTAAATTTTAGGCTACAAATGTATAAAGTAAAGCATGATTATACCCAGTAGCATCAAAAAAAATGAATGCGAATGCTGGCGCAAGTTTTGTAAATTGCGTGTGTCAAATGCACAAGAAAGGTAATTAAAATTTTCGATCACACCGATTTAATGACCGACAAAGAGCTTATAGAGGAAATCCTACAGCACAGTAGCCAAAAGGCTTTTGCCATGCTTGTGGAAAGGTATCAAGAGCTAGTAGTAAAAACGTGCAAAGGTTTTACCAACTCATATGCCGATGCAGAGGATATAGCCCAGGATGTGTTTATAGAGGTTTTTGAGTCGCTAGAGGGGTTTAGAAGCGAGGCCAAGCTATCGACCTGGATATACAGAATTGCTGTAAACAAATCGCTGAACTTTGTGCGTAAACAGAAACGCGAGAGGCTGTTCCGCAGCATCGAAGGTTTTTTTACTGCTCAAAACAACGACGAGGAGCCAATGCAAATTGAAGACATGGGTAGGAACAAACCCGACAGCAATATCGAGCGTAGCGAGAACAAGCGGATGCTAAAAGAGTCGATAAACAAATTGCCCGAGAACCAGCGTATAGCATTTATCCTAAGCAAATACCAAGATCTATCGTACAAAGAGATTGCCGAAGTAATGGAGGTTAGCCTCCCATCAGTTGAGTCGTTGCTCTTTAGAGCAAAAACAAATCTGCAGAAGCATATTTTAAGCGAGATGCAAAAATAATACACCCCTAACCGCAAGTTATAACCACAAACAGTGTCTAAACCATTAAAGAGCAGAACCAGATGAAGTGCAAAGAGGCAAATATTAACTTACTGAGCTACCTAGACGGAGAACTCAACACAGAGCAGCAAGGCAGGGTTGAGCAACATCTAGCCAGCTGCAAACAGTGCCAAGGTGCTCTTGAAAACCTGAAGCAGATATACATTGATATTATTAAGGGTGAAAAGGAGCAATACCAACCTAACCCCTACTTGGCCACTAAGGTGTGGGACAAAATACAGACCAGCAACCAAACGGTAAAAGTGCCAGTGATCCCAATGCGAAGGTCGACAATTGCCACCCTAGCAGCTGCAGGCATAGCCTTTGGCATTGCAATAGGAACGCTGTTTAACGCCTCACTAGCCGACACAAATGGCAACAACCATGATCAGTGGACACAGCTAGCCAACGAGTATTTTCCTAGCGATGTATTTTCGCCATACGAAATTTTTGACGATAACAACTAATGCGAGAGCCATGAATATTTTCACAAAAAACAGAATGCTAGTTGGAGCGGTAATACTGCTTGTGGCGATAAACGTTGCAACCATTGGCACCATAGCTCTCAAACTACCGAAGCCCCAAAGCCCTAACGTAAGAGAGGGGTTTACTAGGCAAGGGTCAAACCTAGGCATGAGTATATCAACAGAACTAGGGCTAACTCCCGAACAGGAAACGATATTTGAAGAGCTAAGAAAAAGTTATTTTGAAGAGAACCTTGAGATTAGACGAACAATACAGGCACACCACAGAATGATTATGCAGGAGCTAGATTCCGAAAGCCCCAACAGGGTAAAGCTCGATAGCCTGGCAGGAGAGATTGGCCGCTTGCATGAGCAGCAGCAGCTTGCAACCATTGAACACTTTACAACGCTTCGGGAGGTTTGCTCGCCAGAGCAATATCAAAATTTACAAAAACTATTCCGTAGAGCAATGCCACCAAACCAACGAATGTTGCACAGAGAACGTAGGCAACCCATGGAACGCAAACGAAACACAACTACAAACGAATAGGTTCAACATTAGCGCTAATGTAACTTAATAATTACCAAACAATTTGTAAAACCAAAACAAACAATAGCTATGAAAAGGATTAAGATTTTTGCAGCAATGGCCCTCATGGCTGGGCTA
>Ga0334882_1005318_pt1 | contig 10265 bp, 9 predicted proteins | sample GraSluR1_MG_5_FD_207226 | JGI IMG/M metagenome (GOLD analysis project Ga0334882, IMG submission 207226) | Sludge microbial communities from methane-producing bioreactor in Wageningen University, Netherlands - Granular Sludge_15_04-R1 | ecosystem: Engineered > Bioreactor > Anaerobic > Unclassified... | reverse complement strand
GAGGCGTCCAAGCGGAGTCTGCGCGCCAAACGCCTCAAGGCTGCCTGGGATGAGCGCTATCTCCTCAAGGTGCTCGCCTGTTGAGATGCGTACGCCCTGCGCCTGCCTCCGCCTTGCCCCCCACGCCGAGCCTGCTAGACTAGCCTCACGATCACCGCGGAACCATCGAGGAGGATAACGTGGACCCGACCTCCAGGAGAGAGTCAAATAGCGGCACCATTCGGCTCAGCCTGGGCTCAGCCGTCGTCCTGGGCCTGCGCGACACCCGCATGGACGTCGCGCCCACCACCCTCTACGCGATCCTGGGCGAGCACTGCCTGGGTGCATGTCAGTTCTGCGCGCAGGCGCGGGATAGCGGCGCTGATCCCAAGTTCCTCTCACGTGTAGCCTGGCCCGAGTTCGAGCTCGATGACGTCCTGGAGCGCCTGCCGAACGCAATCGGCCTTCGTCGCATCTGCCTGCAGACCCTGCTCGACCCGCAGCTGCCCGAGCGCCTGCTCAAGGTCGTCCGGCGCGTTCACGAGGTGTCGGACTTACCCATCTCCGTCTGCATGAACCCCACCGCGCCCGGCCGGCTGTCCCAACTCAAGGAGGCAGGCGTGGACCGTGTCGGTATCGGCCTCGATTGCGCCACGGAGGAGTCCTTCGCAGCGATCAAGCCGGGCTTCAGTTGGGAGCGCTATCACGCCTTCCTCGACGAGATCGTTGAGGTCTTCGGCACGGGCTCCGTCCACCTGATCGTCGGCCTGGGCGAGACCGACAAGGACCTTGCGCACCAGATGCAGGACGCCCACGACCGCCATTGCACCGTCGCGCTCTTCGCCTACACGCCGGTGCGCGGCGCCAAGCTCGACCTACCCGCGCCCGACCTGGGACGCTACCGTGCGATCCAGCTCGCCCGCGCACTGATCATCGGGGGACACGCGAGCGCCGGCGACATGGTCTTCCTCCACGGGAAGCTCAGGGCGATTCACGCTGATCCCGAGACCATCGAACGCCTGCTGGCACTGGGCACCCCTTTTCGCACCAGCGGCTGCCCAAGCTGCAACCGTCCGAACTACAACGAGCGCCCCGGCGGCGCCATGTACAACTACGCCGCGCCCCTGACCGCCGATGACCGCGCACAGGCACGTCAGGAGTTGGCAACCTACCTGCACGAATGAGCAAATGGGCAAACAGACAGATCAGCAACACGCGAGTGACCACCGTGGTCAGCTCCATCCGACATCTCGGCTCGAAGACTTGTGCATTTGCTGATTTGACATTTCTTGCTTCGCTGTCCAAAAGGAGGTCCCCGTGTCCCAAAACTGGCGATTGATCCGACACGATGCCCGGCCCGCCTTCTCCAATATGGCCATCGACGAGGCCATCCTCAAGCACGTGGTCGCGGGAACGTCACCATGCACGCTGCGCTTCTATCGCTGGCAGCCGTCGGCGGTCTCGATCGGTTACTTCCAGAGCATGGGCCAGGAGGTCGACCTGGCAGCCTGTGAGGCACGCGGGGTCGACGTGATCCGAAGGCTCACCGGCGGCGGCGCAGTCTACCACGATTACGACGGCGAGATCACCTACTCGCTTACGATGCCCGACGACTATCCCGGGTTGCCCCGCAACGTGCTCGAATCCTACGACCTCCTCTGCAAGGGGCTGGTGCTCGGGCTCCGGTCCCTGGGCATGCCCGCCGAATTCAGCCCGATCAACGACATCGTCGTCGCCGGGCGTAAGATCTCGGGCAACGCGCAGACGCGCCGCTTCCGCGGCGTGCTCCAGCACGGCACGCTGCTCTGTGAGGTCGATCCTCACCTGATGTTCACGCTACTCAAGGTGCCCAACGAGAAGATCCGCGATAAGCTGATCGCGGGCGTCGAGGAGCGCGTCACCTCCATCCGCCGCGAGATGGGCACGGTGGACCGCGACCAGGTGACCCAGGCGATGATCGACGGCTTTGCCGGCGCCCTCGACATCGAACTCGCCCCGGGCGAACTCAGCGACGACGAGCTAGCCATGGCCGACCAACTACGAAAGGAGCGCTATGAAAGCCACGCGTGGACCTTTAAGCGCTGACTACAAAGTGCCCGGGGGCAAGTTGCTGCGGGTACAGCTGACGCTCGACATGTCCCAAGCACCCCCTGCGATTGCCGACCTGCGGATCCACGGGGACTTCTTCATGCACCCTGAGGAAGCCGTTGAGGAACTAGAGGCCTGCCTCGTAGGTCTCCCCTGTGACGCGACGGCCCTACGGCCCCGCGTCCAGGCCTTCTTCGACGGTGATGTACAGGTGCTTGGCGCCGACGTCGACGGCATCGTGCACGCCATCGTGGCAGCAGGCAGAAGCGATAGTTGACCGAGAAGTCCTTTGGGGGTTGCCAAACCCCGCCCGAGCAGCCTCGGGCCAGGTCCGACGCAGACGATGATAGACGAACGAGACCACGCATGCACCTGAAAACCTACACACCCGGCACGAAGTTCCCCCCGATCTCGCTCTCGGGGACACAGTGCCAGCTTGGCTGTCGTCACTGCGACCGCGCCTACCTCCGTGGCATGCGCGCGGCGACGACGCCGGAAGCGCTGCTGACGACGTGCCGGGAGCTGAAGCGCCAGGGCGCCATCGGCGCATTACTGAGCGGCGGCTCTGCCCGGGATGGGTCGATACTCAACCTGCCGGAGCCGGAGATGCTCGAAGCCATCCGCCAGGCCAAGACAGAGACAGGCCTGATCTTCAATATGCATCCGGGGTTGATGGACGAGGCCACGGCGCAAGCGCTCTCGGGCGCCATCGACTTCGTCAGCCTCGAGATCCCCAGCACCGCGACGATACGCGACGTCTTTGGACTCGACGCCACCTCTGCGGACTACGTAGCGGCCTATCGCCGACTGCGTGACGCCGGGCTCCACATCGTCCCGCACATCGCCATCTACGACGGCACCGAGGCTGCGTTGCTCGATCACCTTGTGAGCTACCCCCACCCCGAGACAATTGTCGTCATCGTCTTCTCGCCCACCCGAGGCACCCCGATGGCTGAGGCGCCGTCGCCCTCCCCCGAGATGGTCGGCAGCGTCATACAACGGTTGGTGACTCGCTTCCCCGAGACCGAGATTGCGCTCGGCTGCATGCGCCCTCGGACGCGGAAGCTGCGAATCGCACTCGAACTCGCGGCGCTGGATGCGGGCGTCGCCAGAATGGAGCTACCTTCACGAGCGACGTTGGATGTTGCGGACCAACGAGGCTACCGCATCGAGCAGTTTGATACGTGCTGCGCCCTACCGAAAGCCCTGGAGGATCAGGTGAGGACGACCTCGCGCTGAACCGGCTCGCACGGGGATGAACTCCCCGTGCACCACCCCAACACCCGATCCATCGGGTTGCCCCACCCGCCACCGCTCCAAGCCCCGTTCACGGGGCGCCGTCTACTAGCCCGGCGACTTCATCGCCGCCGTTCTGATCGCCCATACCCTCGAGCCAGCAACCACGCCACGGGCCACGGCTGCGACCAACGGCGGATGCCCTCGACCGTATACGGCGTACCCGTCACGATCGCCGCGGCCGCGGCCAGGCCGCTCCTGATCGCCGGAGCGATCCCCTCACCCATATCGGCAGTCGCCAATCCCGCCGCGTCGCCGACGACGAAAGCGTTATCGATGTGCAGCTCACGGCGCGGCTCGCGAAGATAGTAGGCGTGGCCCTTCGGTGCATAGCTGTGACCACGAACCCATCCCAAGGCCTCAAGTCTGGCGACCAGCAAATCCCAATGGCGCCGAATCGTGTCACCGCGTGATGTCAGCGTCGCGAGCTTACCTCCAACGCCGACGTTGACATAGCCATCGACCTTGGGCACGTACCAGGCGTAGCCCGGCAACCCGTCCTCGAAGAACCACAGGTGGCACGTGCGGGCGCCGGGCGCCTCAGCCATCTCAGCCGGGAACTCCTGCTCCTGCGTCACGATCAGGGCCTCAGGGGATCGGGGATTCGCCTCTGCAAAGAAGGTGCGCGCGACCGGACAGTGCGTCCCGCCCGCGCCGACGAGCGTGCGCCCCGCGAACACGCCATCCACGACGTACCGATCACCCACCCGCACGATCTCCCGCACCTGATGGGTCTCCACGCGCACACCGGCGCGCTCAAGTAGAAACGCATCGAACTCCACTCTACGGATCGCCAGTTGTCGCGAGGGCAGATGCAGCCCAAGACCACCGACCGAGAGCCGCAATCCCTCAAGGCGCGTCAGCCCATAGGGGTAGTCTCTAGGGTCCAGCTCAAGGTCGCGGAAAACATCCGGCGTGATCCAACCGGCGCAGAGCTTGACACGGGGAAACGTTGCCCGCTCCAACACCAAGCAGTCCACGCCCTGCCGACGAAGCGCCCAGGCGCACGCAGCTCCCGCCGGCCCACCGCCGACGATCAGCACGTCGGTCTCGATCACCCGCACGCCTCAGCTACAGCGGCAGTCGGGCTGTGGCGTCCCCTGCCGCGTCATGACCACCTGCCAGAGCTGATGCACCCGCGCGCGGAAGCCTCCGGCGCTGCTCAACAGATAATAGCGCCACATCCGGTAGAAACGCTCGTCATAGCGCGACTTGAGCTCGGGCCACGCCGCCTCGAAGTTCGCGTGCCACGCCATCAGCGTCGGATCGTAGTGTGGACCGATGTTGTGCCAGTCCTCCACCACAAAGAGATGCTCCATTGCCTTGCCGAGCTGCGCTATCGAGGGAAGCATCCCATTCGGGAAGATGTACTTGTTCGCCCACGCGTTGGCGCTGGTCCTGCTGAAATTGCTGCCGATGGTGTGAAAGAAGGCGATGCCGCCCTCCTCGAGTGTGCGATCCACCACCTCCATATAGGTCCGGTAGTTACGATAGCCCACGTGCTCCATCACGCCGATGGAGATCACGCGATCGTAGGTACCCGAGACGTCGCGATAGTCCTGGAGCTTGAGCTCCACCGGTAAGCCCTCACACGTCTCCATGCCCAGCGCCACCTGCTCCTTGGAGACCGTGACACCCATCACCTCCACACCATACGTCTCGGCGGCATACTTGGCAAAGCAGCCCCACCCGCAGCCCAGCTCAAGGACACGCATCCCGGGCTCAAGACAGAGCTTACGACAGACCAGGTCGAGCTTCGCCTCCTGGGCCTCGTCAAGCGTGGTCGCCTCCGCCCAATACCCGCAGGTGTAGTTCATACGCTTGTCGAGCATCGCCCGATAGAGGTCATTCCCGAGGTCGTAATGATGCTCGCCAACCTGGTAGGCGCGCCGCTTGGACTGCAGGTTGAACAGCTGCGCCCGCAAAACGTGAAGCGCTACCCTCCAGTTACCCTTGATCTTACCGGGAAGATCCGCCAGGAAGATCCTCGCGATCAGCTCATCGATCGCGTCACAGTCCCACCAGCCGTCCATGTAGGACTCGCCGAAGCCCAGTTCAGCCTCGCGGAGGACCCTGTCGTAGAAGCGTGCATCGTGGACGTGAAGGTCCCAGGGGTTGTTGCCATGGACCTCCACCTCTGCCTGAGCCAGAAGATCGCGGATAACTGCTTCTGAGCCCTGCGCGGTCATCGTCTACCTCCTCTCAATCAGAATGTCGACCCATGACGGCCACAGAGGGGCAGGTACAGTCGGGAACCCGAGGGCCATACAACTGCCCCACCCACATTACACTCCAAGCCGGCGGGGTTGTCAAAGGCAAGTGCTCAACACCCAGGGCCGAGGTTGCAGACCTCGGCCCTGGGTTCACATCCATACGCTCCCCGGTCTCAGACCGGGGCCACAATGCCGTCAGTCCAGCGTCTTGCGCAGCTCCGCTCCCTGAGTGATCAACGCGCGCTGCAGCGACGACACGTCGAGATCCCGCGGTCGCACGCCCTCCTGCGCCGAGAGCGCTGCTGCCACACCCGAGGCCTGACCGATCGCCATCATCGGGATCATCGCCCGGTGTGACTCATACGGCTGCTGCTCGCTGGAGATACAGCGCCCGGTCACCAGCAGGTTGTCGACCTTCTTGGGCACGAGCGTGCGGTAGGGGATGTCGTAGCCCTCGTGTTCGAGATAGCGGCGGTAGCCATAGTAGTGGATGATCGCGCAGGAACTGATCGCCACGACATCGTCGAAGCGCCGGCCCTCGATGGCATCCTCCGCCGTCAGCTTGTACTCACCCTCGATGAATCGCGTCTGGCGCACCCCCAGTAGGGGCGGTGTCTCGATCACGCGGGCGTCGGCGAGCTCAGGATGCTGAGCCTGCTTCTTGGCGAAATCCTCATAGACCCGCAGGCGCGTGGCCACCTCGGCCCGCGAGAGCTCCTCCGCGTCCGTGCCGTCGATCGGCTCCGCGCCCGGTCCCCAGACGACGGCGTGGCTGCCGAAGTCACAGGCGAAGGGCGCCGAGGGTCGCTGCGCGCCGAAGGCGATGCGGTACATCAACGCGTCATTCAGGCGCGGCGCCTCGTCCTTCATCGTCTGCCAGAAGGGCGCGCCCGCCCGGGCAGCGACATCGCCGTCGCCCGAGGCGTCAACCACCACCTTCGCCATCATCGCCTGGCGTCCCGACTTATTCTCGACGACGATCCCACGCACAACGCCGTCCTCGACGATCGTGTCCGCAAACCACGTGTGGAAGAAGAGATCGACCCCCGCCTCAACACAGAGCTTCAGCGTGACGACCTTGAACTTCTCCGTGTCGATGGCATAACTGTACTCCATCTGTCCCGGCGTCGTGGGGTAGGACTTCTGAGGATAGGGGCTCGTGCCCAGACCCTCCATCGCCTTAAGCTGCAGCACGATCTCTTCGGCGATCCCCCGCACTGTCTGCGTAAAATCCGGCTCCACCTGATTGCGGAAGCCGTTGATGCAGGCCATCAGCGACGCCGTTGCCGTGCCGCCAAGATAGCCAAACTGCTCGACAAGCACCGTCCTCGCCCCCTCGCGCGCCGCAGCGATCGCCGCCGCCAGACCTGCGGGGCCTCCCCCAACCACAATGACATCAACGTCGCGCACGATCGGGAGCTCCTTGGGTTGTTCTACATAGGTCGCCATATCTCCTCCTTACGTTACCCGGCCCTTGCCAGGCGGACCATCGTCTCATAGTTTGCCATCACTCGCGGCGAGATCTCACGCCCGTACGGGCACGAGGAGGGCATCAGGACAAAGCCACGCCCCTCGCCTGCCGTGCCTTCCTGTAACGCCTGGCACACGCGCGCCTCGAAGTCGTCCTCCGAGAGCAGTTCGATCTCCGAGGCCTCGATATTGCCGAAGAGCACCATCTGCTCGCCCACGGCACGCCGCACCTCGATGAGCGTCATATCGCCCTGCGGTGGCGGCTCGATCGGATCCAGCCCCGCCGGCGCCATCGAGGCGATGTCGCCAAGGATGTTGCGCAGTCGACCGTGCGAGTGGATGCGAGCGAAGCCGCCATAGCGCTGGATGGTCTCGACGATCGGCTGCGTGTAGCGCACCGCATACTCCTTGTACAGTCGCGCCGGCAAGAGGGGTTCCGAGGCATATTCCGATCCTACCACCCGCCACAGATGACCCGGGAACGCTTGCGCCACCGCCCCAACCACCGGATAGATGTGCCGCGCCGCCTGCTCGAGCAAGCGATGGAACAGCGCGGGTTCGGTCAGCGCGAGGACCGTATAATCCGCCATCGAGAAGAGGCCGGCGGCATGGCAGAGCGGATCGGCGATATCGACCATCACGATGCCAGCATCGCCCAACCGTGCCTCCTCGACCTTCAGCGCCTCGACACTGACGTCAAAGGCGAAGGCCTCGTCCGGCAGCTGCAGGTAGGCCTCCGCATCCTCAGGCCCCTTGAGCAGATGCTCCAGCGTCCACACCGTATCCACGTCGGGGTCCAACCGCGTCAGGGACATCAGCGTCCTGCCGCCCACCTGATACGTCGTGCGCGTGAAGCGCGAGCCTCCACGTAGCTCGACCTCGACCCTGCGGAACGCATCCATGCGGTTCTCGGGCGCCGGATGCAGCATCGGGCCCCGCATACGGATGAGGTCGGTCTCCTCCTCGGCAAACTGCAGCAATTCGCACCATCCCGGTCCGTTGTGGACGTTGAAGGGATCCGGGTCATCGGGGTCCATCGGCAGGCCGCCGATCTCGTAGAAGCTCACCGCCGGGCGGTCCACAGCCTCGCCTCGCAGCGTGGCCATCAGACGCTCGCGCCGTGTCATCATGTCTCTCGCCTCATGAGTCCCGACACGCCCTGCCAGAGATAGATCACGCCACCGACCAGGCCCGCCCCGGCGGTCACCGCCCACACCGAGAGCGTCCAAGCAGCGATGGTCGGCTCAGCTAGGCCCGTAGGGACCAGAAGCATCTGACCCACCCAATCCCGTGCGCCCAACCCGCCCACGGAGATCGGCAGCAGGAGCGCCAACGAGAGCAGCGGGACGACCACGAAGAAGAAGCTGACGCTCAGGTCCATGCCCACCGCACGGGCGCAGAGCCAGTGAATCGTCACGTTCGTGGCGTTGAAGAGCGTCGAGAAGAGGAGCGCCAGCCAGATCGCCCGAGATCCGCAGCCGCTCACCGCGGCATAGACCTGGGCCGGCTTGCCCTGCCCCTCGAGGGAGAGCTGCGGCGGAAGGAAGGCGGTGGCCCGGCGAAGCAGACGTCCCTGAAGGAGCACAGCCCCTGCGATGCCGCCCGCGACCGCCACACCGGCAAAGAGCCGGCGCACCCACGGCGCCAGCCCACGAGCGAAGGGCAGCACCACCAGCCCCATCAGCAACAGCGAGAGGATGCCCGTGAGCCGGTCCACCACCACCGTTCCCAGCGCCGCCGAGCGGTTCTCCGCATCGCGCCCCAGCTCCAGCACGCGCACGACGTCGCCACCGAAGCCGGAGGGCAGAAAGCTGTTGAAGAAGCCGCCGACGAGATAGAGCTTGAACAGCAGCCCAAACGACGGGCGCAGCCCCAACCCCCGAAGCAGCGCCCGCCATCTGAAGACCCGGATCACGTCCCCGATCAGGAAGAGACACCAGGCCAGCGCCAGCAACCTCAGGTCAACGCGTCTCAGCGCCGAGAGAAGGTCCTGCCCACCGACCTGCCGGAAAAGTACCGCCAGCGCGACGGCGCTCAGCGCCGTGCGCAGCAGATTGCCGAGCAGGCGCCGGCGACCGGGCGTCACGCGCGACAATGCCTCAGGGCGCTGACTCAGTGTCATCAGGGACCGGTGCAGGTCGGATCGTAGCGGAAGTAGTCGAAATCAACCTCGACCGGCGTGATCTCATTGGAGCCCGCAGTCACGCCGACGCCGATGCGCGGCATCTCACCAATGTCCGCCGACGTGATCCGCGCCCCATTGACATAGAAGTCCGCCTTGGTCCCGTGCACCCACACCTTGAGCGTGTTGTAGTCAGACGTGCTTGGATTTCCGAAGTAGGTCGGGGACCAGGCCGGATTGGGGGTGTTAGGCCAGCGGTATAGTGCGATCTCGACATTCTCCTCGCGCCCATCGAGGGGCTGCCGATCGCCCGGGTAGATGTAGTTGTGGTACCTGAGCATCCCCAGCTTGTGGTTGGCGTTGATCTGGAAGGTGTAGATCTCGGTGAGGTCGTCACCCGACTGCGTCGCGTTGGCTCCGAACACAACGCCCCAGCGTGCCATATAGGGCTGTTCCTCGGCCCAGGAGTTGGCAAATCGCGCCCGCGCCTCAACACAGTAGCTATCGGGTAACGGCACAGCCGCAGCGGGGAGCGGCGCTATCTCCGCGGGCCAGACGAACCAGGTAAAGACATTGCTTCCGCCTCGCCAATCCATCGGGACCGTGATCCGATAGTGGCCTGGGACATAGCCAAGGTGAGCCACGTCCTCCCATTGTTCGTAGAGGATCCCATCGCGCTCGTAGATGTTGTACCGCTGAGCCCAACCTGTCCGCCACCCGCTGTTAGGATCGGCAAAGTGGTCCTCATAGGTCAGAATCGGCGTCGGCGTGGGGGTCGGATCAAGGCGTACCAGCGGCAGGTAGATATCGTGGCTGTAGACAGCCTCTAGTAGGATATCATCGACAAGCGGACCACGATCCCTCTCGCCGGAGATCGCCACAAAGCGCAGGAAGATCCACACCTGCTGCCCCGTCGGGAAGGGACCGGCAGAACGACTCACCTCCTGCCATGCGTCCGGATCGCCGGGGACGGCGATGTCGTGTTCGGGTAGTGGATTCAGGCCATCCGTTGACAGCGCAATGTGGAGCTGATCGCCGTCCGCGATGCGGTTCTGAACGCGAGCACTCAGCCGCACCTCGGCGGTCGGTTGCTCAAG
>Ga0334882_1005317_pt1 | contig 10266 bp, 6 predicted proteins | sample GraSluR1_MG_5_FD_207226 | JGI IMG/M metagenome (GOLD analysis project Ga0334882, IMG submission 207226) | Sludge microbial communities from methane-producing bioreactor in Wageningen University, Netherlands - Granular Sludge_15_04-R1 | ecosystem: Engineered > Bioreactor > Anaerobic > Unclassified... | reverse complement strand
CGGCGAGTTTGTTCTTGCCTTTAAGATATAATTCCATTTCTGGTATAGTGGTGTGAAAGTGCGAAACGACCGGGCGGCATGGCATAATGACCAAAGGCACTCCGGAATTGAGCACTACCTGTGCTGCCTTTACATCCTGCATAAGGTTGAATTCCTTCTGGTGGGGCCAGTTCAGATCATTGCCTCCTAACCATACAACAACAATGTTTTTGATTATTTCCGGATCGATTAGGATCGCTGATGCTATATTGGTAATGCATCCCACGGGAACAACATAAAGCGGATTTTCCGGTGAAGCTGTTTTTGCTTTCTTTATCAGATCGAGCGCTGCCTCACTGCTAACAGGTTTTGTGACATCCTCAAGGTATCTGTCGGATCCCCGGAAAGCAAATCCGTCGGGCGATTTACCAAGTAGAGCAAGGAGCCTCATTATCTCCTCATAGCTCTTCTCCATGCCGTCACCAGGACTTTTCGACCTGTTGTTGAGGAATGGAGCGGCATAGACTGCCTCAAGCTCTATTCTGTCAGGCGACAGATAGGCATAAACAAGTGCAAACTGGTCATCGATCTCATTATAGGTATCGGTATCGAGCACCATCCGTACCTTTCCCTTTGGCGGTTCGAGCTGCTTCAGGCGAAAAGACTCATCAAATTTCGGAAATGTCTGGGCGCTGGTAAGTTGAGTCGACAGGACCAGACTGGTCAGTAACAGAAGGCATAGTTTTTTCATGATCATATAGGATTAATTGCGGATTTTGGCGGAGCCGAAGGAGCAAAGCGACGAAGTTCCGTAAAACGGAAGAAGCGAGGCAATCCCGCGAAGCGGGAGCGGCCCGGGGAACTCACGCATCGGACTGTACCGGATATAGGTGTCAAAAATTTCGGTATCCGGACCAACGATCCTGGGATCTTCCGATCTTGTAAGTTCCTGTATAAGTTCGTCTTTCATTTCCTGTTCAACCGTTAAAAATTCAGGATTCCCGGAAAGATTAATGAGGCAATCAGGGTCATTTATCACATCATAAAGTTCATATTCAGGTCGTTTAACAAAAGCCAGATTAAAGAACCTGTTGATCTCCTCATCGGAATGATTTTCGACTATGAAAGATTTTGACGGAGCAGCATCCACATCGGTGAATGCCCAGTCGGAAATATGTTTGCCGGCTTCGTCGATACCGAAAAGAGGTAAAAGTTCTGTCTCTGAACCCGGTTTCAGCCTCTGAGGGTCCCCGGCCGGCCAAAGATCAGGCTTCATGTTCCATAAAAGAAGGTATTGTGCACTGCGTATGGCGCGCTGCGGATAGCCCAGGTTGTCATATCTTGACGAGGAATGACGTTCCCTTCCGGCAAAGATATATTTCTTTGTTCCATCGACGATTCCCGACTTCTTTGATCTTAATATTTTAACCAGGCTTCGTCCGTATATAGGCATCATGCCATCAGCTCCGGTACCGGTCATTTCAAGAATGGTGGGGGCAAAATCAGTAAAGCTGACCGGATCATCAACAATCCTTTTACCGGGAAAACCTACAGGGTAACTGATTGCCAGCGGCACATGAACGCCATATTCAAAACAGTTGGCCTTGGCTCTCGGAAAAGGCATTCCGTTATCTCCTGTCACGATCACTATAGTGTTATTCAACTCCCCTATCGAATCGAGGTAATCGAGCATCCTTACAAGATGAAGATCAAACCACTCTATCTCAACAGCATAGTCAAGGAGATCACCTCTTATTTCATCATTGTCAGGTAAAAAGCCGGGCACCTCAGCCATTTTCAGGTCCTTCCCGTTCCTTTTCCATGAATCTTTTTCATAATCCCTGTGAGGTTCAGAGGCTCCATACCAGAAATAAAAAGGTTTGCCTGCATCCCGCCTGTTCATGAAATCCCTGAAGTTCGCATAATAATTATTACCGCCTATTCCTCCGGCACTTCTCTCATCTCCCTCATCCCCTTTCTTATACTGATAGCTGTTAAAGGCCGGTCCTGCTGCATTCTCCTTCCTCCATAACGAATCCGTCTCATTTCTTGCGTACTGGAAAGGTCCGACTCCCTTACCCGTAAAGCCTGTATAATAACCATTATCTGCAAGGAGGTCAGCAAACGGAACATGTTTTTTCATCCAGCTCGATGCATGTTGTCCGCTCTGCTCATTCTGCCAGTGATATCGACCCGTCACAAGCGAACTGCGGGATGGTGCGGACCCGGGCGAACCTGCATAGCAATTTGAAAAATAAATACCATTACCGGCTATCCTGTCAAATCCCGGAGTATTCACGAATTTGCAGCCGGCAAAACTGGTATGCAGCCAGGACTGATCATCGCTTATGGCTATGAGGATGTTGGGGCGGTCTTTTTTATGCGGGGTCCCAGACTGGCACGCACCAAGTAACATGGTTCCTCCTAGTGAACAATAAATTGCAGTTTTAATGCTATTCATGACACAGGTGAAATTTGTTTAAGACACAATATAAAACAATTTAAACTCTTTTCAATCCAGGTTTACATATCCCGGATTTGGTTCTTCAGGAACCGGTGCATTGGTCTCTTTAACCCATCCAAGCAATTCATCAAGCAGTTCATCACGTACCTTCTGTTCAGTTTTACAAAGATTAATCCTCTCACCGATATCTGTTTGCAGGTTATAGAGCTCCACTGCATTGCTTATTTCCAACTTGTCGCGTCCTCCATCCAGAATCCATTCCTCATGAAAAAGCAGCAACTTCCAATCCCCTTTCCGGATTACACTCACCGGTCTGGTGCGAAAAAGGGTATCGCGTGAATCCTCCTTCAATCCTGAATAAGCTTCCAGGTAGCCCGGGAAATGCCAGAACAATGAGTTGCGTTCGACTTGTTTGCCACCTTTTATCAAAGGTAATATGCTTACTCCGTCAAGGATATAATCATCAGGCTTCTCCGCTCCTGCTATTTCCAGGAAGGTGGGATAGAAATCCGTGCTTATAACGGGGAAATCGCAGACTGATCCGGGTTTCACTGTGCCGGGCCAGTACACAAACATAGGTTCACGTATTCCTCCCTCGTAGAACATTCCCTTCCCTCCTCTGAGTGGCTTCTGGCAGGTAAAGGTCCCGTGACCGCCGTTATCAGAGAAAAATATCAGAATACTATTCTCACTTAGTCCCAGCTCGTCAAGCGTTTGATTGACCCTGGCCACGCTTTCATCCACGCTCTCTATCATTGCTGCATAATCAGAATTCCCGTGGCAACCATCTCCGGGCTTCTGCTCATACTTCAGGGAAATATCCTTTTTAGCCTGTATGGGAGTATGAACAGCATGATGAGAAAGGCACAGAAAGAATGGTTTACCGGTTACCTTCGGATTGTTTTCTTTTATAAACTTAATGGCTTCATCAGTAAGCCGGTCAGTAAGATATTCGCCATCAGTATTGAAATGCCCTCCTTTGTAACCCAGGTCAACACGATCGAATCCGATATCAAAACCATGTTGAATGGGATTAAGTCCTATATGCCATTTACCTATAGCCGCGCTGATATAACCTGAAGATTTTAAGGCTTCATTAATGGTGATCTTATCCGGTGATATTTCTTCTGAATTGATTACAGGTATCAATCGTCTGTCCTCAGCTTTTCCACGATCCGAATTACTGACTGTGAAGAGTCCATGGCGCGGGGTATATTGACCGGTAAGCAGGCAGGCCCTCGTCGGGGCACTATTGGAGGCATTTGCGTAAGCCTGGGTAAATATCATGCCTCCTCTGGCCAGTCTGTCAATACCAGGTGTCTCATAATATTGGGAACCCATAAATCCGACATCTTTCCAGCCCAGGTCATCGATCAGGATGAAAACTATGTTGGGTTTGATCTGCGACTGGCTGGTTGATCTGCATCCAGTGCACGCTATAGCTGCGCATGCCATAAAGGCGAAAGCATGTTTTTCTTTCATAATTATTTTTTAACAGGCATCTTCGCCCCTGTCTCATTCAACCAGTTAACAAGTTTTTCATCGAGCTCCCTGAGCATTATTGCCTCAGTTTTTGAGAGATCTGTTGTTTCAGCCGGATCATTTTTCAGATCATACAATTCATAAGGTTCTCCCTCATATCTTTTAATAAGTTTCCAGTCTCCATCCCTGATAATACTGTAAGGAACAACATCCTTGCCCCTGTAATGGGGAAAATGCCAGAACAAGGGGACCTGTTCAAGCTTTTTACCCTTCAGAACAGGAGTGAGATCACGTCCGTCAATAACAGCTTCCGGCACAGGAGATTCTGTTATTGCACAAACTGTTGGCATGATATCAATTGTCGTAACGGGTATATCACTTACAGAACCCGGACGGATTGTTCCGTTCCAGTAAACAAACATGGGAATTCTGATACCGCCTTCGTACGGATAGCCCTTGCCCGATCTCAATGGTGCGTTGTCAGTCGGACCAATAAGTCCGCCGTTATCGGAAAGGAATATTATTATGGTATTTTCAAGCAGCTTATTCTCCTTCAGTGTGGCGACGAGATTCCCAACCGACTGATCCAGACTCTCAATCATGGCAGCATAAACCGGATTCTTCTGACCGTCAACAGGTTCTTTTTTTCTGTATTTTTCAGTTATTTCTTCTTTAGCCATTATCGGGGTATGCACGGTATAATAGCACATGCTTATGAAGAAAGGTTCATCCTTGTGTTTCACTATAACATTTCTGAGTTCATCCGTAAGCCTGTCGGTAAGAAATTCTCCTTCCTGCCTTGGTTCCAGATTTGGGAAACCTACTCCTTTTTCATTTCTGTACGGATCAAAATAGTTCACCGGCTGACCCATATCACATCCTGCAATATTAAGATCATATCCTTGTTTTTCAGGATAATAGTCATCCGTCCCCAGGTGCCATTTGCCTATATGACAGGTAAAATAGCCTGATTGTTTTAAAACCTCGGCAAGTGTAATTTCACTTAATTCCATCCAATAAGGATTTGACGGGGTTCTCAGTTCCCTGCCTTCATTCTCTTCGAATGGTGCCGGTGCTTCAACGATTGTGCTGCTCAGCTGAAACCTTGCCCGTATCCAGTCTGTGACACCTATGCGTGCAGGATAACGTCCTGTAATGACTGATGCCCTGGTTGGTGAGGAGACCGCACAAGCTGCATAGGCACTTGTAAATATCATTGACTGGCCCGCAAGAGTGTCGATATTCGGAGTTTCAAAATACCTGCTCCCCATGAAGCCGACATCCCTCCAGCCCAGATCGTCGACCAGCAGTAAAACAATATTGGGTTTCTCCTGCTCCTTCTGATTTGCGGGAGAAGAGCAACTGAAAACAGGTATAATTCCTGCCGCCGCTATTACGCAATTCTTTACCATACTACTTTTTATCATTTTGTAAATAAACCCAGAAGGGATACAATATCATTATGCCCATTGTTCCTGGCAAATGTCATTGCATCATCTCCGTCGGTATCCTTCATGGAAGGATCAGCCTTAAATGCCAGCAGCAGTTTCACCACATCAGTCTGCCCCTCTGCTGAAGCATACATCAGGGCAGTGAATCGCTCCTCTTTATCAGCAATATTCGGATCTGCCTTATTATCCAGCAGGATCTTTACAACAGCCGGATATGGACCGGACGAAGCCATCATCAGAGCAGTACGGCCATTGCTGTCACATGTGTTCACTGTGGCCCCTTTTTCCAGAAGCAATCTTATAATTTCAATATGGCCGTTGAAAGCGGCATACATCAATGGAGTCCTTCCATCCTCATCAGGAGTATTAACATCAGCACCCTCATCAAGCATTTTTTCCACAACACCCTTCTGACCCTCCAGAGCCGCCTGATGGATCGAAACACTTAAAACCGGAATACTGCTTCTGACCTCTTCGGGCGACTGCTGCACCATATTTCCGCTTTTCTCACCCCCCTGCCTGCAACCGGCCATGTAAAATAACAGGAAAGGCAATAACATGATAACCAGACATCTGTATTTCATTATATAATAATTTATTTACTTCTTTTGTGCATCCAGGGTCTTCTGAATGAATTGCCGGTTCAGTTCATCGGAATCGCCGTACTTAACACGCAGTTCATCAAGCCTTTTATGAAGCATTGCCTGAACATCTGCATAGGCAGGATCGTTATAAACGCTTTTCATTTCCATCGGGTCCTTCTCCAGGTCGTACATCTCCCACTCGTCAATGTCGTAATAAAAATGCATCAGCTTATAACGCTCCGTTGCAACCCCGTAATGGCGTTTCACCATATGCACCGAAGGATATTCATAATAAGTGTAATAGACTGCATCGCGCCATTTCTTTGTTTTTCCGCTAACCAGTCTTCTGAATGATTCTCCCTGCATCTCTTCAGGGATATCAATTCCGGCGTAATCAAGGAAAGTCGGAGCAAAATCGAGGTTTTGCACCAATTTACCGATAACGGTCCCTTCTTTTATCTCCTTCGGATAACGCATCAGCAGAGGTGTTTTAAATGATTCCTCATACATGAACCGTTTATCGAACCAGCCGTGCTCACCCAGATAGAACCCCTGGTCCGATGTGTAGATCACTATTGTGTTATTATCAAGACCTGCCTCTTTTAGATAGTCAAGGAGTTCTCCCACACCATCATCAACGGATTTAATGCATCGAAGGTAATCCTTAATATAGCGGTTGAATTTCCAGAGCCCCAGTTCCTTCCCTTCCGGCATATTTGCAAGGAATTCCTGGTTCTCGCTTTCATAGGCAGCCATCCAGTTCTCTCTCTGTTCCGGATTCATTCTTAAAATGTCCCGGTAGAAATTTGTTGTGTCTCCATTTGGATCTACAATCAGCTTAAAATCATGGCCCCACTGAGCGTGGCCGTCGATTTCCATTTCCTGCTCTCTGGCCGCAGTACCCCGACCCTCGTAGTCGTCAAAAAAGTTGGCAGGCGGATCAAAGGTCACATCATCATACAGGTTCACATATTTTGGTGCAGGCAGCCAGTTCCTGTGAGGTGCTTTCTGATGATAAAGAAGACAGAAGGGCTTGTCTGGATCGCGTTTATTCTTCAGCCACTCCAGAGTCTGTTCAGTTATTATTTCAGTACAGTAACCTTCAATCCTTATTCTTTCGCCATCTACCAGGAAATCGGGATTATAATACTGTCCCTGACCCGGCAGTACCATGGAATAGTCGAATCCCTGAGGCAGTCCGTCAAGATGGATTTTACCTATCATTGCTGTCTGATAGCCATTTGCCTGAAGCAGTTTGGGGAAATTGTCCTGATCCCAGTTAAAAGGCTGGATATTATCAACCTTACCGTTTATAAAACTGTGCTTTCCGGTAAGCAATACAGCCCGGCTTGGGGCACTTATCGAATTGGTAACGCATGCCCGGGTAAAGATCGCCCCTTCTTTTGCAAGGCGGTCAATATTGGGTGTTTCATTCAGACCATACCCGTATGCACTCACTGCCTGGTATGCATGATCGTCGCTCATGATGTAAATAATGTTGGGCCTCTGAGCATCCTTTTTCTGAAGGGAGTTGCATCCGATAACGCTTGTTCCTGCTGTTACAAGAGCTAATGACTTGAAAAGGTTTTTATTCATAACCTGTTGAATTAATTTTGATTAGTATCCAATATCAATACTATGCTCCATTGATTTTCTTCGTCTGCCCCTAACCCTGAAGGGTGCGAAGAAAATCAATTACTCACTTTAGGATTGGGGCAAGTAATTTATTTTTCAGTTACAATATTATTCTTTGTTATTAAATGACCTTTAGCTATTTTAAAATTATATATGTCTTTAACTCTTATCTATTAGTCTGTTTTGTTCCCTACGTGCCCATCAGATTTGGTAGTGAAATATACGAATTTATTGGATCAGTGCCACCCAGTGTCCTTTATCTGGTTTTGTTATCTTTACCTTCTCTCCGCCCTGTAAAAGCAGGCTCTCTTCCTGCCATTTACCCTTTGAAACCGGCAACCATCTTAACTGACATGTACCTTCCTTATCAGCAAGATCAAGCATCACCGTCCCATCACCTGCATTCTGCGGAAAATAGATAGCGTAACGTTTGCCTGCATCGGTAAGCAGATATGCCTCGTTCTCTTCACGGCCAAAAAGCAGATCATTCTTTGGCTCGCATGTGATGAGGTCAAGTTCATCAGTCACCAGCCTCATTGAACGAATGACCGCCTGCGCCCGCGGACTCAGGCCAAGGCCGGTATCCGTGGCCGATTCGTGAGCTTCCGGTTCTTCCAGTGGATGGGGCCTGTGAAAACGGGCGCTGGCACAACCTGCAAATACTATACGGCAAAAGCGGGCCACTGATTCTTCCTCACCATGACGCGCTGCACCATAGTTTTTTATGTTATTGACAGGGCGGGGCTGACCGGCGATATATTCACGAACGTACATAATATTGTCATAATGCCCCTGACCAAGCCCATGCCATGCGTTGTTCTGTGAAATATCGAGGAAGGTGTATCTTCGAGGATTCTCATATACGATGTTGTGATCCTTTGCCCTGACATCCTCATTGCGGCGCATTTCAGCAATATTGATCCTGATCCCTGCTTTTCCGGCCTGCGCCTGTAAATAGTCGGCCCAATAGTCGCTCCATTCAATACGTTCTCCGCTTTCATTGTTCATACAATATAACACATTGGGATAATGCAGGGATACTGACAGCATCTTATCGACAAATGCTGTCTGGTATTTGAGCACCAGTTCGTTGTTATCCAGGGCCGGAACGGTACGGAAGAATTTATGATCGGTCGGCTCTCCCCTGGGTGCATAGTTAATCTCTGACGGCAGGCCGGATTCAACGGGTGTGTAATTTATGTTATTCGCCGGATTAAAAGGGTGATGTGACCAGCCTCCAAAAGACTGGTGATTCTCATAGTGATCCCACGGATCCCAAATCTCTATCTGAACGATTATGTCGCGCTGATAGCACAGGTCCAGGAAATTCTGAAACCTCTGCCAGTATTCATTATTGAAGCTGTCAAGATTGAAGAGCCCGCCATCATCCCTCTCCCAGGCAAACAGGTTACCCTTATTGCGGTGGCTCATTGTGTTGCGCACATAATTGCCGCCCACCGATACTAGCAGATCAAGATGTCCGGCAAGGCCTGCCGGATGATTGAACAGGTTATCCTGCCAGGTGCCTCCCAGCAACATAATGGGTTTGCCTTTGTACTGCCAGTAGAAAGGGTTGGCAGAAGAAGGTTGTATCTGATCTTTATCTGCTTCCGGGTTAAATCCTTCAACAGACAACAACTGTCTGTTGATATGTTTGTTATTACTCTCTTTTCGTGCAAATGAAAGGGTAATGATAACTGATAAGCATACCGTAAAAACAATACTTAAAATTTTCATAACTTTATATTTAAGATCCGTTTGCCGTAAAGTCAATTATAGAGATAGTAAAGCAACTCCATCATACGGAACGCAGGTTGCCCCCATAATTCCTTATAATTATGCAACACTGCAGCTTTCCAGTATGGAATATCAAGATCATCCCTTGTCAGTATGCCAACAGGAAATCCCCCCGTGATATCATCCGTAAAGACTGCATACTGAGGGGTGAAATCGTAGCCTTCACCATACATCAGGCTCTGGCTGAAAGGATTCTTCCCCTGCATCCATTCCAACTGAGCCAGAGCGACACTATGCATTTCAGGATCTTCCAGAAGGTGGTTTGCTGATGCAAGTCCCTGGGCGGGAGACAAGATAACAGAACTGTTGCCCCTGAAGGCCTGCCATACAGGGAACATCCTTAAATAATGGTTCTCGTCCAGCTTTATACCCTGCAGGATCTGCGCATCGTCCTCCGTTCCGGTCAGCCGGTAAATATTTGCCGGTATCATATAATAAGGGGCAGTAAGTTGAGCAATTCTCTTCAGATAATTTGCATGAAGCTCAACTGACCTGTACCATTCAGGGAATTTTTCATGATCAGGAAGAAGCCGGCATAGTTCAACAAGGCCCAGAATGGGTGATGCGGCAGGACAGCTGTGGTTATATCCGAAAAACCTGTCAGTTCTGCGCGTTGCATAAAAGAATCCGCTCAATGGAATACTCCAGTTCATTGGTTCAACCTGCTGGAAGGTCATAAGTGAATCTGCGCAGGCGATGATAACCTGCTTAACTTCTTCGTTCTTTGTCAGACCATATAATTTCGTGCCGGCCATTAAGGCAATAGATAATCTTTCTGTGTTCCACGGCTGCGTGACTTCTTGCAGAAGGTTCCAGTATTCGTTTGCAAACTCAAGGCATCTCTTTGACAATTCAGGATCTGATCTGCTTAAAG
>Ga0334882_1005307_pt1 | contig 10280 bp, 10 predicted proteins | sample GraSluR1_MG_5_FD_207226 | JGI IMG/M metagenome (GOLD analysis project Ga0334882, IMG submission 207226) | Sludge microbial communities from methane-producing bioreactor in Wageningen University, Netherlands - Granular Sludge_15_04-R1 | ecosystem: Engineered > Bioreactor > Anaerobic >... | reverse complement strand
GAATTTATCCTGAACGGGAAATAATTAATCAAACAATAAGAAAGATTAAACAAAAAGAAAAATTGTAATTGTAAAAAAGAGGTATTTTTATGGTTTTACATTTTTTAGATGCTGGAGAATCCCATGGTAGATGTCTTTTGGGCATCATCGAAGGCTTTCCCTATGGACTTCATTTAAGCGAAGAAAAAATAAATAGTGAATTAAAGAGAAGACAGGGTGGGTATGGAAGAGGGGCTCGGATGAAAATCGAGCAGGACCGTATTTCCATACTATCCGGTATAATTTCAGGCAAGACAATAGGGGCTCCTATAGGCCTTATGATAAAAAACAAGGATTGGGATAATCAAAGTCCTGACAATCAGCCGGAATTGACGGTACCTAGACCCGGGCATGCTGATCTGGCAGGTGTGCTTAAATATGGCCTAAATGATTACCGGCCAATCCTGGAACGGGCCAGTGCCCGTAAAACTGCTATGAGAGTTGCCATAGGTTCCATCGGACAGCAATTATTAGAACATTTTTCCATAAAATCTTTCAGTCATGTGATTAGAATCGGAAATACAAACCTGCAACAGCAGGCAGTAGAAAAATTTTTAGAAGAAGAAAATACTGAAAAAATCAAAGAGATTATTAATTGCTCACCTGTCTATTGCCTTGAGCCGGAGATATCCCGTCAAATGTGTTGTGAGATTGACCGGGCTAAAGAAGAAGGCGATTCCCTGGGAGGACAGTTTGAGATTATTGTAAGAAATGTTCCGGCAGGACTTGGAAGTCATGTCTTCTGGGAACGGAGGATAGATGCACGTATTGCAGCTGCCCTGATGAGTGTTCCCAGTGTGAAGGCAGTTGAAATAGGCGAAGGGATAAGGAGCTCAGAAAAGCCAGGCTCAACGGTTCAGGATGCAATTTTCCGGCGGAGAGGAGAAGGGCATCAACTTAACCGGACAAACTATTATCGCAGGAAAAATTGGGCAGGAGGTATTGAGGGAGGAATTACCAATGGAGAAGAGATTATTGTGCGAGCTTATGTAAAACCTATTCCGACTTTACTCAGGCCTCTTGCTTCAGTAGATTTGAAGACCAAAAAAGAAACCACTGCAGATTACCAGAGATCTGATACCTGTGTGCTGCCAGCAGCAAGTGTTGTTGGGGAAGCAGTGGTTAATTGGGAGCTCGCCTCTTCCTTTATTGAAAAATTTACCGGTGATTTCCTGGAGGAAATTGAAGCTAATTATAATAGTTATCTGGAAAGGGTAAGAAATTGTTAAAAGATAATATCTTTATTACCGGCTTTATGGGAACAGGTAAAAGTACAGTAGCCTGCGCCCTGGCACAGAAAATAAAGAAGAATTTAGTTGATACGGATAAAATAATTGAAAACAGAATTGGGAAATCTATTGCCGAAGTTTTTGATAGTGAAGGAGAAGAGTATTTTCGCAGAATAGAAAAGCAAATCTTCCAGGAAATTGCCAGCAGAAATAACCTGGTTATTGCAACCGGAGGAGGAACCTTGCTTGACAAAGAAAACTACCTTTTGGCATTGAAGAATGGCATAGTTATCCTTCTCCAGGCAAGCCCGCAAGTCATATTTAGTAGATTACAAAAAGAAAATTCACGTCCATTATTATCAGGAGAAAATAAATTAGCTAGAATTATAGATTTGCTGAATAAAAGAAAAGCAAAATATAGTAGTTTTGAATATTGCATTGATACCTGTTGTCTTACTGTTAACCAGGTAGTAGAAAAGATAATTCGAATATACCGGAGAAAAAAGAATGAAAACCATATCATTGAAATATGAAAAAGAATTTATTTGTAAGATGTTTATTGGAAAAGATATCTTAGAAGATATTAATAAATATCTTAATCCCATATTGCCCGAGGAAAAAGCTGTTATTATTACCAATCCGTTCGTAAGAGAACTTTATGGTAATAAAATAGCTGATTTACTTTCAAAGAAAGGGATTCTAACCCAGATAATAGAGGTTCCTGATGGTGAAAAAAGCAAATCACTATCAATGGTAGAAAAGATTTATGACCGACTATTACAGTTTAAAGCAGATCGTTCTACTGCACTCATTGCTCTGGGTGGTGGAGTTATTGGTGATTTAGCAGGATTTGTGGCTGCAACTTTTATGAGAGGGATTCCTTTAATCCATATCCCGACAACACTTTTAGCCCAAATTGATAGTAGTATTGGTGGAAAAACTGCCATTGACCACCCAAAAGCAAAAAATATAATAGGAAGTTTTTATCAACCTATTGCCTGTATTGCTGATACTGATGTTTTGGCCAGTTTACCGGTAACACATTTAAAAAATGGAATTGCAGAAGCCATTAAAATTGCCATTATCAGCTCTCCTTCATTTTTTAGCTGGATTGATGATAATATAGAACAATTATTATCTAAAGATAAGAATGCACTGGAAAATCTGGTAAGCCAGGCAGCCCGGTTAAAAGTCAATATTATTTTAGAGGATCCATGGGAAAAACATCAAAGATATTTTTTGAATCTGGGGCATAGCATAGGTCATGCGCTAGAAGTGACCGGGGATTATGACTGGATTACTCATGGAGAAGCAGTTGCACTGGGTACCATCCTGGAGACTAGAATTGCCACTTATAAGAGATTGTGTGAACCAGAAGAGAAACAGAGGATTGAAAATATTTTCAGGAAATTAAAAATTTTGGAAAACATAGATTTAACAAAGATTAAACCATTGGAATGCTGGAATGCAATTCTTCTGGATAAGAAAAACAAAAATGGCAATATTCGCTTTGTTTTACCTGAAAAAGTAGGAAAAGTAAGATTGCAGCAATCAATAGTTAAAAAAGATGTAGATTATGCTTTTGATTCTCTGCAAAATACAGGAGGGAGTAAAAAATGAATATTACTGTTATTCACGGTCCTAATCTAAACCGTCTTGGGCATAGAAACAAAAAACATTATGGTACGCTTACTCTTATAGAAATAAACAAAATGCTTGAAGAAAGAGCGATAAAACTGAGTATAAGCCTGAAGATTATGCAATCAAATCACGAAGGGGAAATTATTGATTTTATCCAGCAGTCTTGCAACGCAACAGATGGCATTATTATTAATCCAGGCGCCTTCACTCATTACAGTTTTGCTATCAGGGATGCCCTGGATGACTGTTCTGTCCCGGTTATTGAGGTTCATTTGTCAAATATTTATTCCCGGGAAGGTTTTCGTGCTAAATCGGTAACCGCAGAGGTGTGTGCAGGGCAAATCACCGGATTAGGAGCTCAGGGATATTTGCTCGCATTGGAAGGACTTCATTTTTTAATCAAACAAAACAAAGACTAAAGTATATAAGAGTAAAAAGACAGGAAAGGGGTTTTTGAAGAATGAACGAAGAAAGCGACTTTACAGAATTTACCGGGATTACTATTATTGGCTGTGGATTAATTGGTGGGTCTCTTGGTCTGGCATTAAGAGAAAATCAGTTTTCCGGTCAAATATTTGGTATTGACAGGAAGGAAGTGTTGAAAAAAGCCATTGAGCGTGGAGCAATTGACACTGGAAGTGAATATATAGAAGAAGGTGTAAAAAATGCAGAGATAGTCATCCTGGCAACGCCGGTAAGAGAGATAATCCAGTTGCTGGAAAAAATAAAGCCATTTTTATCAAAAAAATGCCTGGTGACAGATACCGGAAGTACAAAGACCGAGATAATAAAAAAGGCAAATATAGTATTTTCAGATAAAAATGATTTTATAGGCGGGCATCCTATGGCTGGTTTAGAAAAAGGGGGCATAGAGCATGCAAAAGCAGATTTATTTTCCGGAAAGCCTTACATTACTGTCTCCAGGAAAAATAACAGTGAGATAGCTTCCCTTAAAATGTCTCACCTTCTGAAAAAAATTGGTGCTTTTGAAATAAAACTTTCTGCTGAAGAACATGACAGGATAATTGCCCTTGTCAGTCATGTTCCCCAGTTAATTTCTGTCATTATGACCAACATGTTTGGACAGCAAGTGCAGGAAGGATATAGCGAAAAATGTTTTAAAATAGGTGGAAATGCATTCAATGAGTTGACTAGGGTTGCAAGCAGCCCCTTTTCCATGTGGGGAGACATTTATCAAACTAATAGTAAGTGGGTTATCAGTTTTATTGATAATTTAGAAGAAATGCTGGAGATAGCCAAAAAAAAGCTTGCTACAAATCCCTATAGTTTGGAAGAAGATTTCAAAAAGGCTGGTTTTTATAAAGAAAAAATGTAAAAAATGTTGTTTATTTAACCATAAAAAATCACCTTCTTAGAAGGCAGTAATGGTTAAAAAAAAATGGTTTTATCATAAAAAGATTAAAAAAAGCCAGATGATAATATTTCACCTGAAGTCCAAAGTTGGAAATACTATTGTTTAAGAAAGATTATGGCTAAAGTTATAAATAAAAAATCGAAAGAAGAAGAGTAAAAAAGTCAAACCCCTTTTAGATGTTCTTGAAGCCAACTGCTATGCGGGTCGATATTTACTGTCATACTGTCACAGACTGAATAATTAAGATGAGATTAAGTTTTTTAATTAAAAATTTGGAAATTATTAATTACTATAAGCGAGGTTAAATATCATGGAAGAAAAGGATGATTACCACTATAAAAACAAAAATATAGTTGCCCTGCAAGGGGAAATCGGTTCGTTTAGTGAGATGGCTGCATTGCAATATTTTGGCTCTTCTGCTGAAATATTATCCTGCAATAGCTTTGACCAGGTGGCCGAAATGGTAAAGAAGAGCAAGGCTGATTTTGCTCTCCTGCCAGTCGAAAACTCCCAGACTGGTGGAATTAATAATGTACATGATTTATTATTAAATGAGGACCTATTTGCTGTTGGTGAAGTTATATTAAGAATTGAACACTGCTTGATTTCTCACCATAACACTAGCCCCGGAGAAATTAAAAGAATATATTCTCACCCCCAGGCATTGGCTCAGTGCGAGAAATATTTAATGAAAAATTTTCCTGATTGCCAGATTATTCCTGTTTATGATACTGCAGGAAGTATTAAAAAAATCAAGGAATCCAAAGAGTCAGCTGCTGCCGGAATTGCCAGCGAAAGAGCTGCTTCCTATTATCAGATGAATATTATTGAAAAAGGAATTGAAGATAATCCTTATAATTATACCCGCTTTCTGGTATTATTCCCGAGAATTTTAATTGATGAATCAAATAACAAAACCTCAATTATTTTTGCTGTGGTAAGTGTGCCCGGTGCTATCTATAAATGCTTAAAGGAATTTGCCATTCGCAACATCAATCTAACCAGGTTAGAATCAAGACCAAGTAGAATGAAACCCTGGGAATATATTTTTTACCTTGATTTTGAGAATGGTTTGCAGGAAAAGGTTGTTCAGGAAGCATTAGAATCATTAAAGAATTCCACGACTTTTATTAAAATAATCGGTACTTATAAATCCCATTCAAATAAAATCGCTTATACTTAACAGTGTTTTAAAAAACAATTAGAAATTATATCCATATTGATACTATGGCAATTGTCTAATAATAATTTTTTTTACAAGGGAAAATATCAAGGCAAAACAAACCAGACATGGATTTTTTATGATAAATGTTGTAATATAAAACATATTATAATAAAAATATTGCAAGGGGGCTCTAATATTTAATGCATTCTCAGGAAAACAAAAACTCTAATAATAATCATAAAGAATCAGTTAATTTTATTCAAGCTATCATTGACCGTGACAGGGAAAATAATAAGTATGGTGGGCGAGTTCATCTCCGTTTTCCACCGGAACCAAATGGATATCTGCATATCGGACATGCCAAATCAATTTGTTTGAATTTTGGTTTGGCAGAGAAAAATTATGGCTTGTGCAATCTGCGTTTTGATGATACCAACCCCTCAAAAGAAGATATAGAATATATAGATTCGATTATTCGGGATGTCCGGTGGTTGGGCTTTGATTGGGAAGACCGGCTTTATTATGCGTCTGATTATTTTGAAAGAATGTATGAAGACGCTGTTTCTTTAATCAAAAAAAATAAAGCATTTGTATGTGATTTAAGTCCCGAAGAAATCAAGGATTTTCGGGGGACATTTACCAAACCCGGTAAGGGAAGCCCTTATCGAAATCGTTCAATTGAAGAAAATTTGCAATTATTTCAACAAATGAGAGAAGGAAAATTCGATGATGGTGCACGGGTTTTAAGAGCCAGAATTGATATGAATTCTCCTAATTTAAATATGCGAGATCCTGTATTATACAGGATTGTAAAAAAATCACATCATCGAACCGGTGATAAATGGTGCATATATCCTATGTATGATTATGCCCATCCCCTGGAAGATTATTATGAAAGAATAACACATTCTGTCTGCACGTTGGAATTTGAGGACCATCGTCCTTTTTATAATTGGCTACTCACTAATCTGTATTCTTCTGAAATACCCCAGCAGATAGAATTTGCCAGATTGGACCTGACAAATACTATAATGAGTAAAAGGAAACTGCGTTTGCTGGTGGAAGAGGGATATGTTAATGGTTGGGATGACCCTCGTTTACCGACTATTTCAGGTTTACGAAGAAGGGGTTATACCCCTGAGGCTATCAGGAATTTTTGTGACCGAATCGGAGTAGCAAAGACAAATAGTGTTGTAGATATTCGTTTTTTGGAACACTGTATCAGGGAGAATTTAAACAAAAATGCCAGGAGAGTTATGGCTGTATTGAATCCGCTAAAACTGATAATTGATAACTATCCTGACAATATCACAGAAGAACTGGACAGTGAGAATAACCCAGAAGATCTATCTGCCGGCTACCGCAAATTACCTTTTTCCAGGGTATTATTTATTGAAAGAGAAGATTTTCACGAAGACCCGCCTAAAAAATATTTCAGATTGGCCCCTGGACGGGAAGTAAGGCTAAAAAATGCTTATATTATTAAGTGTCAAAGTTTTGTAAAAGATGCTCAGACAGGTGATATTCTCGAGGTACACTGCACTTATGCTCCAGATACAAAGAGTGGTCGTCCCGGTGCCAAAAGAAAGGTTAAAGGGACTTTACACTGGGTCTCGGCAGATCATGCCTTAAAAGCAGAAGTTCGTTTATACGATTATCTGTTATTAGAAGAAGAACAAAATAAACCAGAAGAAGAGAAAGATAATTTTTTAAATCGGATTAATCCCAATTCATTGGAAGTTATAACAGATTGCCTGATTGAACCCAGTTTAAATAATGCCGTGGCAGGGGATAAATACCAGTTTATGCGGAAGGGATATTTTTGTGTAGACCTTGAATCAAAGCCCGGGAATTTAGTTTTTAACCGAATTGTAACTTTACGAGACAGCTGGGAGAAAATCATAAAAACGAAACAAAATGGCGGTAAATAGGTGTCTATATCTATAGAATACAGGGTTATTAAATGAGAATAGCCTTTTTTACCAATTGCTATAAACCTTTAATAAATGGTGTAGTCAACAGTATTGTTTCACTCAAAAATGCCTATGAGAAAAAAGGGCATAGCACTTACATTTTTGCACCAAAGGTTGAGGGATATGCTGACCAGGAAGACAATGTATTCAGATATCATTCTGTAAACCTGACAAGTCGGGTAAAATACCCTATTGCTATACCTGTTTCTTTAAGGGTCAGCAAGGTTATTAAGGAGTTTAATCCCGATATAATTCATTTACACCACCCTTTTGTACTGAGCATGCCTGCAATAATGTATGCAGCAAGATTAAAAATACCGAAAATTTTGACAATTCATACCCAGTATGAACGTTATGCATATTATGTTTCACCTGTTCCTCAGATTATAACAAACGAAGCAATAAGAATGATTGTTTCCAGCCTTGCCTCCAAGGCAGATGTGATAACTACACCCTCGGAATCAATGAAAAAAATCATTAGCCGCTATAACATTAAAAAAGAAATTATAGTAATCCCTAATGCTATTGATTTAAAGGTATTTCAGGAAAAAGATATAGAGCAGTGCAAAAAAATAAGAGAACAGTTAGGACTAACCAAAGAGAATGTTATTCTGCTTTATGTTGGCAGGATTTCTTTTGAAAAAAATATTGATAAAATAATTAAGTCGTTGTCTCTGGTTAAAGAAAAGGGAATAAATAAAGCAAAACTTGTGCTGGTAGGAGAGGGCACTGCCCTAAACCAATTAAAGGATATGGTCAAAGCTTTAGGATTACAGGAAGATATAAAATTTGTTGGGGCAATAAATAGCGAAATGGTAAAAAGCTATTATCAAATATCGGATTTATTTGTCTTCACCTCTACCTCTGAAACTTTTGGAATGGTTATAATCGAAGCCATGGCATCAAATTTGCCTGTGCTGGCAGTAAAAGCACCTGGTGCACTTGATATTATAACAGATGGCTTTGATGGTGTTTTAGTTGAGGATGATGTATCTGAATTTGCAATTTCACTGGAGTTGTTGATAAAAAATGAAGATATAAGAAAAAGATTGTCCAAAGGAGCTTTATATACAGCACAACGTTATAGTATCGATAGTATCTCAGATCAGATGCTTAACCTTTATCAAAGATTGATGCAGGGATGAAATAAATTATTAAGGCTATTTAGTAAAAGACTTCAGGTATATTTATAGGATCATACCTGAAGTCTTCTTTTTTATTTAACCATAAAAAACAACCTTCTAAGAAGGTGGTAATGGTAAAATAAAATGGTTTTACCAGAAAAAGATTAAAATAAGCCAGATAATAATTTTTCACCTGAAGTCCAAAGTTGTAAATAATATTGCTCAAGAAAGATTATGGCTAAAGGTATAAATTAAAAATCGAAAGAAAAGAGCAAAAAAGTCAGACCCCTTTCAAGTGTTCTAAAAGCCACCCGATACGCGGGTGCGATATTTACTTAGAGCAATATTAAAATCATTTCAATAAATATATTACCCAAAATACATTTTTTGGTTATGTTATAATCAGAAAAAAAAGGATGTGTTTATTTTGAAATATATAAAAAGATTAGGAATTAGAAAGCAAAGCTTTTGGATATTTATAATTATCGTACTGGTAATGATGATTTCCAGTATTTCTGTTAATAGTGAATCAGCTTTGCAAAAAGCCACTTTTGCCGGTGGATGTTTCTGGGGTGTAGAAGCTGCGTTTGAAGCAACAGGGGGAGTTGTAGAAGCAATATCCGGTTATACTGGTGGGAATACGATTAATCCCACTTATAGGGAGGTTTCTACCGGAACAACCGGTCATTATGAGGCAGTTGAGGTAACTTTTGATCCTTCAAGGGTAAGCTATGAAGAATTATTGTTTATTTTTTGGCAAATTATTGATCCAACTGATTCTTCCGGACAGTTCCCTGATATAGGTAGTCAGTATCAGACAGCAATTTTTTATCATAATGATGAACAAAAAAATCTTGCTGAAAAGTCAAAGGACAAATTGCAAAATTCCGGAATATTCCAGAAAAGTATTGTAACTAAAATCTTGCCCGCATCGGAGTTTTACCCAGCAGAAGAGTATCATCAGGATTATTTTAAAAAAAACATGATTCAATACAGATTTCCTGATACGGATTTAGGATTTGCTGATTTATTTGAATCCAAATCGGAGGAAGAAATTATGAATAAAAAATGGGATGAGAATTACCAGAAACCGTCGAAAGAAGAACTAGAAGAGCTTTTGACACCTTTGCAATACCAGGTTACCCAGGAAAATGGAACAGAAAGGCCTTTCCAGAATGAATACTGGGATTTTAAAGAGGAGGGAATTTATGTTGATATAGTATCAGGAGAGCCGCTTTTTAGCTCTACTGATAAATTTGATTCAGGCACAGGATGGCCAAGTTTTACTAAACCTATTGATAGTGATTATATTGTTGAATACGAGGATAGAAGCCTTATGATGGTCAGGACAGAGGTAAGGAGCCGATATGCCGATTCACATCTCGGCCATGTTTTTAATGACGGGCCGCAACACACTGGATTACGCTACTGTATTAATTCAGCGGCACTACGGTTTATTCCCAGAGAAGAGCTTGAAAAGGAAGGGTATGGCCAATATCTAGAATTCTTTAAATAAATTATATAGTATAATTTAATAATTGTTAAGATAAGGAATTATTATAGTATAAGTTTTTTATTTGACAACTTTTACAGGTGATGATATAATATCCTAACTTTTGCAGTAAAAGCATTAAAAAAATCCGCTAGTCCCTATGTAGTAAGGCCTAGCGGATTGATGATATTACCAAAAGTTGTTGCTAATTCAGGATTTTTTTGTGGTTCCCAGTATTTTTT
>Ga0334882_1005304_pt1 | contig 10284 bp, 8 predicted proteins | sample GraSluR1_MG_5_FD_207226 | JGI IMG/M metagenome (GOLD analysis project Ga0334882, IMG submission 207226) | Sludge microbial communities from methane-producing bioreactor in Wageningen University, Netherlands - Granular Sludge_15_04-R1 | ecosystem: Engineered > Bioreactor > Anaerobic > Unclassified... | reverse complement strand
GCTATAGTTGGTCGGGTCGCTTCGGGAGGGTTTTGGTTCTTCTGGGGTGGTTGATAAGTGAAGATGGCCTTGATGGGGATTGTTGGGGGCGGCTCTTTTTGGGGGTTGTTTTTGGTGGTCTTTTGATGGGTTGGTGGATGGTGCTGGGCCTGGTTTGCTGGGTTTTGACTTGGTGGTTTTGGTCTGGTATTGTTTGCTGAGTTGCCTCGCTGGGGTCCTGTGGGATTTTGGTGGTGGTGCCCGAAACTTGAGAACTCAACAGCGTGCTTTATAGTCAATGCATTTTTTATGTGCAGGCATCATGTTTTGTGGTGTCTGTTTTCCCGTGCCTGGCTGGGCCTTTTGGTTTGGTTGGGTTGGGATTCCTTTGATGAGATCCGTGATGGATTTTTGTCAGTGTTTGGATTCTCTGGGGGAACATTTTTTGTGTTTTCATTGGAGAGTTTGATCCTGGCTCAGGACGAACGCTGGCGGCGTGCTTAACACATGCAAGTCGAACGGTAAGGCCCTTCGGGGTACACGAGTGGCGAACGGGTGAGTAACGCGTGAGTAACCTGCCCTTCACTCTGGGATAACAGTTGGAAACGGCTGCTAATACCGGATATTCAGCTCCTGTCGCATGGTGGGGGTTGGAAAGTTTTGGTGGTGGAGGATGGGCTCGCGTCCTATCAGCTTGTTGGTGGGGTGATGGCCTACCAAGGCGTCGACGGGTAGCCGGCCTGAGAGGGCGACCGGCCACATTGGGACTGAGATACGGCCCAAACTCCTACGGGAGGCAGCAGTGGGGAATATTGCACAATGGGCGGAAGCCTGATGCAGCAACGCCGCGTGCGGGATGACGGCCTTCGGGTTGTAAACCGCTTTCAGCAGGGACGAAGCGTGAGTGACGGTACCTGCAGAAGAAGCACCGGCTAACTACGTGCCAGCAGCCGCGGTGATACGTAGGGTGCGAGCGTTGTCCGGATTTATTGGGCGTAAAGAGCTTGTAGGCGGTTGGTTGCGTCGAAAGTGCAAACTCAGGGCTTAACTCTGAGCCTGCTTTCGATACGGGCTGACTGGAGGAAGGTAGGGGAGAATGGAATTCCCGGTGGAGCGGTGGAATGCGCAGATATCGGGAGGAACACCAGTGGCGAAGGCGGTTCTCTGGACCTTTCCTGACGCTGAGAAGCGAAAGCGTGGGGAGCAAACAGGCTTAGATACCCTGGTAGTCCACGCTGTAAACGGTGGGTACTAGGTGTGGGGGACATTCCACGTTCTCTGTGCCGTAGCTAACGCATTAAGTACCCCGCCTGGGGAGTACGGCCGCAAGGCTAAAACTCAAAGGAATTGACGGGGCCCCGCACAAGCGGCGGAGCATGCGGATTAATTCGATGCAACGCGAAGAACCTTACCTGGGTTTGACATATATCGGAAACGTTCAGAGATGGGCGCCCCGTAAGGTCGGTATACAGGTGGTGCATGGCTGTCGTCAGCTCGTGTCGTGAGATGTTGGGTTAAGTCCCGCAACGAGCGCAACCCTCGTCCAATGTTGCCAGCGGGTTATGCCGGGGACTCATTGGAGACCGCCGGGGTCAACTCGGAGGAAGGTGGGGATGACGTCAAGTCATCATGCCCCTTATGTCCAGGGCTTCACGCATGCTACAATGGCCGGTACAAAGAGTTGCGAGCCTGTGAGGGTGAGCGAATCTCAAAAAGCCGGTCTCAGTTCGGATTGGGGTCTGCAACTCGACCCCATGAAGTCGGAGTCGCTAGTAATCGCAGATCAGCAACGCTGCGGTGAATACGTTCCCGGGGCTTGTACACACCGCCCGTCAAGTCATGAAAGTCGGTAACACCCGAAGCCGGTGGCCTAACCCGTTTGGGGGGGAGCTGTCGAAGGTGGGACTGGTAATTAGGACTAAGTCGTAACAAGGTAGCCGTACCGGAAGGTGCGGCTGGATCACCTCCTTTCTAAGGAGCCTTTTGGCTGGCCGGCTGTGCTGGTTGGTTCATTGTTTCATCACTGTCAGCGTGTTGTTGGTGGTGGTGTGGGCTGTTAGTTGTGGAAGCTTGACTAGTAAAGCCGGTGGTTGTTCTTCTGGTCTAGTACTGCTCCTTTTTGTGGGGTGTGGAACGGTGGGGGGATGATTGTTGGCCTGGGCGCGCTGTTGGGTGTCTGAGGGGTCGGTTGCCTGTGGGTGGCGATTCTTCTGCGGACGCTGATTTGTGGCTGGCCTGTGGGTTGGTTGTGGGTTGGTGGCTCGCCCGTATTTTGAGAACTTCACAGTGGACGCGAGCATCTTTGTAGTGAGTAAACAAGCTACTAAGTGCAATCGGTGGATGCCTAGGCACCAAGAGCCGATGAAGGACGTAGGAACTTGCGATAAGCCTCGGGGAGTTGGTAACCAAACTGTGATCCGGGGATTTCCGAATAGGGAAACCTTGAAGGTACCGGAGTTATGTCCGGCGACCTCTGCCTGAATGTATAGGGCAGTTGGAGGGAACGTGGGGAAGTGAAACATCTTAGTACCCACAGGAAGAGAAAACAATAGTGATTCCGTTAGTAGTGGCGAGCGAACGCGGATGAGGCCAAACCATGTGTGTGTGATAGCTGACAGGTGTTGCATGTGTGGGGTTGTGGGATCGTCTTGATCATACTGTCATGTGGTCGGGGAGTGATAAATGGCTGGGGAAGTGGAAGCATTCTGGGAAGTTGCGGCATAGAAGGTGAAACCCCTGTAGACGTAATTCAGCCACTCTCGGACGAGATCCCAAGTAATGCGGAACTCCTGAAATTCCGCATGAATCTGGCGGGACCACCCGCTAAGCCTAAATACTCCTTGGTGACCGATAGCGGACTAGTACCGTGAGGGAAAGGTGAAAAGTACCCCGGGAGGGGAGTGAAATAGTACCTGAAACCGATTGCATACAATCCGTCGGAGCCCTGTGGGGTGACGGCGTGCCTTTTGAAGAATGAGCCTGCGAGTTAGTGGTGTGTGGCGAGGTTAACCCGTGTGGGGTAGCCGTAGCGAAAGCAAGTCCGAATAGGGCGGTTGAGTCGCATGCTCTAGACCCGAAGCGGTGTGATCTATCCATGGCCAGGGTGAAGCGACGGTAAGACGTCGTGGAGGCCCGAACCGACCAGGGTTGAAAACCTGGCGGATGAGCTGTGGATAGGGGTGAAAGGCCAATCAAACACCGTGATAGCTGGTTCTCCCCGAAATGCATATAGGTGCAGCGTCGCGTGTTTCTTACCGGAGGTAGAGCACTGGATGGTCTAGGGGGCCTATCAGCTTACCGAAATCAGCCAAACTCCGAATGCCGGTAAGTGAGAGCGCGGCAGTGAGACTGCGGGCGATAAGGTTCGTAGTCGAGAGGGAAACAGCCCAGATCATCAGCTAAGGCCCCTAAGCGGTAACTAAGTGGAAAAGGATGTGGAGTTGCGGTGACAACCAGGAGGTTGGCTTGGAAGCAGCCATCCTTGAAAGAGTGCGTAATAGCTCACTGGTCAAGTGATTCTGCGCCGACAATTTAGCGGGGCTCAAGTTATCCGCCGAAGCTGTGGCATTCACATGGTGCCTAGCCCCTGTTGGGGTTCAGGTGTGTGGATGGGTAGGGGAGCGTCGGGTGTGCGAGGAAGCGGCGGGGTGACCCAGTCGTGGAGTGCACTCGAGTGAGAATGCAGGCATGAGTAGCGAATGACGGGTGAGAAACCCGTCCGCCGAATATCCAAGGGTTCCAGGGTCAAGCTAATCTGCCCTGGGTAAGTCGGGACCTAAGGCGAGGCCGACAGGCGTAGTCGATGGACAACGGGTTGATATTCCCGTACCGGCGGAGCGACGTCCCTGTTGAGGCGAGTGATGCTAAACACGCGAGACATTCTGTCAGGCCTTCGGGTTTGTGGGGTGTTGAGTCTGTGACCCGAACTTGTAGTAGACAAGCTGCGGAGGGACGCAGGAAGGTAGCCGTACCGGGCGATGGTTGTCCCGGGGTAAGTGTGTAGGGAGTCAGGTAGGTAAATCCGTCTGGCGTGTTCCTGAAGCATGACGCATAGACCGTATGGTCGAATTCGGTGATCCTATGCTGCCTAGAAAATCTTCGTGAGCGAGTTGTGAGCCGCCCGTACCCTAAACCGACACAGGTGGATAGGTAGAGAATACCAAGGCGATCGAGAGAATCGTGGTGAAGGAACTCGGCAAAATACCCCCGTAACTTCGGGATAAGGGGGACCGGAGGGGTGCAAGCCCTGAGGGTCGCAGAGACCACGCCCAAGCGACTGTTTACCAAAAACACAGGTCCGTGCTAAGTTGTAAGACGATGTATACGGACTGACTCCTGCCCGGTGCTGGAAGGTTAAGGGGAAGTGTTAGCTTTTGCGAAGCACAGAACTTAAGCCCCAGTAAACGGCGGTGGTAACTATAACCATCCTAAGGTAGCGAAATTCCTTGTCGGGTAAGTTCCGACCTGCACGAATGGAGTAACGATTTGGGCACTGTCTCCACCACGAACTCGGCGAAATTGCATTACGAGTAAAGATGCTCGTTACGCGCAGCAGGACGGAAAGACCCCGGGACCTTTACTATAGTTTGGTATTGGTGATCGGGACGACTTGTGTAGGATAGGTGGGAGACGTTGAAGCAGTCACGCCAGTGGTTGTGGAGTCATCGTTGAAATACCACTCTGGTCGTTCTGGTTATCTAACTTTGGACCGTTATCCGGTTCAGGGACAGTGCCTGATGGGTAGTTTGACTGGGGCGGTCGCCTCCTAAAAGGTAACGGAGGCGCCCAAAGGTTCCCTCAGCCTGGTTGGCAATCAGGTGTTGAGTGTAAATGCACAAGGGAGCTTGACTGTGAGACAGACATGTCGAGCAGGGACGAAAGTCGGGATTAGTGATCTTACGGTGGCAGGTGGAAGCGCCGTAACTCAACGGATAAAAGGTACCCCGGGGATAACAGGCTGATCTTGCCCGAGCGCTCACAGCGACGGCATGGTTTGGCACCTCGATGTCGGCTCGTCGCATCCTGGGGCTGGAGTCGGTCCCAAGGGTTGGGCTGTTCGCCCATTAAAGCGGCACGCGAGCTGGGTTCAGAACGTCGTGAGACAGTTCGGTCCCTATCCGCTGCGCGCGTAGGAATCTTGAGAAGAGCTGTCCTTAGTACGAGAGGACCGGGACGGACTAACCTCTGGTGTGCCAGTTGTTCTGCCAAGAGCACGGCTGGTTGGCTACGTTGGGAAGTGATAACCGCTGAAAGCATCTAAGTGGGAAGCACGCTTCAAGATGAGGGTTCCCTCACCGTTAAGGTGGTAAGGTCCCCGGTAGACCACCGGGTTGATAGGTCGGACGTGGAAGTGCAGTAATGCATGGAGCTGACCGATACTAATAGACCGAGGGCTTGTTTCTTCTACAAAGATGTTACGCGTCCACTGTGGAGTATTTGAAAATACGGTCGACGAACCCCCCCGTGCGGGGGTGTTCTCCCGATATTTTCATAGAGTTTCGGTGGCCATAGCGAAAGGGAAACACCCGGTTCCATTCCGAACCCGGAAGTTAAGCCTTTCAGCGCCGATTGTACTGCAGGCGGGAGCCTGTGGGAGACTAGGACGCTGCCGGACAAACAAAACTCCCCTTGAGGACTTCGGTCTTCAAGGGGAGTTTTTTGTGCCCTCTTTGTGCTCTCTTTTGTGCTCTCTGGGGGCTGTCATCCCTTTCCAGGGAGTCCGTCCCATTCCGGGGAGTCCGTCCCATTCCGGGGAGTCCGTCCCATTCCGGGGAGTCCGTCCCATTCCGGGGAGTCCGTCCCATTCCAGGGAGTCCGTCCCATTCCAGGGACTCGCCTTATGTCGTAGTCATCAGCCGCCGGTCGTATTCGAGGTCGGACCCTGCTGGCGCGAGGTGTCTTCGGCCTGAGCTGAAGCCGGTGCCTGAGCAGAGGTGGGCGGGGCGGATGCCTCGGTGGTGGTGCTGGTCGTGGCGGGGTTCGTCGTGCGGGTGGTTGCGGTGCCCGCCGGGCGGGGGGACGAGGTCTGCGTCGCCGCGGGGGACGAGGCTGACGGCAGCTGGGATGTCGTCGGCAAGCTGTCATCGGTGCTGTCGTCTGTTGGATCACTGCGCGATACTTGCTGCTGCAGCTGACCTGTGCCGGTCGACAGCGAGTGCCCGGAGAATGCTTGGATGGCGAAGATGACCCCGAAGGCCAGCACGAACGCGATCAGCGTGGTGACCACGGCGACGTGAATGCGGTGCCGGCGGGTTGCGCTATCAGCCTTCGTGCGCTGACCCTTTGCGGTGCTCTCGCCTTTGGCATGTGTCGCGTCCTTCGACGATTGCGCCGCAGTACCATGCCCGTTCGCAGCCAAGTGGTGGAGCTTTTCCTCGCCGGTACGGAGGGGACGTCGCAACAGTGGCAGTGTGATGCCGGCGACGATACTCACCACGAAGGCGCTCACCACGCTGCCGACCGCGCCCAAGGTGCCGCCCACCACCGCAGCGATCGCCGATGCCAGCCCGCCCGCAAGGATGTCCGAGACCCTGATGCCCCCTTCTTTCACCGCGGGGCGGCTGGTGTCAGTGTTGTCGGCCGAGTCGCTACTCGTCCCACTCGTGCGTGCCACTATCTCGACTCCTTCTGCCGATCAGAGGGGCGCTCCGAGGGGCACCACGCCGACCGGACCTGTTGGGACCTTCTGTCGCCCACAGTAATACCTTCACCTGAGCTGCTTGTGATGGGCCGGTTCGTCACAACAGCAGGTCTCGGTGCCGCCCGGCCGAGGCAGTCGGCGTCACCGGCTACCTCCTGGGGAACAAGCGCGCGATGTCCGGGATTGACCTGGCGAGGCCGACCCGGGCACATGCGGGGCATAATTGCACAGGGAGCTCTAACACTGGCAAGCAGAGGAGGACCGCATGGCACGCCCTCGGGCACGTCACCCGCATTCAGGTGAGCAGCACATCGGCTCGGTCGACCAGCGACTCAACTGGCTGCGCGCCGGAGTCCTCGGCGCCAATGACGGAATCGTCTCCACCGCAGGGGTGGTCATCGGTGTTGCCGGCGCCACCAGCCAGCCATTGGCGATCGCGACGGCAGGCATCGCGGCGTTGGTCGCCGGGGCGTTCTCAATGGCGGGTGGCGAATACGTGTCGGTGAGCACGCAGCGCGACACAGAACGTGCGCTGCTGGCCAAAGAGCAGCAGGAACTGAACACCATGCCCGCCGCGGAGCTCCAAGAACTCACCGATATCTACATCGACAGAGGCGTCTCTCCCGATGTGGCAGCGTTGGTGGCCAAGGACCTGACCGCCCATAACGCTCTCCAGGCCCATGCCGATGCCGAGCTCGGGATCGACCCCGACGACCTCACCAATCCGTGGGCCGCGGCCATCTCGTCGCTGACCGCCTTCAGCCTCGGCGCGATGATCCCCCTCATCGCGATCGTGCTGCCCGTCAGTCACGCGGAGTGGATCTGCGTGGCCGCGGTCGTCATCGCGCTCGCCGTGACCGGCTGGGTCAGTGCCCGGCTGGGCGGCGCACCGGCGGGGCCGGCGTTACTGCGCAACATCGGCATGGGGCTGCTGACCATGGCTGTCACCTTCGGGGTGGGGCACCTTTTCGGCACCGCAGTCGGTATCTGATCGGACCGCCGAGCACATCCGGGCCGTCGCCGGCACTTTGACCAGCCCCCGAAAGCGGCCACGCTGGTCGAAAGAAACATGGCGGGAAGAGCACCGTAACACCCCTGTGATGAATGGCTCCTAGCATTCCAGTGGTTGGTGAGCCTTTTAACACCCCTGACTGAGGAAACCCAACCGGTGTCGATTGTCCATATCCGGGAGATCAAACATGGCCCCAACTGTTCGCAATAGGATCGCATTCCTAAGCATCATTTCGGCCTTGGTGTTCGCGGTCTGTGGACTCATTGCCGCTTCGCCTGCCCGCGCTGCCGCAGACACCATCCGGGTGACGGTCACTTATGAAGGTCAGCCCGTCCCAGGGGTGGACGTCGTGGTGAGCGGCACATCGGGGGATTCCTCGGGGACGACCGACGCAGCCGGTCGTATCGAACTCGAAGTGTCCGGAACGGGCCTGTACACGATCGCGGTGGATCCTGCCACCCTTCCCGAGGGAGTTCCGGCTCCGAGTGCGCCGCTGGAGTTCAACAAGATCTCATCCGGATCCTCGTTCGTGGTGTTGAAGCTCGGCGAGGACGCAACGACGGGATCATCGGCATCCAGTCCGTCCAGCTCAGCATCCTCGGCATCAGCCAGTCCCACACCGGGCGGCACCGATACATCTGGGACCGGCAATGGCGAGGCGACCACCCAGGACACCGGCTCCTTCGGACACCAGCTCGCGACCAAGGTGGTACGCGGGGTCATCTTCGGCCTCATACTTGCGCTCGCGGCCATCGGTGTCTCACTGATCTACGGCACGACCGGGCTCAACAACTTCGCACACGGCGAATTGGTCAGCTTCGGTGGCTTCGTCGCCTACGTCGCGATGACCTCGTCCGCGGGAATGAACGGTTGGGCGGCCATGCTGCTCGCGCTGATGGCCGGCGCCGGGTTCGGCTGGCTGCAGAATGCGACGATCTGGCATCCGTTGCGCAAGAAGCGTGTGGGTCTCATCCAGATCATGATTGTCTCCATCGGCCTATCCCTGTTGCTGCGCTATATCTACGCCTTCATCTTCGGCCCGAACCGCCTGGTGATGCCGCAATCGTTCGACGCCGTGGCCACCCCGTTCGGGGTGCCGGTGAGCTACTGGGGCCTTTGGGGTTCGGTGCTGTGCCTGGTGCTGTTGGCAGCCGTGGTTCTGATTCTTGAACGAACCCGTTTGGGGAAGTCGATTCGAGCAGTCGCCGACAACAAGATGCTGGCTGCTACTGCCGGCATCGCCGTCGAACGCGTAATCCTCATGGTGTGGATGGGTGGAGCCGCGCTTGCCGCCGTCTCGGGCGTGCTCGTGGCCTTCTACCAGACCCTGAGCTTCCAGGGTGGTGCGCAGATCCTCCTCCTGATCTTCGCTGCCGTAACGCTGGGTGGTTTGGGATCGGCCTACGGAGCCCTCGTCGGCGCACTCATCCTCAGCCTGTTCGTCGAACTGTCGACCTTCATCATCCCAACCTCGATGAAGAACGTCGCGGCGATGATCGTCATGATCGCAATCCTGCTGATCAGACCTAGCGGCATCCTAGGCAAGGCACAACGGGTCGGCTGAGGCCAGGAAGGAACGATGATGAACTGGAACTTCCTATGGGTGGCGCTCAGTGAACTGATCACACCCCAGACGGCAGCCTACGCACTGGCCGCACTGGGCCTGGCGGTTCACTTCGGCTACACGGGGCTGCTGAACTTCGGCCAGGCCGGCTTCATGGCGGTGGGTGGCTATGCCTTCGCCATGTGCGCCGTCACCTTCAACCAGCCGTTCTGGGTCTGTATCCTCGCTGCGGTCCTCGGCTCCGTGCTGCTGGCCCTCCTGCTCGGCGTCCCGACCCTGCGGCTGCGGGCCGACTACCTGTCGATCGTCACCATCGGTACTGCTGAGATCGTCCGGCTGGTCGTCCGATCGCCGGAAATGGGTACCTGGACCGGGGGATCAACCGGCATCAACCGGTCGGGCGCCAGCTTCTTCGCGATGAATCCGCTTCCGGACGACCTTTCGTGGACGCTGGGAACGATCCGCTACAACTCGGACGCAATCTGGGTGCGTCTGGTCGCCTGGACCGTGGTGGTGCTGGCCGGACTGTTCGTCTGGCAGATCATGCGCTCGCCTTGGGGTCGGGTCGTGACGGGCATCCGCGAGAACGAGGACGCGGTACGCGCGCTCGGCAAGAACGTATTCGCCTACAAGATGCAGGTGCTCGTGATCGGTGGAGTGCTGGCCGGGGTGGGCGCGATATTCGCGATCATGCCGACCTCGCTGCAGCCGGACAACTACGGAACGCAGACGACATTCTTCTTGTGGGCAATCCTGCTGCTCGGTGGCGCCGCCACAGTCCTCGGCCCGATCGTCGGGGCGATGATCTTTTGGGCGCTGCTGGCACTCACCGACGGCATTGTCGCGGCGGGCGTCTCAACAGGTGTCCTGCCGATCACCACGCTGCAGTCCGGTCAGATTCGCTACATGATGGTTGGTCTGGCGATCATGCTGCTCGTCATCTTCCGCCCCCAGGGGATTTTCGGACGCAAGTCGGAGGTTTTGTTCAATGGCTGACGATATTGCAGCTGAGCGCGCGTCCCTGGATGAGACCGCGATCGAGGAATCCGCCGCCGACGCCTACCCGCTACCCGATCCGCTGTGGAAGGG
>Ga0334882_1005301_pt1 | contig 10285 bp, 9 predicted proteins | sample GraSluR1_MG_5_FD_207226 | JGI IMG/M metagenome (GOLD analysis project Ga0334882, IMG submission 207226) | Sludge microbial communities from methane-producing bioreactor in Wageningen University, Netherlands - Granular Sludge_15_04-R1 | ecosystem: Engineered > Bioreactor > Anaerobic > Unclassified... | reverse complement strand
TCTTGACCACAAGGTCTCCCATCATTGCCCCGTTCTCTCCGTTCTCCTGAGTGCGGAGCCTCCCTGTGGGACCGTGCGAGGTCTTTGACCGCAAGGTCTCCATAAGTCTTGACCCAATAATAATTCACCCACACCTTATCTACTATAATTGCTCAATGGATAGCTATAAATTCATCGATGGTGTATTTGTTTACTTTGTCACTTTCACCGTTAATGACTGGCTGCCAGTTTTTATCAATCCTGAACCAATAGAGATCATCAATAACAGTCTGAATTTTTGTCATACCAACAAACAATTACGTATCCATGCCTACGTGATCATGCCAAATCACATTCATCTAATCATTTCTGATGCAGATTACGATAACGAGCGCTTGGGTAAGACTTTGGCAGATTTCCGTAAATTTACAGGCAACAGGCTTGCTGATTATATTGATGCTAACCTATCTAATTCACTTGCCAAAACAACTCGATCTAAGCAGCTCAACGACCGAGTTCGTCAACTTTGGCAGCCCGGTTGGCATGCCGAAGCACTGGCTACTGAGCAGTTCTTGAGGCAAAAAATCAATTACATACACGAAAATCCTGTCAGAAAAGGGTTTGTGAAATTACCAGAACATTGGCGGCACTCATCTGCCGGTTATTGGCTCAATGGCGAAAATGCTGAACTTCCAATCGTTCCTTTTAGACAAGCGTAGATGGAGACCTTCGGTCAGAGCGCTTGCAAGGTCAGGAGACCATGCAAGAACAGGCGAACTGGCTAAAGGCATTGGCAAATCACGCTCCAACAAACCCTTACACTCTTCGCGCCCGTCTGCCCCTACTCCTCTTTTTGCTGGTGGTGCATGAGTGCTTCGGGGTCGGTTTCCAGCACACCCTTAAGCCCCTCTGACAACGCGGCTCCATGCCGGTATTGAAACGGCCACATACTGCGGTGGTCAAAGAATGAAATCCGATCACCATCCACCACAACTTGGTCCAAATCAGGCTGCAAACCAGGCAGGGCGCTTAAATTGCCATTTAAAAATGTGATTCCCCGTTCTTCAGTCGGCATTTTCAAGGTCTGCAGTATTTCTGCGATGGTGATACCTTCTTTCAGTTCAAGACTGAGACTGGAAAAACCTTTTTGTGGGCTCTCTCCATAGCGGGATAGTTCACCATACAACCAAATTTCCACTTTCATATCCATCAACCTCCACCAACTGGGGAAAAAAATCCGATCTCATCGTTTTCCGACAACACATAATCCCATTCACGATAATGACCATTTACATAAACTAACTTGATTTCTGCTTCGGGGATACCCAAATGTTCAATCAACTGCCCTATCGTCGATCCTTGCTCAAGGTTCACTTCCACACTCTCACCAAGGTCAAGATCGGGAAGGTATTTTCGCAATGTAGCAAACACTCTGATCTTTACAGTCATGTTTTCCTTATGGACAGCGAACAATATCCTGGGCCCACAAACAATCCGCGCACGAGGGGTTCGGTCCCCAACAACCCTGGTTGTCCTGGCGCAAGTCGCAAGTTTCCCGCAGGTCACAATCCGGGCAGGATGGAAAGTGAAACGCGCGAACATTACTACGGAAACGGGTGTACTCCTCGCTCATCCAAATTTCATCCAAAAGTTGTTCGTTCACATTTCCCAACGTGTATTGCTCAACGTACTTTAATACGCCATCAATTGTGTAGTATTGGTAGCTGTGGGAATAGGCATAGCAAGGTGAAACATTGCCGTCCCATCTCACAACCAGCGATTTATCCTGAACAAATCGGCAGCGCCTCTCTGCACCCCAAAACATCCGCGGGGTTTCGATGACACCCCAACGAACCCAGGTATCGGTTGATTTGACTGGCCACGACCCAATATAAAGGGGCTCCTGCGGACCATATCCATATAATTTCTCTTCATTCATCTCTTCGGTATAAGGTAAAACGTTCGAAACAATCAGGCGGGACGCGTTCAATTCGGAAGCCAGGTTTAGAACTTCTTTCAATTCATCCAAATTGCTGCGCATGGCAACAAACTCCACTGCCAAAGTGGGTTTAACCACTCCCAATTCATTTTTGACCTGGTTGAATGTTTCCAGGTTTTTTATGATAATTGAAAGTTGAGTGCCTCTGATACCTTCGTAAGTTGCGGGTTTACCCCCATCGATCGAAACCACTAATTGGTCAACCCCCAGGCGAATTAAGGTTCTGGTGACCTTTTCCGTGAGGAGTACCCCATTGGTCCCAAGAGTGACCTCCAATCCGAGTTTTCGCACAGCCCCAATCATTGTAAAAAGTTTCGGATTAACCATTGGTTCTCCGAAACTGGTAAAAATTACACGTTCAAGTTGAGGAAGTTTTTTGATGCTCTCAAGAATCCGCTGAAAAGTCGCGTCATCCATGTGAGCGTTCGGGTCTGCCCAGGAGTTACGAATACAAGTCTGACAGGTAAGGTTGCAAGCTGTTGTCGCTTCTATATACAATTTACGCGCGTCAGGTACCCTTGGATAAAGGATCAGGTCACCTTCTCGTTCATCAAGCCAAAACTGGGTCTGTGGATCTAATCGCCTGCGTTCTAAAAAACCGTCAGGAATCAGGATCTCTCCATTTGAGTTTGGTGTAATATCTGTCATAAATGGTTCATTCTGGCAGTTTTCTGCCGCACGAAAAGTAGTAGCTGATTGTATCAGCAATTATGATGTTGGGATGATCTCTATCGATATTACTCGACAAAAATCATCCCAATCTATTTAATTGACAATCTGTTCTCTTACATATCTTCAAAGACAGAGTCAAGCGCAGCGTCCGGAATATCAAAGACCTGGTTGTGAGGCGGCAGCGGTTCTGTTTTCATGAACTCAGGAATACGGTCAGATTCCTTGGAAAGACCAGCAGCTTCATTAAAAGCTCTTTCCACTCGTAGAGTCTGAGCTCCATAAGCAACAATAGCGTCTGCGTCCCAATTTGTCCCTAAAATGCCGTTACACTCCTGGATCATGCCTTCAAACCCACTGGCGATGTCCAGAATGGGGAAGGCAATGAACAAGCAGTGACCACTTGAATCAATGAAGGCGGTAGTCGCCTGAAACGCTCGACTCAAGGCAGCTTTACCTTCCGGGCTCAAGGGGTCTAATTTACCACTGACGCCTAAAATTTCAGGGCAGATGGTGTAACCGGCTGTGTGGTCTGCTCCCATGGTTGTGGTCGCGTAGGTAATACCGATCCCCTTTACAGCACGAGGTTCGTAAGCGGGCATGCCCTGTCCTTTGACCGCAGGTACACGCTTGACACCATAGATTTTGCCAGTTGTGCCAGTGCCTCCACTTAAGGTTCGACCTAAAGGCGAACCTTTGCCCATTTCATGGATCAATTGAATTGCGCCCTTACTATCACCAAACTCAAGCACTCCGGCTTCCATGGCGACACCCAGGGTTCCACCGGTTTCAATGGTATCCAACCCATAAGCATTGCATAATTGGTTCATGGTCGCAATATCATCCAGGTTATCGATTCCGAGGTTAGCTCCCAATGACCAGGTGGATTCGTATTCAATACAGGATGTGGCTTCTGTCTGATCAGGGTTGTAATATGTATTCGAGCATTGAATGATGCAGCCGGGAGAACAGGCATGGTTATAGATTTCTTTACCCATTCGCTCTTTGTTGGTCTCAAAGATGGCTTCACCAGATGTTTTGGCAGCTCCTTCAAAACGACCAGCTGAGAAGTTGCGAGTCGGCAGACCGCCGGCTTCATTCAGAATATTGACCAGAACAGCAGTGCCGTAGCTATTTAACCCACCTTTGGGTTTCGAAATCGGGTGGCTGCGGATGGCGTCAATCAGTTTTTTGCGGCCTTCGTCAAACAGCGCCTTGTCTACCATTTCGACCCCGGGCGCACCCTTTGCATCCAGAATAATGAATTTCATTCTCTTCGAGGCCATAACCGCGCCAAGACCACCGCGTCCGGCGTAACGGCTTGGTCTGCGATGCATATCATTGAATACAATACCCGAGTTGCTATAGCCCATCTCACTTACTACGCCCATACTGGCAATGGACACTTTGGGTCCAAACTTCTCAAATATGTCAGGATAGATGTCATAAACATCTTTTCCTGTGTATTCAGTCGCGTTAAAGAATTCAACAACTGGTTTCTCACCATCCCACTTAATCACAGCCCCTGCATAGGCTTTCACATCTACTGGCTGACCCTCAAGGACCAAAGCGCGGATGCGCATTTTCGCCAGATCCGGACCCCAGGCAGTACCTGCATTGGCTTCCTTAATTCCACCTGTCAAAGGTGATTTTCCACCAACAGAGATTCGGGCAGAAGTGGGTGAGACTGTTCCGGTAACCATACCAGCAGAGAAGACCAACTTGTTATTTGGTCCCAAAGCATGGCAGAGCGGTGGAACTTCGTCGTAAATCATTTGAGAAGTCAACGCCCGCCCATAGAGTAATTTGTACTTTTCGGGTACTTCTTCTAACTTGTAACTAAGATTTGTTGCGTTTATTCGTAGAATCCACATAATTATCTCCCTTTCCAGAATTTAACTGTATAGATAGAATTGAACAAGTAGTATTTAGTTGTCTTTTATTGGGTGCTCCTCTCACCAGTAAGTAAAACTACGCAAAGAATTAACATGTCCCTTTATCAGGACATCCGCCTCCTTTGCGCACTGGCGGGCAAAAGAAATTGCTCTCTTTGCCGTATCGTTCGTTTATCCAGGAGGGAATCAACGAATCGGAGGATTTTGAAATTTAGTCTTTGAAAACCTATGTGACTTAATAATAAGTATAAATAATTCTTAGAAAGCTGTCAACTGATATTTCTTGATCAAATTTAATTATTACAAGAAATTTTCTTCGTTCCTCTGTCCTTACCGGTGTCCTCAGTTGTAGGCCGAATTCCGCTGCACCTGCCCCTGAGCGAAGCGAATGGAGTTGAACCTGGCAACAATTTGTGAACGGCTACGTACGGGCGGGTTCCGAACCCGCCCCTGCATCAGATAATTCTTGAAGGGGAGACCTGTCATGGTCTCCCAACACCCACCGATACGATTATCAGTTGTAGACCCCCGTTCTCGCCGGTTTCCTGACCGCGCGAGGTTCTTGACCGCCAGGTCTCCGAATTTAAAGTGGATGTATCTGATATTCATCCGTCCGTTCTCTCCGATTTCTTAACACCCTTCCTTATCATGACAAGCATTAACCCTGCAAGAAATAAGATTTCAATGTCCTCCCAATTGGCATCACGCACAGCATTCCCTTCATCAAACGTAGCACGTCCCTTCCCAAAACAGAACATTTGTGCTATTATTTAGGGAAAGACCTGACCCCAGGCGCTGTACCTTAACAACAAGCCACTTTTTACAGTAGAAGTGCGTTTTAGCACTATCCAAAAACAGTGTAAAAAGTGTAAATAGTGTAAAAACCCCTATCGAGCTACTAACCGCATCGATACCCAGTCCTTGCCAACTTTCCAGAAAAAATGTGTCCCGTCTCCCCACGGTCTCCGGACTGATTGCCAAAACAAGGTTGACAGGTGTCGGGAGACCGGTTTTTTCAAACGCTGATTAGATTAATGTAGAGTTGGCTTTAATCTATGTAGTCCAACAGGTAGGCGTAACCTTCTGCTTCCATCTGGTCGTAGGGAATGAATCTCAAGGCAGCACTGTTGATACAGTACCTGGTCCCGGTTGGCGATAAGCCTTCGTTATAGAAAACATGCCCCAAGTGCGAGTTGCCGGCACGGCTGCTAACCTCAGTGCGGGTCATGCCTAAAGACTCATCAACAATGTATACAAAGGTATTTTCATCGATCCCTTTGGAGAAACTCGGCCAGCCGGTACCACTGTCGAATTTATCACTGGATGAAAACAAGGGCTCACCTGTTACAACATCCACATAAAGTCCGGGCTGGTGATTGTCCCAATATTCATTTTGGAAAGGTGGTTCAGTGCTGGCATGCTGTGTCACGTTGTATTGCAGCTCAGTGAGCGCAGCTTTGATCTGTTCATCTGTCGGACGTTGGTAGTTGCCCGGATCTACAATTATGTCGGTGATAGTAGCCATTTCATCCCTCGATATGTGGCAATAACCTATAGGATTCTTGATCAGGTAGTCCTGGTGATATTCTTCAGCGTCATAGAATCGCTCCAGAGGCTTGATTTCCACAACAAACTCCTCATAGCGTTCCTTTACGATGGCAGTGATCCGTTCAACAGTGCTTTTAGCGTCATCATTGGTGTAATAAATGCCTGTCTGATATTGAGTACCAATATCATTGCCCTGGGCGTTTGCCGTTGTTGGGTCAATAACGTGATAGTAGGCAAATATCAGAGCATCAAGGCTGATCTGGTCGGGTCTGTATTCAACGCGAACTGTTTCGCGATATCCGGTATCACCGGTAACAACCCGCTCATAAGTTGGGACGATACTCGCTTGCCCATTGGCATAACCGCTGGTTGCTGCCACCACACCAGGGATCGACTGCATCAGCTTTTCAACCCCCCAAAAACAACCTCCTGCAAAGTAGATCACTTCCACGCCTTCTTTTTCGGTATAGGAATTGTCGATCGCTGTCTCTCCTATAGAAGTTATAGCCTCTGGTTGTGAGTGATCTGGTTGAGTTGGAATGGTTGGTTCGGTTTCTATCGCCGGAATACAAGCCGTTGCCAGCAAGGCAACAAGCACAATTATTACAAGAATTTTCTTCATCATTTCCCCTTAAAACAAAAAGTTGGAATAATCAACTTTCTCCTAATTTTAAATTGAAACTACTACGTATACAATCTTTGTATAATGTTTATTGTAAAACCTCAGGACTCTCAAAAGTCTAAGAACCGAATCCCTTTATCAGATAATTTTTTCTTTAGTATTGGACTGAAATGAGAATATTGGATGGCATCTGTGGAAATAGCGAGGCTGGGATTTGCGAGTGAGCTAAGTGGCGACCTTCGGATAACTCTACCTGCTCGGTCTGCTCACAAAGACCTTCGGCGTCGGGTACTCTGCAAGACCAGCATAATAAAGTAGATGAGTATGAGGAGATCGGCACAATTTGAGGAAATATCGTCTCTTGTCTTTATAAGGTAACCCCCATAATTCCAGACATCTATTACGATACTGTGAATATCCTCGATTCATAATGTGTATGCTATATGTTGAACCGCGCACACTCAAAATTAGTCTCTACATTATTGACTCTCTAAAAATGTTCTGTTATAGTAAAACATGAACTGGATTAGGTATTTTTCCTTTTTTAGTCTTCACTAAACGAAAGGAGGCAAAGAATGATGAAGTGGACCTTACGGACCTTTATACTTTTAGTAACCATAATTAGTTTAGGAATCTGGTGTGTTGGTGAAACCAGTGCCCAGACTCCTGGTGCGATCTGGACCACCAAGGGTGGTTGTGGCGATCCTGAGCAAAATGTCAATCTTTACGAGATAGGCGAGGATGTCTGGATCAATGGCAGTGGCTTTATTCCAGAAACGTATCCCTGGTCTATCGAAGGTCAGCCTGGTGGCGCATCCGGCGATCCGAATATCGTTGTCGCCTCAGGCAGTGTTACTACAGACGCAAGTGGATCGTTTTGCTTCCCGGCCTATACAGTAGCTGAGGATGATTGGGGCACCTATAACGTGACCGTGGGTACTAAGAGCGATAATTATCGTGTAAATCAGCAACCGACTCCTACCAACACGCTCACAAATACTCCGACCAATACACCCACAAACACACCGACTAACACACCTACAAACACCCCTACCAACACGCCCACCGGAACATTAACACAGACGGCGACCTTGACCAATACGCCGACGGTTATTGTGACCACCACGCTTCCTCCAACCCCAACAAGCACTCAAACACCAGTGCCCTTTCAGCCACCAGCTACTGGTGGACCATTTAATCCATCCCTCTTCCTTTATGCGACCATCGCATTCGGGCTAATTTCCCTCGGGTCATTTGTTTTGTGGAAGAAAAGGCTTGACTAAAGTCAGTAAAAAACTGTTGGGCTATCTAAGCATCACCACTGGCCTACTCACCGTTATTTTGGGGCTTATTGTTTTCCAACTATATAAGCCCCACTTTGTGTTTCCAGTTTCGACCAATGTACCAGTAGAGGATCCTTTTTTGATTGCCCCAAGAGTGTCGACGGAGACAAATTCATTTGTTGCGGAGACATCAGAGGAAGAACCCCTGCTTTCTGGACAAACCGATCACCTTCAAGAATCAGCTAGACCCATCCCAAGCTATACCCCAACACCGACCCTTCCCTGGATGGAATTCAAAGGTATTAGCCTGTTAGATTCGCCCACAAACATGTCTTTCAAGCCTATTTGTGAGGATTTTCAGATAAATTTACCTCAGTTCCAGATTATTCCTTGGACCCCAGAGGTCTTCTCAAATGGAGATTTCGATATTGATAGAAATACAGTCGTTGCCTGGGAACATCTTGGATATACCGGTTTGTGGATCCATTCAGGTACAGATTGGTGGGGAAGGCCACTGGCAGCCTTCCCACTCCAGGTGTTTCTCGAGATCAACGAAAATGGAAACATGCGCACCTTAGACGAATTCGAGCAATTCGCAATTAATTGCTTCATCGGTTCGCAGGTGAACATACAGTTAGGCGAGCAGCTGGTCAAAGGAAAAGTTACAGCGTTTGCTCGAGTCGCACCCGATGATGTTGAAGAAGTCTCAACCCATACCATGGACCTGGTTCCGTATCTAAACGAAAAATACCCAAACAGAGGATTCGACCTGCTAAATCCTCAGGATTTGGTGCTTTATTTTTGTGGGCGACAATTAAACTCCGAAGACAGCAACCCGGATTATGATTACTATACTCAGGCCCGTATCATTATAGGCATTGAGCCCTGGAATTAATTTTTCACGCCACAAATCTCGCCGGTTTCCTAATACCCGTCCACTTCGTGGTGGGCACAGGCCGTGCGAGGTTTTTGACCGCCAGGTCTCCGGTTAATTAAACGGATGGATATGAAGCCCATCCCTACTCATGTTTTTTTTCGGATGGTGGCTTCAAGGACCCGCCATGGTAGGCTAGGTTCCGCAACCTGCCCCGTGTGTTTACATACAGGGCTGAAACCGACAACCTGATCTGACGGATCGTTCTGGTATCCAGAGCGCAAATGTCTGCATCTCTTTTAGGAGGGCACTCCTCGTGGAATGCCCCCTGCCCTCACCTCACATCTTATTTGCCTTAATCAAATTGTCTTTTGCAATTATTGCAGTAGTAAATCCCCTTGCAATTCGCATTTGGAATGAGGTGAATTTTTGTGGTCGCCGCGCCGATGTTGATCGTCCGACCCATCACCCCCACCTGCACGCTGGCGCTATCCATTGATCCGCACACCGGGCAAGCGGGCAGATCCGCTTGCTCGAAGCGCCAGATCTGCTCAGTAATCCCGGGATACTGACTCTCTGATTGCTTCAATTCTTCCTCTGTTTTTCTAATCATTTTTTGCTCCTTTTATTGTTTTGCTACCAGGAGTAGAAATGCTTGAGTGTTGTGGAGAGAGGGGGAATCGAAGGGTCGTTAAATAAAAACAGAAACCTTGTTTCGAAATCACTCTTTCGCACATCCAGACCTCTTGGTCTGAGGGCACCGCTGCTGTTTCCTGGCCGGTTGCCATCCTGCTCGCGCAGGCATTCCTGATGCTGATTGGATTATACCAGATAAAAGAGCTTAATTAACAGCTGATATGTGATAGCAAATGCATCATGTAGACCGGGCGGTCCGTGATCTCGCCGATCTCCAGGCCGCGTGAGGGTTTTGACCGCCAGGTCTCTGATTTTGAAAGCGGATGGGCACGAGGGTCTTAAAACAAAAATGGCGAGGCTGGGATTTGCGAGCGCTTTTTGCGATGTCATGGGAGCTCAGCGAGCAGGAATCCCAGAACCAATAGTCTGTAAGGTTAAATAAAAAATGGCGAGGCTGGGATTTGCGAGCGCTTTTTGTGATGTCATGGGAGCTCAGCGAGCAGGAATCCCAGAACCAATAGTCTGTAAGGTTAAATAAAAAATGGCGAGGCTGGGATTTGCGAGCGCTTTTTGCGAAGTCCTGGGAGCTCAGCGAGCAGGAATCCCAGAACCAATAGTCTGTAAGGTTAAATAAAAAATGGCGAGGCTGGGATTTGCGAGCGCTTTTTGCGAAGTCCTGGGAGCTCAGCGAGCAGGAATCCCAGAACCAATAGTCTGTAAGGTTAAATAAAAAATGGCGAGGCTGGGATTTGCGAGCGCTTTTTGCGAAGTCCTGGGAGC
>Ga0334882_1005298_pt1 | contig 10292 bp, 15 predicted proteins | sample GraSluR1_MG_5_FD_207226 | JGI IMG/M metagenome (GOLD analysis project Ga0334882, IMG submission 207226) | Sludge microbial communities from methane-producing bioreactor in Wageningen University, Netherlands - Granular Sludge_15_04-R1 | ecosystem: Engineered > Bioreactor > Anaerobic >... | reverse complement strand
TCGGTGTTGGGGATCTCGCTGACCGGCTCGATCGCCATGAACGACATCGTCCCGCGATTCAGCCCCGACGTCGACCGCGAAGAGGCCGTTCGGGATTGGATGCTCGGCGTGATGGGCTCGATCCCCCAGCGTGTCAATCGGATCAGCGCCTCGCTGCGGGCCGGGGACCGCCTCCGCGCCGTCGAGGACGCCGCCCCGGAGTTCCTGCGCAACCCCCTGGCCGCCTGGCGGATGTACTCGCAGGGGTCGGCGACGCGCAGCGGCCGGCCCATCATCGACCACGAATTCCACCAGCAGATGAAGCTCTCCGAATACGAGGCGATCGTCAAGGCCCTGGGCTTCCAGCCCGACCGCCTGGCCAAGCAATATCAGATCAAGGCCTATCTCGATGAAATCTACGCACGCAAGCAGGCCATAAAGGCCCAGTGGGCCGACAGACTGGTGCTCAGCGCCAAAACCGGCGACGGCGATGGGGTGACGGAGGTCCTCGACGAGATCGAGGCCTACAACCGCAAGATGGAGCGTCGGGGCCGCGAAGACCTGACCATCAAGGGCTCGGAGCTCGAACAGATGCTCTCGACCCGCCTGCAACCGGTGGGACTGCCGGCCGAATCGATGCTCGGGACCTACGAACGGATATGGAAACAGTACTACGGGAGGAAGCGATGACGGCCGCAAAGAAGGAAGCCATCACGCGATGGCTGATCGGATTCATCTGGAGCGTGTCCCTGGTGGGGGGCACAGCGCTCTTTGCCGTGGGCAGTCGGTGGAAGGAGATCTCCGACTCGACCACCGGCGTCAAGGAGGCGCGCGTCGAGATTGGGGCCGTCCGCGACAGGGTGACGCGGCTGGAAAGCGAGTTGGCGCACCTGAACGAATCGCAGCGGGAGATCAAGAGAACGCTCAATCAGATGGACGAACGCCAGCGGGCCGAATACAGGGCCATCATGGAGGCGATCCGTGAACGATAGGACCAAGGACATCCTGGACCGGCTCATGAAATGGTCGATGCCCACCGGCACGCGAGAGCAGCTCGCCAAACTCGATCAACTGCACGCCGAGGTGTGCCTGTTGTGTGGGGCCGATAAGGTGATGGACCTGCCGACCGAGCCGAATCTCAGGCGAGAGAAGCTCATTGACGTGGTGGAGGCGTACCTGGAAACCGGGACCGCAGCCAATGGATAGCATTCACCAGATAGTGCCACGCGATGGCCAATGCCACGATGAGCAGTGGGACCACACAAGATGCAATTGACCAGACGATGGCGATTACAGCCACCAGTGGAACAGGGAATCTCTCCGAGTCTGGCGAACGGCGCAGATACGCAACCCGAGGGCAAGGGGAGCGGGCAGGCAGAGACTCCGGAAGAAGTGCAGGTTAGAGTGGCCAAGGAGATCGACCGCTTTCTCTCTGAGAACTCCGACTGTGCCAAGTCGTTCCGTGAGAAGATTCGGCCGTTGGGCGAGCAATACAAGCGATGGTATGACGAGATCGACCGGGACAAAGTTCGATGCGAGCAGGAACAGACCGAGGACCAGGAGACGGCCAAGCATGAGCCGCGTCGACGCGATCGTGACGTCGGGCCGCCGACCGATGAATATGAATGGTGCGACCTCTTCCGCGACCTCGACCCGGATGGCGTCTACTGGGGCAAAGACGCCCGAGCCAAAGGACGCCAACATGAGAAGATGTTTGAAGCCATCCGCCGGCAGGGTTGGGACGTGACACAGGAGGAATTTGAATCGGCGTGGAAAGAAGGGCACTGGGGCTACTGGCGGCGCCGGTGGTTCAACCCGGTAGAGCGACTACACAAATATCTGGGACTGGAACGGGTCCGTGTGCCCATCGATCCGAACCCGATCTGGAAGCGATATAAATGGGTCGAACGCTTCAAGCCCACTTCATCGATCGAGGCTGAGGTTCGCGACTACGTCATTCTGGCTGCACTCTGCGACATCGTTCTTCCACAATCCCGCACACGTATGACCGAGGATCTCTGGTCCGAGAACCTGCTGAACGATGTGTGGCAGCTCCTCCGCACCTGGCGGGGCGACGACGCCGACAAGGGGGCATTCGTCCAGGCGGCCTGGAACGCCGTCAAGCGAGACCTGACAGACACGATCAAGGCACAGTCCACGCCCGGCGGCGATGGGAGCGGGCAGACTGTGGCCGGGAGCGAAACGCCCGGCGAGACAGAGAACGGACGCAAGCCACTGACGAAGCGGGCCCGAATCATATGGTCTCACCTACAGTCTCTGGGCGACGGAGAGGCCATGCAACTACCGGAAATCCAAGAGTGGTACGAGACCCAAGCCGACCTGCGTGCTGTCGTCTCAAAGTTGCTGGATGAAGGTGTTTGGAAGCGAGTACGAAAAGAACTGCTGCCGTATGGTTTGCAGAACACGCGAGGCCGGGGCTACTGGGTCAAGAAATAACCTTGCGTGTACCCATTCGCGCCCCTATTCGCGCCCTACACTCCTAAAGCCGCCATCCCCACAATGGGGACATGTCAAGCACAGATGAAATTCGAGTTGTGCCCCTATCCGTAATGGCCCGGCTGTGCCACGTGCCTTCCTGGTGGCTGAGGACCGAGGCGGAAGCGGGAAGAATCCCATCGTTAAAAGCGGGTGACAGGTTGATCTTTCGGCCTGACATTGTTTTGCCGTTGATCGCGGAACGCGCGACCCAACAGGAGGCGGGCCAATGATCTGCACAAAAAAAGCCGGGGCGGCCAGGCTCCCGGCGACGACGAAATCGAACCACTGTGAAGCCTACCGCCAGCCGAGACCTGCGTCAAGACCGTTGTTCCGATTCCGGGCGCAGAGAGACGATTCCATTGCGGCCCTGGGAGGGCTGCTGATCTACCTCCTGAGCCGCCCGCTCCCTTCGGCCGAACGTTGTTTCGGGTGGGCGCTGGCGGAGCGGTGGCTGTCCGAGGCGGTCTCTCCCGGATCGGGGGTGACGACATGAAGATGAAAGCGAACGAGCGGCCATCTCTAACTGATCGCCGCGACCGTACAAGGCCAGGAGCTTGACGCCCTCCGGCGCCGCCAGGAACAAGCGAAACAGGGCCTGGCACAACTGTCGGTTGTTGATGGGCCCGCGATGCTGGGCCCATGTCTCAAACGCGTCCCACATCGTGCGAGGGATGTCGGCTTCAAATTTTTTGTCGTTGGGTCCACGCGGCATAAGGTTCTCCTAACACAGACTTTACGCAACTGCAACCTCCCATTGGCCCACATCGGAACCGAAAAGTACCGAGATTTCCCTGGACAAATCCATTCGCCCTGCCGATATTGAGATTATGCTGACAGACGGATTACAGCTTGTTCGGCGGTTTTCATCGCGCTTCCGTGCTCCGAGCTATCTTACCTGTTTTCTCATTGTGATTCCAGCACTTTCGGCGGCCTGTTGTGGTCCGGTGTCAGCAGCCTGTTCATTCGGCCGCCTCGGGGGCGCTCCATCCGGGCGCCCCTTCCTCGAATCATCGGTTCCTTTCTTGCACGAAGCCCGGCTCATGCTCCGGCCGGGCTTTTGCTCTCCCAACGGTCCCCGTACGTACTCCCGACGTACTCGTCCTGGCGGGGACCGGCCTTTGGAATGTTCGGGCGTGGTGCCCGTTCGTGCACGGGGGCGGTTCGTCTTCCTGGCCGCCCCCTGATTTTGAGGTGAGACGATGGAACATATGATCTGGGCCTTTCTTTGCCCCCAGGACTACCGGGGGCGGTGTGGGGTGCGCCGATGAGAAACCTGTACGGACAAGACCGCAATCCTCGGTCTGAGGCCATCGATCAAGCCATGCAGGACGTAATGGCCGAACTACATCGAGCTGAAACACTGCACCCTGATTGGCCTGGGTCGAGTTTTTTGGGCTTGGCCATCATTGGCGAGGAATACGGGGAAGCGTGTCAGGCGGCGATCGAATCACATTGTCGCGGTGGGGATCGCAATCTGATGTATCAAGAAATTCTCTCGGTAGCCGCGACGGCCATGCGATTCGCCATCGACTTTCAGATACAGAAAAGATGCGGGGTGGGCGCATGAACGCCGAACTGGAGAGAGCCTGGGCCCGCATGGTCTTGAAGTTGTTGGCGATCATCGCGTGGAGGTTAACACATTCCCCTGGCTTTCTGAGCGATCGGACACATACGGATCACTGCGATACAGTCACCGAGGCCTCGCGGTTGTTGCGGCGAATGGAGCAAGATGAATGAAGGCCATCGACACACTCTGGTCGAAATGCGTACTCGCGGAGACCGGGCCCCGGTGCATTCTCTGCGGTGGCGTGGCCGATCAGGCCCATCACATCTACCCCCGCAGCCGTTATCCGGAGCACAAATACGACGCCGATTTCGGGATTGCCGCCTGTTGGAGGTGCCATCCGAAGCTCGATCAAATGCCGGCGGAGATCCTGCTGACGGTGATGGAGGTGCGCTTTGCCGATCGGGTGGCGCGAGTGCGGGACAAGATCGCCAATAGACCACCACGGACGAACCCCAAGGAGCAGCGCGCGTTGCTCCGGGCACGGATGCGCAGCGCCGAACAGACGAATTGGATGGACTTGGAATGTTGCGACGTGGAGAGATGAGCATGGGATGCGTGGCAGGGATGGCCGTACTGATCGCATTACTGTTGTGCGTGGCGGCGATGGGAGAGGGACGCAGGGTGTGCCGGTTCCCTCGTGAATCGCTGGCCGGGCGTATCAACCGCGTGATCCAAGTCGAGTCTCGCGGCGATCCCAACGCCACCGGCGGCGCCGGCGAGCGGGGCCTGATGCAGATCCTGCCCGGCGCCTGGCGGGATGGGACGAGGCATTTGGGGGTGGACTGGCCGTTCGACGACGCCTGGGACCCGATCAAGAACATCATCGTCGGCACGGCCTACTACGACCGGGTGCTGCCCAAGTACTTCGATCATTACGGGATTCCCGACACGCCGTACACCCGCCTGGCCGCCTACAACTGGGGGATCGGGAATCTCGCCAATTGCTACGCCAGGCACGCACAGCACTGGTTCGACCATCTGCCCGCGGGCGTGCGCAGGCATTGTCTCAAATGGCGCGACGCGGTCGCGCCCGATTATGTGGATCTGTACTTTTCAGGTGAGCTATGCCCCGAGCCAAAAAAGTGAGTCTCGTATGCGTCGGCCAGGTGGTCGACCGCAAGTGCAAGAAGAGCACCGTCAAATTCACCATCGATCCCACCCCCGAAGGATGGCTGCTCAAGAGCGCCGCCCGCGAGACACCCGTGGGAATCCTCGTGACGCCGACCGACCACAAAGAGGTCAAGCCGATCAGTCTCTTCGGCGTGCTCAAAGGCTGCGCGATCGAGTTCGAGGCCGTCCAGGTAGCGCCCGACCGGCTGGCGGACCTGGAGTTCCTAATCCGCGAGAAGGCGGCGACGTGCACGATCCGATTCGAAGGCGAATGGGCGGAGCTGTTTGACGATGCCGATGCCGCGTAAATCATCCCGGATGGTGACGCCGACGGTCGAGGTCGCGTTCGAGCGGTTCGACGAGTGGCCGGCCTGCTGGCTGGTGTACGGTGACGATTCGGTCGGCTGGAAGGACCCGCACGTCAGCCACGTGTTCCTCCGGATCGACGGCCTCAAACATCTCACGGGCGACGATCGCTTCCGCCAGTACCAGGTCAAGGCGGTGAAGGTCGAGACCGCCATCGACCGGGCGGTTGAATTGGTCCAGTGCCCCTACGAATTGCACGTGACCGTGTACAAAGTGAACCTGCCGCCGACGGCTGAGACGGTGGGCTTCCTGGAGGCCGAGAATGCCCGAATTCAACGTGACCCCGCGTGGGGAGCGTTCCGTGCCAAACCCCGATGTCTGGGGACTCGATCCCGCCAGCACCGTTCGGTTCACGTGCCCGTTGCTCGTGGACGGAGAGTGTCCTGTGGGTTGTGAGAAATGTGAGAAATTCGAGGATGACCGAGCCGATAAATGACAACTTCAAACCCTCTTTGAAAGGATTCAGCATGAAGACACGGACAGCAATCCTGATTGGCATCCTCCTGCGCGTCGTCGCGGCGACCGGCTCGCCGGCGTACGGCGACCCGAATCAGATCACCATCGATCCCCACTGGTCGTGTGAATCGACGGCGGGGATCGGCAACGGCTCCGATGTCCTGATCGGCGCGGCGGTGATGTACTGGCCCGACTATGCCGAGGATGGCGGCGTGGGCCTGCTGGTCTATGGGGGCGATCCGGTGCCCAACTACGAGCTGATCCTGGGGCCGGTCATGGAGTTTCACACGGGGGACATCTACCAGGCCGCCCTGTCGAGGCTCCTGCCCAACGCCTGGGCGGAGGCCGTCGGGGACCGGATGGTTGCCGTCCGACCGTACGGTCGCGCGTCAGTGCTGTTTGATTATGCCGGCCACCCGGTCCTGGTCGCCGGGACCGCGACGCGAATCTTGCCCAACAAACACGTGCAACTCGTGATTCGCACGGACTACTTCCAGCCCGCCGGCAACTCGCGTGTTCGCGATCTGAGCGGCTGGCGCGTCTCGCTGGGCGCGAACTTTTTCTTCTAAGAAACCTCCGTCCAGAGAAATGCCCGCATCCGCACATTGTGTTTGAGGCGGCGCCGTGTAAGCCGTGGTGGCCTGGCGACAAGCGAGTAGAACCCTACATGCCGAAGGTCAAGGAGGCGATTGACCGACACATTCGAGACCCTGACGCACGGAACGACATCTACAACAGGTGTTATGAAGCGGTCTACGAGGCGATACGCAGATACGCTGGCGACGCGAGGCCGTGAGCGGCCCAACCATTTTGCCGGGCTCGGAAAGAAGGTAACGGAGACGTGACATGCTGAAAACAGCGATAGCAAACGCACTGTGGGGCGCACTGGCCTTGTTCAGCAAGCGCGCCCGGGACTACGCATTCTGCCCGGAGCGGGCGGCGCGCATCCGTATGCGGCACCGGGAAATCTGGTGGCGGTACTACCAGCGGGCGCAGGAGACCGGCAGCGACACCGACGACATGATCGCTGATTGGTGGGCGATTCAATTTGAGTTCCGCACCTCGCCCGACGTGGCCGCAGCGCGTGGCGATGTGATGAAGTGGCGGAATCCACCGAGGGGGACGTGACGCCATGACAGCAGAAGAGCTTGCAATCCTGTTTCACGCGACATACGAGCGTCTCGCGCCGTCCTTTGGCTACGAGACCCGCGAAGAAACACGGACATTCAATCCAGACAGCGCCAACGGCAAGCTGATGATCGCCGTGTGCGACGCGGTCCTCGGTCCGATCTATGCTGATATGGCTAAAGAGATCGCCCGGCTCAAGGCCCAGCGGTCTGTGTCGCGAGCTGAATTGGATGCGATAAAGCTCACGATGTCGGATGCACATGCCGGTGTCGCTGACTCCCTGGCGGAATTGGAGGCACTCCGTGGGGCGTTGTGCGGGCATCGGCATAACGCCGCAGACGGTTGTCGGATGGAGGCACCATGATTCTAAAACGCTATGGAATAGCCACCTTATGCGGCGGTTGTGGTCAGCGGGGCGGTAGTTGGACACCAGTAGCGATGGACAACGGACCGTTTGTCATGGCATCTGAATGTCTGACCGAGATCGCCCAGCTCAAAAACGAACGGGCGGCGCTGCGGACCTGTGTGGTTGGTGCTGTGGACCTGCTCAAGGGGCTTGACGTCGGGTATCAGACGCAGGCCGTGTTGCGGGCCGTGCTGAACGAGGTGGCACCATGAACACACCAGAGAAATGTCCGCACTGCGGAGCGATACGAGATATAACGTCGGATTTGTGGTCGTGCCATCACACCTCGGTGAAAATGCAATGCGGCACTGTGCTGCGCCAGGATGGCACTGTAATTTACAGAGGGGTGCGGTGCTATAAACGCGAGATCGCCAATCTCACGGCCGAGCGGAACGAACTCAAGGTCCGTGTCAGCGAATTGGAGCAGCTGGAATCAGGGCAGCCGAGCCAATCGGTATGCGACGGCCTGCGAGAGGCGGCGGAAGCGTTCGCGGACGACGACGAGCCCCGACATCCGTGGTACACCTGGCCGGGCCGTGCGGTGCTGATGATCGGTTCGCTGGCCGCGAGTGTCTGGCGTGACTGGTTCCCCCCGAAGACCTGCGAGGGGTGTCGTCATTGGGGCAATGAGCCCCAGGCGTTCGACCACTGTAGCTACACGAATCAGCCGGTTCCAGATGAGTTCGTCTGCAAACATTCGGAGAAACGGAAATGAGCCGGCGTGATTGAGGCCGCACGGAAGAAAAAGCAATAATAGAAAGGAGTCACCATGTTCCGCGTATTTGAAAGCATCATTCGAACGACCCCGATCCCCGACGGCCACGTGAGCATCTCGCCGCGTGGCTCGATCGCGTTGAGTGCCGATCTCGGCCGGTCCGACCTCAAGAGTTGCTTCGCCGAATTCGCCTACGACGACGAGTCGAAGCGGATTCGCCTGCGGCTGATGCGCGACGTCGGCCGCAGCGGCTACAGCTGGCGGCTGGACAGAACGCGGTGGCGGATCGAGCCGTTGGCGGCGATGAAGCTGTTCGGGCTGTGTCCCCCGTCGCGGACGCTCTGCCCGGCGAAGTGGGCCGACGACGCCCTGATGGTCGAGCTGAGCGAGCAGGTGGAAGCCGACCGGATCGAGCCGGTGATGGATCGGCCGGCGAACGGGCGGCCCCCATGGGACGATGGAGGGTCGCCGATGCCGCCGAAAGGGCCGTCGAAGTACGGGGTGACGTGGGCCGGCAGGATCAAGTGCCCGAATTGTGACAAAGAGGTGGCGTATCGCTGGGTCAAAGACCTCGCCTTCATGCGCAAGCACGCGAACTGCGATGCCACGCTGCTGCCGGAGGGCTATGTGGATGAGCCCAGCGCCCCCTTGACCGCGCAGGACCCCCCGGAGCCGGCGGGTACGCCCAACGTGCAGCAGTGTGTGTGTGCCGTGTGCGGTGGGCGATTCCCCTTAGTGGCGTCAATTAGGGGCCTTCGGCCGTACTCGCATCGAGTCGGCACGAAGATATGCAAAGGGATGTTCCAGTCTCCGCGGCCGGACGAAGCGGAATCCGAACTCTGAAAGGACTCACTTATGGCAAAGAAGCGCAAGCAAGAGATGCTCCACGTCTCCGTCCTGATTTCGGCGGCCCCTATCGCCGAGCTACAGCCGCATCCGGAGAACCCTCGGGATGTGCGGTTGGACGAGGAGTTTCTCGCGAGTATTCGCGGGGTGGGGGTGATCGAGCCGTTGACGGTGCGCGAGCTTGACGGCACATGGCAGGTGCTCAGCGGGCACCGGCGATTGGCGGCCGCCAAGCAACTGGGCCTCGAATCGGTCCCTATCCGCAATCTCGGCGAAGTCGGGGACCGCGAGGCCTTCGACATCGTCGCGATGGCCAACCTCCACGAGGACCTCACTCCGTTGGAAGAGGGCAAGCGCGCGGCGCTGTGGCTGGACCGGTACGACCAGGACGCCGAAGCGGTGGCGGGCAAGCTCGGTAAGACGGCGCGATGGGTGGTGCAGCACGCGCAGATCCACCGCAACCTGGTGGCGGATTGGTATGCGGCGTTGCAGTCGTCGCCGATGCTCGGGGAGATGACCGATCGCTGGACGGCCTCGCACTGGGCGGTGATCGCGCGACTGCCGCATCGGATGCAGGTCGAGCAGGTCAAGAAGTTTCAAAGGGGCGCCTATTGCAGCTTCGACCGATGGTCCGTCCGGGAGCTGGAGCGGCGGATTGGATTGGAGATGCTGGCCCTGGCCAAGGCGCCATTCGACACGGCGAGCTGCCAGGGCTGTCTCAATCGGACGGGCGCCCAGCCGGCGTTCCTCTGGGCCGACGAGGCGGATGGCGCGACGGGGGCGAAGGAAAAGTGCCTCGACAGGAAGTGTTGGGACAAGAAGTGCATCGCCGCTGAAAAGAAACAGGTCCGCCAGATGGTCGAGGAAAAAGGAGTGCCGGACGCTCTGCGATTGAATCTGCTCACGGAGCCGACCGACTGGCACAAGCATGAGGCCTGGCGCAAACAGGTCCGCGGCCTGAAGAAGGTCCACGGCACACAGCTCGTGGGCGAGTCGGACGTCGAGTTGGTCAAGAAGGGCGACAAGGGCGCTGTGCCGGCGATTGTCGTGGCGGGTCGGGGCAAGGGGGCGGTCAAGTGGGTCAAGCCCAAGCCTGTCAAGAAGCTCAACAAGGCAGATTCCGCCAAGCGCTATCAGGAGCAGCTCGCCGAGAGGCAGCGATGGAACGCGATCGAGAAGCGGCTCGTCGCGGGGATCGGGGCGATGGAGCCGCCGGGACT
>Ga0334882_1005294_pt1 | contig 10296 bp, 6 predicted proteins | sample GraSluR1_MG_5_FD_207226 | JGI IMG/M metagenome (GOLD analysis project Ga0334882, IMG submission 207226) | Sludge microbial communities from methane-producing bioreactor in Wageningen University, Netherlands - Granular Sludge_15_04-R1 | ecosystem: Engineered > Bioreactor > Anaerobic > Unclassified... | reverse complement strand
GTACCTTTCTGAACCTCTTTACCTGGTTCTATGCTTTGCTCGTCTGCCATTCCATTTCCATCAAACTGTGCTTTAAGTCCCAGTGTATTGAATACACTTACTACATTATCAGGGCTCATTCCCTGAACATCAGGAACTGTAACCACCCTGTTGTAATCCTGGCTCTGTGATGTATACAGCAGTACTTTGCTGCCTTCTTTTATTGTATATCCCGGCTTAGGATTCATGTCAACTACATATTCTCCTTTGTCATCGGACTCCGGAACAAGATTCATCTTCTTCAATGTACTTTCTGCGTCCGAAACCTTCATTCCCCTTACATCGGGGACAACAACATTTTTGAGCATGCTTCTTGCAATTTCCTCGGAACTTGCATCACTTTTCATTGCAAGATAGTTGAATATGTCAAGGAAAAGCTGTTTTGCTGCAGGTGCCGCAGTCTGTGCCGCATAGTAATTGGATGGATCGGGTTCATCTATGGATACTAGCAGTGTAATTTTAGGATTGCTTGAGGGAGCCATTCCTGCAAAGGAAGCAATATATTTGCCTGACTGATATCCTCCTACACCGGCCTTTTGTGCAGTTCCCGTCTTTCCTGCTATATGATATCCATCTATGAAAGCATTTTTACCTCCACCATCTGAAACCACCCTCTCCAGATATCCTCTAAGCTGGGCAGCCTTGCTGGAATCTATGATCTTCTGCTTATTTTTACCTGACAGGTCATATTTGCTGTCAACTACTTCCTGATTTTTATTTTCATCATAATGTCCTATTTCCTTCATCAAATGTGGTGTAATCAGATACCCTCCATTTGCAACGGTATTGAATGCCCTCAAATACTGAACCATAGTAACAGTATTTGCCTGTCCAAATGATATTGTAGCCAGATCTATATCACTTATATCCTTGGTACTCTTGATAATTCCCTTTGCCTCCCCCGGGAGATCTATTCCGGTTTTCTGTCCGAAGCCAAACTTCTGTATATAGGCATTAAGTTTATCCTTTCCTATCATCTTTCCAAGCTGTGCAAAACCTACATTGCATGAATTTTTCAATATGTCGGGGAACTTCTGTGTTCCATGACCGGTGGATTTCCAGCAGTGTATCGTCCTATTTCCTATCGTTATGCTTCCATCACAGACAAAGGTATCTTTATCTACATCCACAGAATTTGTTTCAAGTGCCGTGTCAGCCGTAACTACCTTGAATATGGATCCCGGCTCGAAAGTATCACTTACAGCTCTGTTCCTCCAGCTTTTCTGAAGTTCATCATAAGTTTTTCCCTCTATCCAGGGATCATTTGGATTGTAATCCGGCTTGTTTACCATAGCAAGCACTTCACCATTGTTCGGATTCATGACAACTATACTTACGGCCTTTGCCTTGTTGTCCTTCAATGCCTGCTCAGCTGTTTTCTCTGCAAAATGCTGTATCATACTGTCTATTGTAAGCTCTACATCCTTCCCATCCACAGGTTTTGTAAACTCAGATATAGTATATGGCAGATCCTTGCTCTTGCTGTCCGTTTCCGCTATTCTACGCCCGGGTGTTCCCGAAAGCTCCTTGTTGTAATACAGCTCTATACCGGTAAGTCCCACTCCATCTGAATTGGTATGCCCGAGCACATGGGCGAGAAAATTGTCGTTGGGATAATATCTCTTCGTGTCCGCAGACACAAGTACTCCGTTTAGGTTAAGACTTCTTATCTTATCAGCTTCTTCCTTCTCTATCCTTCTCTTTAAAGTAGCAGCTGCAAGGGGAAGTCCTCCTGGAAGTTTCTTGTCCAATACCTTTAAAATGTCACCTTTTTCCATGGAAAGAGCTGAAGACAGCATTGACGCAACCTTATCCTTTGACAGTTTTTTGTCTTTCATGGTATCCCTAAGCGCATTCATGTCCAAATCCACCCTATAGACATTGGCACTTACCGCCAGTTCATTCCCATTCCTGTCCAGAATTCTTCCTCTTTTTGCATCTATCTTAACATCACTCGTCCATTGTTCTACGGCCGTAGCCTTGTATTGAGGTGATTTATAGATCATTATGTAAAACATCCTGCCAACCAGTAAAAAAAAAGTTATAAAAAGAAAACAAAATATAATCACCATTCTCTTTCTAGTTATAACCTTGTCCCTGTATTTATTTGTAGACAACTACTTTACCTCCATTTAAATTGCTTGATCATATCCAAAATGCTGTTGATTTTTTTATTATTTTTTTGAGATGCTTCATCTTTTACAATAGGCTTGTTCAGATCAGCATATACTGCAAAACTTTTCTCAGGCTCTGACATATGAAGTTTTTTTACTGCATTATCTTCTATGTATTGAAGATTGTTGTATTTCACCAGATCTACCGTAAGATTTTCATTTTCTCTGCTCAGTTCATTAACTCTGGTCTGGGTTAAGCTCAATTCCTGCTGCATATTATATATAATCGAATATCTTGCAATAAGCACTACTCCCGCCACAAAAATTATGGCAATATTCCTAAGCACCTTCAACTTGTTCCACTTACTTTTTCTTTTCTTTCTTGTCTTGATTTTTCCGTACTGTTCAGCAGATTCATAGGATTCATATTCAGGATTTATTGCATTGTTTCCGTTTGTCATTTTGTTTTCGTTCATCACTATCAATTTATTCACCCCACCTAAACTTTAGAACTAAATTCTCTTTCCAACCCTCAGCTTGGCACTTCTGCTCCTGCTGTTCACCGCCATTTCATCTTCTCCGGGCAGTATAGGCTTTTTGTTGACAATTTTTAAAATGGGAACTTTTCCGCACACGCATACGGGAAAGTCAGGAGGACATGTGCACGGGTTTTCAAGCTGTTTGAATTTTGTCTTTATCTTCCTGTCTTCAAGAGAATGAAAGGTTATAACTGCTATTCTTCCTCCGATTTTAAGCCTTTTTACACTATTTTCAACTGCAGTGTCCAGTATTTTAAGTTCACTGTTTACTTCTATTCTTATGGCCTGAAAGGTTCTCTTTGCAGGATGTCCGTCCTTCTGGAACCTCATCGGCACTGCCTTTTTTATTATATCCACCAGCTGGAACGTAGTTTCGATAGGTGACTTTTGCCTTGACTCAACTATATACCTGGCTATTCTTCTTGAAAATCTATCTTCTCCATAATCCTTTATTATCCTCGTTATGGCATCCATATCATAGTTGTTCACTATATCATAGGCAGTCAAACTTCCATCTGGATCCATTCTCATGTCAAGAGGTGCATCTTTCATATAGCTGAAGCCTCTCTCCGCATTGTCCAGCTGATAGGAAGAAACTCCCAGATCCATCAGTACTCCATCTATGTTCTCAATGCCCAGTTCATCCAGTATATTCTCTATATTGTAAAAATTGTCATGAACATAAGTTACATTGCTGTATTGCTTGAATCTTTCTTTTGAAGCTTCTATTGCTTCCCTGTCCTGATCAATTCCAACAAGCCTTCCATCCCCGCCTATTCTCTTCAATATCTCATTTGAGTGTCCTCCACCGCCTAAGGTGCAGTCCACATATGTACCACCATCTTTTATATTCAGTCCGTCTATTGTTTCTTTCAAAAGTACAGGCACGTGCTTAAATTCCATAAAATTGCATCCTCCAATTTGGATTAATCTATATTCCAAGCTGACTCATCTGTTCAGCTATATCATCAAAATCTATATTGGAATTATTATACTCAATCCAGTTAATCTTGCTCCATATTTCAATTCTATTTGATACCCCTATACTCACCACTTCTTTTTCTATAGAAGCATATTCCAGAAGGGACTGGGGCACAAGTACTCTACCTTGCTTGTCTATGCTGAGTTCATTCGCTCCTGAAAAGAAAAATCTCACAAAAGCTCTCGCACTCTTGTTGGTAAGTGGCAGTTTTTCAAGCTTATCTTCTAATATTTTCCATTGATCTGTAGTATACACATAGAGACATTTATCCAGACCCTTTGTTATTATAAAACTATTTCCAAGATCCTGTCTGAATTTCGAGGGTATAATTATTCTATTTTTACTGTCAAGGCAGTGTTCGTATTCACCTATAAACATAACTACACCCTTTTCTTATATTTTAGCTCCACTTGCTACCACTTTAAACCACTATTTTATTTTATTCTATATCAGCATAAAAAATCCTGCTTTTTTATAAAATTTTAATATTTATTTTAAATTTATTAAACTTTTATATGTGAGTTTCACGCATTCATCTACTTTCAGCCTGTTTTATTGAAATGCTGTAATTTGTAGAGTATAATTTAAAATGAATTTTTATGAAAGGAATGTACATAGATGAAACTTGGAATTGTAGGTTTGCCAAATGTTGGCAAAAGCACTTTGTTTAATGCAATAACACAGGCTGGTGCAGAGTCTGCCAACTATCCTTTTTGTACTATAGAACCAAATGTCGGCGTAGTGAGTGTACCTGACAGCAGACTTGACACCCTGGAAAAGATGTACAAATCTCAGAAAAAGGTTTATACTGCCATAGAATTCTACGATATTGCAGGTCTTGTAAAGGGAGCCAGCAAAGGTGAAGGTCTCGGGAATAAATTTTTATCACATATAAGGGAGGTTGAGGCAATTGTTCATGTTGTGAGATGCTTTGAAGATGAAAACATAGTACATGTAGATGGTTCCATAGACCCTATCCGTGATATCGAAACCATAAATCTTGAACTCATATTCTCCGATATGGAAGTAATGGACAGGAGAATAGAAAAAATTGTAAAGCTTGCAAAAAGCGGTGCAGATAAAAATGCAAAGTCAGAATATGAATTGATGCTCAAGGTAAAAAAACATCTGGAAGATGGCAATCCTGTGAGAACCCTGGAACTTACAGAAGACGAATCCCTCAAGGTAAAAGGATATTTTCTTCTCACTACCAAACCTGTACTATATGTGGCCAATATATCAGAAGACGATTTGATTTCCGGAAATGATGACAATGAATTTGTGAAAAAAGTACAGGACTATGCCAAATCTGAAAACGCAGAGGTTATAACCATATCTGCAAAAATTGAAGAAGAACTCTCCTCCCTTGAAGAAGATGAAAAATCTGAAATGCTCAAGGAATACGGGTTAAATGAAGCCGGACTTGATAAATTAATAAGTGCAAGCTATAAACTTCTTGGACTTATAAGCTTTTTAACTGCCGGTGAAAAAGAAGTACGGGCATGGACAATAAAAAAAGGTACAAAAGCTCCCCAGGCAGCCGGCAAAATACATTCAGATATAGAAAAGGGATTTATAAGAGCTGAAGTCATATCCTATGAAAAATTAATAGAATCCGGTTCAGAAACTTCTGCAAAGGAAAAAGGATACTTCAGACTTGAAGGAAAAGATTATGTAATGGAAGACGGGGACGTAGTAAATTTCAGATTTAATGTATAATAGTATCCATAAAAAGGCAATAGTAGGATATTCCTATTGCCTTTCCTGTCATCTCTAGCTGTGCCTGCTCCTTTTTTCCTGCTTTCCATAATACTTTTTACACTCTCTCCTTATTGAATTTATAACATCCTCATATCGGATATTATCCTCTCCCATTAAAATTTCTACAGCATCTTCTACTGTTGTCATGGAGTATATATGGAAATTCCCCCTGTTTATTTCTTCTTCAACTTCATTTTTGAGTGCAAGGCTTATAATATTCGATTCTGGAATAAGCACGCCTTTCCCTTTAGTATTTCCAATTATATTGCATATATTAAAAAATCCCTCTATTTTTTCATTTATTCCCCCTACTGGCTGTACTTCCCCGAACTGGTTGATTGAACCTGTAACTGCTATATTCTGCCTTATTCCAATTTTTGATATGGAGGATATTATGGATACCGCTTCCGCTACAGATGCACTGTCACCATCAATACTCCCATAGAGCTGTTCAAAACTGATATGAAAATTAACCGGCAGTTTGACATATCCCCCAATCAAGTTGTTTATATATCCCTTTATTGTATTTATGGCTTTGTTGTGTATTTTCCCGGACAGGTTGCTTTCCCTCTGTACATCGATTATGTCTCCATTACCGCCGGTACAGGAGCAGGTAAGTCTCATGGGCTTTCCAAAAGTAAAATATCCTGTATTCAAAATAGAAAGTGCATTTACCTGACCTATCTTCTTGTCCTCCACATCTATAAATATCTGATTTTGCCTGTACCCCTCATCTATCTGCTGTTCCGCCAATTCTCTTGAATAAGCAGCATTTTCTATATCCCCTGCTTCTATATAGGCACCGCCGTTTTCCCTTGAACTCCCATCTGCAATTACAAGCAGCTTTTCAAGCTCATACTCATCTGCCAGCAATTTATTTCTATTTTCGGCTTTTCTCGATAAAAACTTTGCAATTTCTCTAAGTCCTTCATCCGTAACAGGTTTGAGGTTTTTATTTTTGCACATCTGTATAATTTTTTTCAGAAATGACATTTTGATATTATCATCTATATCCAATATAGAATTATATTCGGCCCTTATCCTGAATACCTTCTTGAAATCCGAATCATAATTGTATAAAAAGTTATAAGTGTTGTAATCCCCTATAATTATTACTTTTTCATCAATATCAATTGGCTGCGGATTTAATCCGTTCAAGGACAATAGCTCAAGATACCCTTTTTTGTAATCCAGTTTTACCTGACCGCTAAGAAGTGATTTTTTCAAGTAATAATAAGAATTCTGATTATTTAAAAGGCTGCTCATTGTAAGTATGAGACATCCTCCATTGGCTTTCAGAATTGAGCCTGCTCTTATAAGGCTTATATCAGTAACATAATTTCCATCTTTATTTTCATATTCAATATTTCCCATGAGACTTGTAACACTTGGATCTTCTTCATATATTACAGGAGGTTTTTCTCTGCCGCTGTTGTCCACCAATACATTTACTGAATACTTGAATATTATATTCTTTATACTCTTTTCATCATCTTCATAGTTTATGGAGTATATCTTTCTTATATCTTTTTCTATACTGCTGCACATGTTGTCCAAAAATTTCAATACAGACTCATTCCCTTTAAATATTTCAGAATATTCCTTTTTAATACTGGATGTCATTTTATTGTAATAATTGTCCATAATCAACTTTATTTTTTCAGTTTCAGTCATTTCCATATCCTTTAAATTATCCAATATTTCCTGGGAACTATTTTTTAATATTCCAACGTTGTTTATTATATCCTGTTTTTCATCAAGACCCAGAAGGGCATATTCCTCTTCACTCATTACCTTTCCGTTTTCTTTAAGTGGAATGAATACAAAACCGTCTTCTGTGGGTTTCAAAGTGAAATTTTTCTTTTTCGCCTCATTTAGCAGCCCATCTATCAAGTTGCTTTTCTTGCTGTTGATTGATTCTACAATAAATTCTTTTTCTTTATTGGACCCATTATAGAATTCAAATGTGATTTTAAAATACAGTGTCTTTATTTTTTTTACCATGTTCTCAAGTTTTCTTCCGTATCCAGATTTTAGAAACAGTGCTTTTGGATTTTTCACATCGTCATAAATTACATAGCATATATCCTGTACTTTTCCATCTCCAATGTTGTCCCGTATAAAATTCTCAATATCTTCAAGTTTATCTTTTGAAAAATCATCAACAATATATAAATTGTACCCTTCCCTGTCTATGTTAAATGCCATCTTTATTTTCCTGTACACATCGCCATATTCTATATTGTCATCTATCCTACTTTCTAAATCTATATCCTTCATATCAAAATCATATATTATTTCCTCAGGCTTCAATTCTCTCTTCATTCTAGACCCTCCCTGATTAACATGCTTACATATTATATTAATATTCCTCATACATACATTTAGGAACAAAAATATGAAAACTATTATTGGAGTCAAAACTGTGATATAATATAGTAAATTCTTATGGAATTAATTATCTTTTATAAAATAAACGACAAAGGAGTTAGTATGTAAATGAGTCTTAAGGAAAAAATTTCACAATATTATACAAGATCTTATCTGAAAAAATACGGAGACAGATTGACACAGCTTCAGGGTACCGTCGTATCTGTAAAAATAAAAAGAAAAACCATATTGTGGATATTCAACAAATTAGTAGTTACCCTTCTCGTAAGACCGGAGAGAAGTAGAAATATATCCAAATGCACTTATATTAAGAAAAAATGGTTCAAAAATCCGGAGTTCATCTCCATAAATCAGGGGAATTTTATATTGGTTCAGGGCCTGAAGGCAAAGAAAGGCAAGGAAAAGCGGGAACAGGTTGAAATTATAAATGTAAGAAACATGACTACAAAAAAGGATCTCATTCCAATTGAAGGAAAGGCACCTAAAGTCCAGAGAAAAATTCAGAGATTTAAATAAAAGGGATTAGAGTCAATCTAAATCCCTTTTATTTTTACTTGAAATAAAGATACAGACTGTTTATAAGTGCAATTATACCCGAGAAAAAGACTACTATACCCCACTGTGCCAGACTCAATGCGGAAGTATGAAATACATTCTGCAAAAATGGAAAATAACATATTGCCATAATCATGCAGATGGATACGGATATTGCACCTAGAAGATACATATTTGTAAACAAATTTATTTCAAATATTGAATGTTTTTCCGATCTGCATTCAAAAACATGAACAAGCTGTGACATTACAAGTGTTGCAAGCGCCATGGTTCTGGCTGTTTTCAGTCCAAACCCCAGATACTGACCTACTGCAAAAGAGAGCACTGTACACGTACCGATCAGTGCACCTCTTACAACTATTTTTTCCGTAAGTCCTCTTGCGAATATGCTCTCATTTTTGGCCCTTGGCTTCTCTCTCATTATATCCCCTTCCGGAGGATCAACCCCGAGAGCTATGGCAGGGAGACCGTCAGTAGCAAGATTTACCATGAGTATTTGTATTGGAAGAAGCGGTATCGCCAGATTGAAAGCTGAAGCCAGGAACATGGTGAGAACTTCTCCAAGATTGCAGGACAGAAGATATCTTATAAATTTTCTTATATTGTCATATATGACTCTTCCTTCTTCTACCGCAGAAACTATGGTCGCAAAATTATCGTCGAGAAGTATCATGGATGATGCTTCTTTTGTAACATCAGTTCCAGAAATCCCCATGCATATTCCTATATCCGCTTCCTTTACAGCAGGTGCATCATTTACTCCGTCTCCTGTCATGGCAACGACTTTATTCTTTGATTTGAATGCCCTTACTATTCTGAGCTTGTGCTTTGGAGTGACTCTTGCAAATATTACCTTTTTTTCTACTGCAGCCGAGAGCTGTTTGTCCGACAGCTTATCCAGTTCCTCGCCTGTTACTACCTGATCCTGAGAGCTGCATATGTCAAGATCCTTTCCTATTGCAAATGCAGTGTTTTTATGGTCTCCCGTTATCATAACAGGCTTTATGCCAGCCATTCTGCATTTCAGTACTGCATCCCTCGCCTCTTTTCTGGGAGGATCAATAATTCCGGCAATTCCTGCAAAAATAAGATTTTCCTCAAGAGATTTTCCCCTTGCCAGATTTTTCTCCTTGTAAGCACCTGCTATGCATCTCAGTGCATTGAGTGACATTGTCTCTATTGCTTTAAGTATTTTGTTTTTTTCAGCAGCGGTCAGAATTCTAACCTGTCCCCTGTCAAGTATATACTTGCACCTTTTTATTACTCTTTCAGGAGCTCCTTTTACATATCCTATTTCCCGGGAACCTTCCTTGACTATGACAGACATCATCTTCCTGTCGGAGTCAAAAGGTATATCATATAGTCTTCTGGATTTTTCCAGAAAATTTTTGAGTTCCCTGCCCTGTGTGAAATACGCCTTTATGAGTGCAACTTCCGTTGGATCACCGATCACGCTCTCCGATAAATTCCTCTTGTCCACATCAAAATTACAATCATTGCAATATGTAAATATCTTCTTGAGCATCACGTTTTCAGGTACAATATCCTTGTCCACACTGTATATCCTGCCATTAAAATATATGGCCTTTACAGTCATGTTGTTTTCTGTAAGAGTTCCTGTCTTGTCGCTACATATTATCGAGGTGCACCCGAGTGTCTCCACTGCAGGCAGCTTCCTTATGAGTGCATTTCTCTTGAGCATTCTGGAAACTCCAAGTGCAAGTGCAACCGTAACTATCGCCGTAAGACTTTCCGGAATGGCCGCCACTGCAAGACTGACTCCGAGAAGAAACATTTCATATTTGTCCTCTCCCCTGAGTATTCCAGTAATGGTTACTATTGCACACACTACAAGGCACAGCACTACGAGCACCTTTCCAAGATTGTTCAGCTTTTCCTTAAGTGGTGATGTATC
>Ga0334882_1005289_pt1 | contig 10300 bp, 11 predicted proteins | sample GraSluR1_MG_5_FD_207226 | JGI IMG/M metagenome (GOLD analysis project Ga0334882, IMG submission 207226) | Sludge microbial communities from methane-producing bioreactor in Wageningen University, Netherlands - Granular Sludge_15_04-R1 | ecosystem: Engineered > Bioreactor > Anaerobic >... | reverse complement strand
CGTATTCCAGGTGCCGCTTTATGTAGTTGTTCTTCTCTTCGCGGGGGCAACATGGAGGCAGATATTCGTCTCCTCCGTCTTCATGACGACAATATTCTCCCTTGCCGGCCGGCCCTACGGATTATTCCTGGACCTTTGCCGGAGGCTTGCGCGGGGACTTTTTCTACCTCCGGAAGAACAGGTTCACCGCGAGCGTCAGGACGATACTTACGATTATCATTGAAGTGACCGGGATAAATACCCGGCTTCTTCCCGTTTCGTACCTTATATCGCCCGGCAGTCTGCCGAACCAGGTCAATAGCCATGGCGCGAAGTGAAGCACGAGACCAACAATAACAAGGATCCCGCCAACTATCAGGAACCAGCGCGCCACGGCCATCATCTCCTCACAGTTTTTTCTAGATCTCCGCGATGGCGTCGATCTCCACCAGTATATCGAGAAGGCTGCTTCCGACAGTTGTTCTCACCGGAAACGGGGCTTTGAAAAACTCCTTGTAAACCCCGTTGAAAGCATCAAAATCATTCAGGTCGGCAAGATGGACCGTGGATTTTACAACATCGTCCATGGTTGCCCCCCCTGCTTCCAGAATGTTTTTGATGTTGGTCATGACCTGTCTCGTCTGCTCCTCGATCGTCGACGGGGTTTTTCCCGTTTCAGGGTTCAGCGGCCCCTGTCCTGATACGTAGATACGGTTACCCACTACCAGCCCCTGGGAATAGGGACCTATCGGATCTGGCGACTTCGCGGTGCGTATCTCCTTTTTCATTTTGAAAACCTCCCTTATTTACGTGATTCGTAAATCGTTATTCGTGAATCGAAGAACCTTATGGATCGCCAGGCCATGTTCACCTCTCCCTCCGGATAAGTATAGAGTAATAAGCGATCTTCATCATTGCCGGGAATATCGCTGTAAGGCCAAAGAAATCGAAAAGGCCTAGGAGAACGAGGTGAAGCTTGACATTACAAACAAAAAGGACTATATGTTTGTTCATGAGCAAACAAGGAAGGTGATTGTTTATGAATTTACCCTTTGAGGCCTTCGAGAAGGCATCCATAGGGGAGCTGGCCGAAGGTGTAATGGAGGATCCTGAAACAAAGGCGAAGGTATGCCTGAAGTGCGGAAAGACCTTTGCGGCAGGGGAGGTCTTCCAGTTGGAAGACCGTTACTGGGAGGCCAACCATGCGGCAAGGATCCATTCCGAAAGAGAGCACGAACCGCAGTTCAACTACCTTCTGAACCTCATGAAGCAGTGGAGGGGCGTCTCCGATCCCCAGGCAAAGCTCCTGGAGGCATTCTTCCGGGGGGATGACGATGGAAGGATAGCCTCGGATCTGGGCATAAGCCGCTCCACCGTAAGGAATCACCGTTTCCGTATGAAGGAGCGAGCCAGGCACGCAAAAGTCTTCATGGCAATGATGCAGATCCTCGATCAGAAGGAAAAGCCCGAGGCCAGGCTGGTTGCTTTTCCGGCCAACACGCGCATCGCGGACGAGCGTTTTGACCTCACCTCAGAGGAGTGCGAACGCATCATCGGGAAATACTTCAGGGAGGACGGCACCATGACCCGCTTCCCGATCAAGGCAAAGGAACGGGTGGCCCTTTTGCGCAGGATCGTGGGGCTTCTGGAGCCGGGGGAGAAATACACCGAGAAGGCTCTGAACGGGATTCTGTCGGCCGTTACCGACGACTACGTTCTGGTGCGCAGGTGCCTCGTCGACTACGGCTTTGTAAGTCGCCTTCGTGATGGAAGCGCCTACTGGGTGGAGCTTTAGGCAGAACCTGAGGCCGCTCCGCCCACTCCAGTTGGACATCAAATCAGCCGCTGTCTGGCACTACTAACCACCACTCCGAAGATGTAATGTACGATAAAGAGGTGGTTAAACCATGTTGACATTCGGACCAGTTCCTTCGAGGCGCCTCGGAAGGAGCATCGGCATTAACTCCATCCCTCCAAAAATCTGCAGTTATGCCTGCGTTTACTGCCAGATAGGCCGAACGACAAAATTCCTGGCCGAAAGAAGCAACTATTTTGAACCGGAGAAAATTGCCAAAGCCCTGGAAGAACGTCTCGACAAGGTTCGCGAAAGCGGAGACAGCGTCGATTACGTCACTTTCGTTCCTGACGGAGAACCCACGCTCGACGGAAGACTCTCTGAGGCTCACAGGCTCGTAAAGGCCCTGGGCGTCCCGACGGCCATCATTACCAACGGCTCCCTGATGGGACGGGAGGACGTCCGTCGGGATCTTATGGATTTCGACCTTGTTTCCGTCAAGGTGGATTCTGTGATCCCGGAGGTTTGGCTCCACGTGGACCGTCCCCACCCGAATCTTGATCTTGAGGGTATTCTCAAGGGCTCCCTGGCCTTCGCGAAAGAATACAAGGGAAGGCTGCTTACCGAGACGATGCTCGTACAGGGGGTCAATGACGGTGAACAAAACCTGCAATCGACGGCCTCTCACATCGGGAAGATGATCCCCTGTTGCGCCTATATTTCGATACCCACTCGCCCGCCGATGGAAAAATGGGTAAAGAGCCCGTCGGCAGACGCTCTTGCTCGCGCTTACTCCATTTTTTCGGGTTACATGGGCCCGGTCGAACTATTGACTGGATACGAGGGCAACGCCTTCGCTTCGACAGGAGACCCCGAGGCAGACATCCTGGACATATCAGCCGTCCATCCGATGAGAAAGGACGCGGTTGAGGAACTTCTTGCACGCACCGACGCGGAATGGTCACTGATCGAAAATCTGCTTGAGACCGGCAAGATCCGGAAAGCAAACTGGAACGGGCAGGACTACTTTATCAGGACTCCCCTTTCGGGGAGGTAGCGGATACGGACAGGCTGAACTGTTGGCTACCAGAAAAGGTCCAGTTCTATGTCAAACTCCACGGCTATTTCCTCCGCTGCCCAACGGAGACCTTCGTGTCTTGGGTAACCCACGAGGACGTTGTGGTATTCAAGGCAATAATAGTTATCCGTTTCGCTGTATCCAAAGGCGTACGAGAAGGCAAAACCCAGATCCTCACCCGACTCGCTCCTGTAGCGGAAACCTGTAACCGAGACAATGGCGCAATCCTCCACCAACATTTGTTCCTTTCCTGCCAGAGTAATTCCACCCAGAGCGCTTATTTCCTCTTCGAGCATGGTTCGGAACTGGCTGGACAGAGGGTCATCAAAATCAAGAAACAGAACGACGGGGACAGCGGCCGAGGAAGCCGACACGAAAAGAAGGACAGAGAATGAGGTCAGGGCGAATAATACCAGAAACCGGACCTTCCTGAAGGAATTCATTCTCTTTCACCTCCAGATAAATTATACTCCGGTTTCCGATTTACGATTTACGGCCTTTGTGGTATAAAGCGAACATCCTTTTTTCAGGGAGCGGTGTAAAGTGATCTTTGGTCATATTCTGTTTGGCATGGGTAGCGGGTCCTCTTCTTTCTCTTCCGGCTGGTCCGGAAGAGCAGGCCTTCCTTTGCCGGCAGAGGAGGAGCCGCAGTCACCCATATAAAAAACCCGTAAAAGTTTTTTGAGGTTTAGCAGAATACAGGCCGGGAGAGAATTTTCTCCCGGCCTTTTTTTATTCAAAAAAAGGGGGGAGATCCATGAAAGAACAGCATCTGTTCACGCCGGGGCCCGTAGATATCCCGCACGAGATTCGAATGGCCGGTGCCGCGCCGATGGTCAGTCACCGGAGCGAGTCCTGGTTCGGCCTGTTGGAAGAGGTGGGAGAGCACCTTGAAAGACTGCTTGAAGTAAGCGGGCCCGTGATCCTGATACCCGGATCCGGAACGGGCGCACTTGAGGCACTGGCGGTGAATCTGCTCTCTCCGGGAGACAGGGTGATCTCCTTCTCATGCGGAGTTTTCGGGGAGAGGTTCCGGGAGATCGCGTCCCGCATCGGGGCTGAGATCATCGCCGTCGATATTCCCCGGGGCCGGGGTTTCACCGGCGAAGATATCCGGGCGGCACTGGCAAAATACCCCGGGGCAAAGGCTGTTCTCTTTACACACAACGAGACATCCACGGGGATCGTGAACCCCCTGGAGGAGATGGCCTCCGCTGTGCCGGAAGGTGGCCCGCTTGTCCTTGTCGATGCGGTGAGCTCCCTGGGGGCAATGCCGTGCCTGCCTTCAAAGTGGGGCATCGACGGCGTGGCATCTTGCTCGCAGAAGGGGCTTTTGGCTCCCCCCGGGATCTCCCCTGTGTGGCTGTCGGAACGTGCCTGGGAGACGGCAAAGCTCCGCAGCTGCCCCTCGTACTATTTCGACCTCGCCATGCACCGGAAATACCTGGAAAATAAACGGCCCCAGAACCCCTATACTCCGCCCGTTTCGCTCTATTACGGCCTTGCGGCTTCGCTTCAAATGCTAGAGGAGTACGGCTGGGAGAAGAGATTTGCGGATATCGCGCGGGTGGCCCGCACTTTCGAGACCGCCTGCGAAGCCATGGGATTTGAGCTTTATGTCACTGATGAACGCTTCCGCTCCCCCGCCCTGACATCGGTCGTCATGCCTTCCGGCAAAGGAGAAATCATAAAGAAAGCGTTGAATGACCTTGGGGTTACGGCAGCCGAAGGCCAGGAGAAGGAGCCTTTCACCCTGCGGTTCGCCCACTATTCTCCTGGAGGATGGCCGGAGGCGAATCTGCTGGCCGGGAGCCTCTTCGGAGCGGCCAGAAAGTGCGGACTCGACGTGAGCCCAGGCTTCATCGAAGAAGCCTGGAAAATCTGGAACAGGGAGGGAAGATGACCATGTACAAGGTGCTTGTGACGGAGACGGTTTCCGATGCAGGGCTCGAGATACTCAGGCAGGACAGGGAGGTAAAACTGGAGATCCGCACAGGACTCTCGCGGGAGGAACTCCTCAAGGCGGTAGCCGGTGTCGACGGGATGATAACCCGAAGCGGCACCCCCCTGGACGCGGAGGTCTTCGGCGCCGCGAAAAAGCTCAAGGCCGCTGCCCGAGCAGGGGTGGGACTCGATAACATCGACCTCGCCGAAGCGAGCCGCCGGGGCATCGTCATAATAAACGCCCCCACGGGGAACACCCTTGCCGCGACGGAACACACCATGGCGATGATGCTCTCCCTCGTCCGCAGGGTCCCCCAGGCGTGCAACTCGGTGACATCGGGCGAGTGGAAGCGGAGCAGGTTCGTCGGTCGCCAGCTTTCGGGGAAACGGCTGCTCATCGTGGGTCTCGGGCGCATTGGGACCCAGGTGGCCCTCAGATGCAGGGCCTTCGGAATGGAGGTTACGGCCTTCGATCCATACATTTCGGCCGAAAAAGCAGAGAGGGCCGGAGTGAGGCTTGTCGACGACCTCGCCGGAGGGCTCTCTCTTGCCGATATCGTCACCCTTCATGTGCCCCTCACCCGGGAGACACGGGGGATGATAGACGGCACTGCACTGAAAGCGTGCAAAAGAGGCGCATACATCATCAACTGCGCCAGGGGCGGGCTCGTCGACGAGGAGGCCTGCGCCGAAAATGTGCGCTCCGGTTTCCTCTCGGGGGCAGCCTTCGACGTATTCGACGGCGAGCCAGTGCGTCAGAACCACCCCCTAATGGCGGAGGATATCCGTGACCGGGTCGTCCTCACACCCCATATCGGGGCCAATACCGAGGAGGCACAATCGGCGGTGGCGACCATAGCCTGTTCCAATCTTCTGGCCACCCTCAAGGGAAAACCCTGCGAGAACGCCGTCAACCTTCCATTCGTCGAGCAGACACTCTCGGACGGAAGCAGGGCCTTCCTCTCCCTGGCCCGGAAACTTGGCTTCCTCGCCGCCCACCTCGTCAGGGAACCGGTGAAGGATATCCGCATCACCCTCAGGGGGCCTCTCTTCTCACCCGAAGACGACCCCATCTGCTTCGAGATCCCCTACCACTTCTCCCCCTTCTCCGTAGCGGGGCTAAAAGGTTTCCTTGAGTTTTCCCACGGCCCGGAGGTCAACTACATGTCCGCACCTCTGATCGCCGCCGACAAGGGGATCAGGGTCGAAGAGGGACGCACAGCCGGAGGCACCTGGAAGAACCAGATAGACCTTTCCCTCTCCGTGCCGGGATCGCGGGAGAACGTAACCGTCTCCGGCACGGTCACAGAGGAGGGAAAACAGCGGGTCGTCAACATAGGCGGCTACTGGATAGAGTTCGTCCCCGAAGGAACGGTGCTGCTCTTCAGCAACCACGACCGCCCCGGGGTGATAGGAAAGGTGGGCACCCTGCTTGGCAAGGCCGGGGCGAACATCGCAAACTTCGCCCTGGGACGCAGGAACGGCAGCGGCCTCGCCGTGGGGGCGCTCCAGATCGACGACGATATTCCTGAAGACGTCATCGAAACCCTGAAAACCGATGTGGACCTTCTCTGGGCCGTGAAGGTCAACTTCGCGGAGGCTCTCTAGATGAAGCGCATATTCCTGATCCGGCACGGCGAGACGGACTGGAACCGCGAGGGGCGCTTCCAGGGGAAGATGGACATCCCCCTGAACAGCCTCGGTAGGGAACAGGCCGGAGCAGCGGCAAAGGCCCTGGAGAGTGCCGCCATCGACCGGGTCGTTTCAAGCCCTCTCTCCCGGGCCTTCGATACGGCACAAGCCGCGGCATCGAGGAACAGTTTCAGCATCGAGATGCACAGTGGATTCCGCGAGATAGACCACGGATTGTGGGAGGGGCACACTGCCGAAGAGGTGGAAAAGCTCTGGCCGGGGATGCTCGGCACTTGGCATTCGCACCCCGAAAAGGTCATCATGCCCGAAGGTGAGAGCCTGGAAAATGTTCAAAACCGCGCATGGACCGCCCTTGAAGATGTGATAGCGGCCCCCGGGGAAAGAGTCGCCCTCTTCTCCCACGACGCCGTCATCAAGGTGCTCCTCTGCCAAATCCTTGGCTGTCCTTTGAGCAGTTTCTGGCAATTCCGGATAGCCAACGCCAGCATCACCCTGCTTGAGGCAGATGCAAAAGGGATCAGCCTCCTGGTCATGGGCGACGCATGTCACCTGGGGAGCCCCTGGGAGAGGAAAGAACAGAAGGGGCTGTAGGGGAAAGACAAGGAGACAGGATGCAGGAGTCAGGAAAGCAGGGGCAAAGGCGTAAACGGTCAACGGTCAACGGTGTGCAAAAGCAAGAGCGTGAGACGTGAGACGTTAGACGTTAGACGAAAAATGAGTGCCAAGGTCTCCTTGGTTCCCAAAAATGGTTTTCTCTGCGGGGCTTCACCCTCTGCGTCCACTGTGGTGAGAAAGTTTTGGGTCTTGCCCCGCCCCACACAAAGAAAGGTTTTCTCTGCGGGGCTTCACCCTCTGCGTCCACTGTGGTGAGAAGGGCCGTGAATCGAAAGATCAAGGAGTCAGGAGTCAGGAAATCTGAAGCAAGAGGCTTTGGGTGAAAGACAAGGAGACAGGTATCATACCTTTCTCTGCGTTCGGGCAGAGCCAAAGCCTCCCCTAAAATTCGTTCGGGCATCTTGTCACGATGGAAATATAGAGTTATCATCGTGACAGTGAAAAATGCCGATAAAACAGGCCAAATCATGAAATTCTATTCGCTTTGATGTGACAAAGGGGGCTAAAGCCGTGGTGTCCGGAAAAAGAGAGACCGATACTCTTTTTGAATGCGGGGGCATGCAAAAAAGGAAGGATCTCCTGGACAGCCTTGGAGGGCTCCCCGAAGGCGCAGTTGAGGTAAAAAACAGCGAATGGCTGTACATGCTCGAGGAAGAGACCAGAAACTCCCTCGCCATCGAAGGGTACTTCGCCTCTGAAAAGGAACTCAGGGCCATCATCTCCGGAAAGCACACCGGCGCTGAAATTCTGGACTATTACCGCACCGCCGGGAGCATGTACGACCTTGCCCTTCAGTATCTCCGCGAAGGTCAGACGATATTCGATGTCCCCCTCGTGAGGCACATCCACAGCGAACTCTTCCGTGAGGGAAGGGACAGCGCGCGGGGGAACTTCCGCAAAGGGAAAATTATCATCAAGGGGGCAAAGGTACACCCACCTGAAGCGGATGTAGAGCAATACGTGCGATGCCTGGTCGAGATCGTCAAATCCCTGCGAGGCAGAACGGGGGCGATCCCCTTCCTCGCCAGGTTCCACGTTCTTTTCGAATCCATCCATCCATTTGCAGACGGCAACGGACGTGCGGGAAGAATTCTCATGAATTATCTCGCGATCAGTCTCGGGCTTCCTCCATTTGTAATAAAGGGCCTTGCTCCGGCGGACAGGAACGAATACTACGATGCCCTGGAAAAGGGGGACACCGGATTTCATGAAGCCTTTCCTCCCCCGGATGCCGATAAAATCCTTTCAAGACTGGAAACCGGGAATTTCAGCAGGCTGGAGGAAATGTTTTGCAAGAGTTCCATTCACAGCCTGAACAGGGTCATTGCCGCCATGGCCGGAAAAATCGAAGAACTTCTGCCTCTTGCAGACCTTGCGAAAGAGATGAAGGTTCAGCCTGCGACCCTCAGAAAATGGGTAGAAAGGGACAAGATGGTCGCCGTAATGAAGAACGGAAAACTCTACAGCAACAAAAGACTGGTGTTTTAGAAACCTTCCAGATGAACTGCTCCAAACCCCTGTGGATCCGGTAATTATGATGTCTTTAGCGGTGTAAAACGATCTTTCTTGATTGCTGAACATGCGGGATCTGAAGAAAGCCGGCAGGGTTTGATCCGGTTACCCCTAGAAAACCCTCGCGCCCAGGGGCACCGGGACCCTTCCCGGCTCCAGTAGAGAGAGCCCTCCGTCCTCGTGGGGGACTCCCAAAACAAGAACCTCCGAGAGGAATCCGGCAATGTTCTTTGGTTCAAAATTGACCACGCAGACCACCAGTTTTCCCAACATCTCTTCCATGGAGTAGTCGTTTTTCGCCTGAAGACTGGATCCCCTGATCCCGATATCCTCTCCGAAGTCTATCTTCACCCTGTATGAGGGTTTTCTTGCCCGGGGAAAATCCTGGACATCTATCACCCTCCCAACCCTGATATCCACTTTTTCGAAATCATCAAAAGCTATCATCGATGATGTTTCTCCTTTCATGGCCATTTTTCCCATATTATCACCGAAGCCGACAGAAAGAGCCTCGCCGCGTTTTGTCACAGGCCGAAGAAAGGGCTATTATGTGGCGGCGAAACCCGGCGCAAAAAACCGGCAAAGCAGGAGGCCCTGAAAATGGCAAACATCATCCTTATGATAGTATGTTTTTCTCTCGGGATCGCCCTGAGAAAATGCGGCCGTCTTCCCCAGGCGACTCCGTCGGTGCTGAACTCCTACATTATCCACGTGGCTCTGCCTGCCCTGGCGCTGCTTCACATTCATGGACTTGAGTTCTCTGCCGCGCTTCTCTTTCCCGCGGCAATGGCGTGGCTCCTTTTCGCGGGGGGGTATGTATTCTTCCGTATCCTTGGAAAGACGGCAGGCTTCTCCGCCGGCACAATGGGGGCGCTGTTTCTCACAGGCGGACTGGGAAACACTTCCTTCGTGGGACTGCCCATGATAGAGGCTTTCTACGGTAGGGATTACCTGGGGATAGGAATACTGGCCGATCAGCTGGGATCGTTCCTGGTCCTTTCGACCATCGGGATAGCGCTGGCCGCGGCATATTCGTCGGGCAAGACGTCGTGGGGAGGCATTGCCCGCAAGGTGCTGCTTTTCCCCCCTTTCGTGGCTATGGTGCTGGCCTTTGCCCTGATTACTGTACCATTTCCGCTCTGGCTTCAGAGTGTGCTGGAGAGGATTGGCGGGACCCTGCCCCCCCTGGCGCTACTTTCTGTCGGCTTCCAGTTGCGGGTCGGCCATATCCGTGACCGCATAAAACCCCTGGCTGCAGGGCTTCTTTATAAACTGATCCTTGGTCCAGCCCTTGTGGCAGCCGTTTTTATCCTGTTACTTGGCGCGCGGGGAACGGAGATCCAGGTGACGGTCTTCGAGGCGGCAATGGCTCCAATGATAACGGGGAGCATAGTCGCGGCGGAGCATGACCTGGACCCTTCGCTGTCAGCCCTGATGGTAGGAGTCGGGATACCCCTCTCTTTTGCCACCCTGCCGCTCTGGTGGTGGGTCCTCGGGGCGTTCTAGGACAATACTGCTTCCGGTGCTTTCTGCTCCTCGTGGAGAAACTCGAAGCGCATATTATCCGCTCCGAAAGCCCTGCCCAGGGACTGCAATGTCTGCCTGGCAGACTGTTCCGCGTCGGCCCCGAGCCCGGCGATCATTGTCGCCGCCTGGGACTCGGCAGCCCGCTTGGCGGCGTCCTTGAGCCGGTTCTTGTCCTGCTCGCTGAACCCGTCTCCGAA